>Ga0055584_100004027_pt1 | contig 14402 bp, 13 predicted proteins | sample OSDHelmetaG_FD_58716 | JGI IMG/M metagenome (GOLD analysis project Ga0055584, IMG submission 58716) | Pelagic marine sediment microbial communities from the LTER site Helgoland, North Sea, for post-phytoplankton bloom and carbon turnover... | ecosystem: Environmental > Aquatic > Marine >... | reverse complement strand
GATACAGATTTTACACCTTTTATTTGAGATACCAATAATTCTACATTTCCGATTTCAATTGGTTGAGAGATCTGCCATTTGCCTATATCAAAATACTCTGTGACTTTATTTATGCAATTTAACAAAACCTCTTTTTTATTAAAATTCTGAAAAACTGAGATTTCAAAATATACACCCACATTTATTATGAAAGCATTTGTTATATTTATTCCATCTGTTAGCATTCTGAATTGTGTCATGTATGTTGTTAGATTATGTAATACAAGTTCGTTTGGTGCAGTTAGTTTTTTTGTTTCATCGTAACTAAGTATATACATATTTACTGCAAATGGATTGTTTATTTCACCATAAACTGTATTCAGACCGTTGGGTTGAACATCCGTATCAGACATAGTCGATGATTTAACCAAGTCAATTTGAGACTTTGTATCTAGTATACCATCTTTTGTTACGAATGCTTTGGCAACACTTCCGTATTTACTAGGCATTGCATATGCACGAATAACATAATCTTCTTTGGTGACTGCCCGCATTTGAGAAGATAAATTTGACAAACCTCTCATTCGAATCTCTTCGTCATCCTCTGCACCACGACCTCCTCTCGCAGGATTTGGATTATTTACCATTAAACTGTTTTTTACACTTTCAAGTACAAGTTGCTCAGATGCAGATAGATATTCATTTGAGTCGGCATAACTTACACTTGTTATTCGTGTTAATACATTTGATTTAACATTCGATTCATCACCCCCACCTATATAATATTCTACATTTAAGGTTGTGTTGCTGGGTGATTCTCCATACGAATCACTCTTTAAAAAATTACTTGGATCATACGACATATCAAGTGTACTTTTTGTTATATTAGTATTTCTGCCAACATTATTCATTGAGGGTGTAATAATTTCTTCGTCCAGTTTATCCGCACCCTTACCAAATTCAATAGTAACAGAATTATCTGAATTTGTGTGTGTTATATATCGTTTGGATGTCTTAATATATCTTAATATATAAGGAACTGTTGTTGCGTATTGATAAAATAGAGGATTATTTTTTTGTGTATTCTGTTCTTCAATCAAAACCAAATCTTGTGCCATATAAGGCACTTCGTGCCAAATTGCACCTGTTGTATCTTTTACAGATACGATTTCCAAAACATTGGTTTCAGGTAGTTCTATTTCAAAAAATTCTTGAGCATCACCAACACTTACATTTTTTTTGATTAGTGTACCACTTGTTACATGGGCACTCTTTTTTAATAAATAAAAAGTTGGTTGTCCACCTGAGTCTCTTTCAAACACACTTATTTCAAGTGGAGATGAAACATTATTTTCTGCGAATTGTATACTATTAGTTGTTCTAAATATTACATCAGGATCATCTGCTGATCTAATTTCCACACCTGATTGAATGTTTAAAGCATATCTCATGTCAGGTATATTTTTTCCATCACCATCTAACCTTGAAGGAACAAGTTGCATTATGTCAATCATAGTTGAACTCGGTTTTGCTGGTTTTGGTTTGTATCCCAAATAATTTGCAAGTGCTAATATATTCTTTCTTTCACTTGCATATTGTAAGAATCCTTCTTTAAATTGGTAGTCTACGTAATACGATAATACATCACCAACATACGATGCGAGTTCTATGAACATCATACCTGTTGAGTTTTCCGAAAAATCTGTATATGTACCAGGAAAATAAGACTTTGTATACTGAATTAAATTCTGTTTAAAACTATCAAAGTCACGACTAAGATAATTTATGTCTTTTGATTTTATATTAGAATATATTTGAAAGTCGTCTGCCATATTATACGTCCACTGTTAAATTAAGTTCTTGTGTTGAATTTGGAATGTTAATAACTGAAAAGACTAATTCTACTTCTACAGTATATGGATTATTTCTATCCTCTTCTGTATATGCTTCGGGTCGTTTTATATTTACTTCGTCTATTACTATTTCAGGCATCCACATTTCTGTTGTTTCTATTATTGTATCTTCAAGTGCAACATCAGATAATTCAGTTGTACTTGGTTCAAATAAAACTGCTTTTAAATCACTTCCGTAGGTTGGCATCATGGGTCGTTCACCCTTTGCGGTTAACAACAACATTTTTAAGTTTGTTTTTACCTTTTCCAAATCTGTGTATATCTGCGAAAAATATCCATACTCATTATCACGACCATACGGAATCCTAATCCCCAAAGGAACTTTTTTCCCTTGGACTATACTATCCGTTGACGGTCGTGGTGGTATTCTATTTTTCACTTTTACGCATTACCCTTTTTCTTATCTACCGCAGTTAATAATTCTGAATAATCACGTGTTAATGCTCGTGATAGTGATTCCGGTAATTCAGATGTTGATACTTCATTTCCGTTGAAATCCTTTATTGTATTTGGATCGTGTTTTTCGTGAGGTACACCTCCTGTTGTTTCATTAAGTATTTTATTAAATACTTCGTTTTTTGAGTATCTTTTTTGAGGTTTGTTTGTTTTACTTGCGGTTAATACCTTTTTAGTAATTTCAATTGGATCGTCAGTTTTTGATTCCACAATATTACTCTTTGAAGGTTTTACATTAAGTTCACTAAGAATGTTTGGCAATGTTGCTTTCAATTCTAACTTAACTGCTTCTCGTATTATTTTAATTAACTCTTGCTTTTTCATTTTAATTTCTTTCTACATATATATATTATCCATCTATAAATACTCTGCTACTTAATAATGTTGGTAGTCTTGCTCGTAATCCTGATAATTGTCCTTGTTGAGCAGGTGATGAGGTTGTAATATAAGGGTCGTTATGAACATGACCCGATAACCACCCACACAATCCACTTAACCACCCAACTGCTACATCTCCTTTTAAAACAGGATGTCTTGTTGTAACATAAGCACCTAAGTGTATAGTGGGTGATATAACCGATGTATGTACCTGTGTTTGTGTTACTATTCTCTGCAAGGCATCAAGTGTTATTTCATCATCTGTTGCTATTCCATATTTACCTTTTGCGAATGTTACAAATTCTCCTGACTTGGATGAAATAATAACTCTTTCTGAATTTATTATTATTTGATTTCCGTCTAGTTTTGGAAGTTGTTTACCGAACATTAGACCTCCTGCACTTCCAATGACTTCTTCCTCAACTGCATCCATTTCATTGTTGAATGTAGTTTTCTTAACATTTTTTGCTTCAGCAAGTGAATCTTCAACTGCCTTTGCATCTTTTAACATTTCTAAATCAACTGGTGCCAAACAAGCAACCGCATTTAAGTCTGCTCCTGCAATTGGTGTTCCTGCTAATGATGCGGCTGTTATTTCTGCTCCGTTGTGTATTGATTTAACAGAACTTGGATTTTGGGGTGCAGCCCGTGTATTGTCCGATGCACTTGGTCTTATGTTTGAAGAACTTGATTTAATGTTACTAGAAGCAGATGCTGGTGGAGGATTATTTGTGTTATTTGGTTGCGTTCCACTTGATGATGAACCACCTCCACTTGTTGGTGTAGAGTTGGATGGTGTACTACTACTTGTCGTTGATGCACTTGGTTGTGAGGAAGAAAAACTTGGCATTGAACCACTTCCCCCACTTGAAGAAGTAATACTTGCATTTGCACTTGCGTTCGCACTTGCACCACTTGAAGTAGAACCAACGGATGTAGAACCACCAATTCTACCAACAGTAGATGCCGCCGCAGTTCCTCCTGCAGTAGCACTTGATGCTCCTGAGTTGAATTGGACACCTTTATTGAAAGAGTTATATTTTATGTCACCTAAGTCACGTGATGTGGTAACCGATGCAACACTTGCACCACCAAAATTGAATCCCGATGCAAATGGACTTGCATCTTTGTTTCTAAATAATCCAGTGAGTGGATCAAATCCCATTGTTGCAACTTCATCATTTCCTTTTTTAAGAGAAAGTCCCATAGAACCAAAAGAAGCACCCGCAGCCTTAAGTTGTGCTTTTTCTTCTTCCGTAATAATAGATGTGTATTGCTGGTCAAAGTCTTTATCGTTTTTGGTAAATGCTCCGAGTATTCCTTTTTCCGAAAAATTATCACCTATTGCTTTTACTTGATCTTTTGCAGAAGATGCAGATGGATCAAGAAATTTAGTTGCTTCACCTTTAAGTGTATCAGTTAATGTTGATCCATACTCTACTTGATTCACCCAATCACACAAATCAAAAGTAAGTTTATCAAGATTGAAAGCAAACATAGCACCAAAATCAAATCCAAAATCAAATTTTAAATTTCTAAGTCTTTCAAATATTGCCATTAGTAAAGCAAGTAACTCAAGATTTATTCCAAACGAAAGCATCCAACCAAGTTGCTCTTCGGTATCTGAGCCAAATTCTTTTTTCTTTTTTGCCGTGGCACAAATACTTTTTACACCAAATGATGCAAGTTTAAATAACTTAAACATTGAACTATCTTCAGAGTTTATTCCCAAGTCATCAAATCCATCTACACCAATTCCAAGTGAATTAGCTGCCGACAATGCTCGTCCTGCTTTTGTTTTTTTGAATAAATGATTCTTACCAGCACTTTTTCCTTTTTTAAGTGCTTTCGTTAAACCACTTTCATATACAGAGTTTAATGAAAAATTACCTGTACCGACCCCCTTTAAAAATTTACTTTTTCCAGTTTGTGAGTTTATAGAAGAACCTACTGCAGCCGCACCTGTTACTCCCGCACCACCCGACATACCTGCTCCACCACCCGTGGAAACCCCCTCCACGTTTACAATTTTTGAAGTATTTGCCATTCCCATTTTGCCAAAACGATTACCCACCTCCATACCGTCACTCGGACCTATTGCAGTTCCAAAACTTGCTCCTAGTGATCCGGCATAGTCTCCTTTGGATGCGTGTTTTGCGGCTGCTCCTGGTCCTGGTTGGTATATGCCTCCACCTGCACCCCCACTTGACGCAGAAATTCCTCCGGCTACTGATGATGCAGCTCCTGCTACTGCCATTCCTGTTTGAGCTGCGTTGTAGGCAGCCATGGGTCCTGCTAATTGACTTTGAACATATGCTTTTCCAGCTGACTCTGCTACTTTCATGCCTGCCTTTGCTACTGCACCTGTCGTATTTGCAGCTGCACTAACACTATCTGTTATTTGACCCCCGGCAGATTGTGCTACTTTACTTAACCCTTTAAAGTTTTTTGGTGCTTTCTTTTTCGGAGCACCACCCCCTCCACCTGTTCCACCTAATGTTGGAACAAATTTAGATACAGTTTTTCCACTTGTGATGTGAATGGATGAACCGTCTAAATTAATATCTTCCAAGACGGTGTGGGAATATATGCGTTCGTTTCCTTTTTTTGGACACGGACGATTTCTAATTAAAATCATTGGATTACCCAAGTTACCACTATAATCCTCTCCGTTTCCTTTGCTTGTTCCTGCGTCTATGGATGGATTATCTTCATAGCAACTAAAACGTATACTATTTCCAATTCTACTTTCTATTATTGTATCACCCTCAAAATGACGAAGTGGTCTGATTTTATTGTTTGCTTTAAAATACTTTCCAAGGTATTGACCAAACTCGTTTGATGCAGGACTTATTACAGATGGATTTTTAGCACCTTTTAAATTTGGGCAGTTTTTAGGAGATAGTTTATTTCCAGCACCATATCTTGGTTCTGTTCTAAAATCTGCGGAGTTATTTAAAAAGTTTCTTGAATTTATTCTCCGAGTATAATAAATGTTATTAATGTATTTAACAATTACTACATTTTCATTTACCAATGGATATTCTTTAATTCCTGTTTCAAGTGGAAGAATCCATGATAGTTCAAGCATAGGAGATTTGTTTTGACTAAATATACCTCTTGCCTTGATTCTTCCAATCCAAGAATAATCTATGTCACCTTCATTATTGTACCCTTCAGGCCACTCATCAGATTTTACTTTAGGACAAAGTTCTTTATCTGAAAATATTGGATGTTTTTCATCACGAATAACATCAAGAACCACCGCAGGTTCTAGTTCATAGAATTGTACAGTATCAGGTGTAGAAGAAAAAAGTTTTCTTTGTGTAACTAGTTGGTTTGTGCCGAGTTCTTTAGTTACGGATTTTTTTGTAAACTTGGTATATGCCATTATTACTTCTCATCAATTTTTTCACTTAGTTGCTTATCTATTGCATTATTTTGAACTTCAATATCATTAAGTTCTTTTTTTACATTATTAAGCAATTCTTCTTTTTCGGCATCAGTTAGTCCATAGCCACCACCTGAGTCTTCCGATGAATTTGAAGTACCTGCTATAAATCTTTGTAGCACCGCAGACAATTTAACAAGTTGATCGTCATTTTTTACTCCTACATCAATATAGTCTTTTATCATAGGTGCAATAACAGTTGCAGAACCTACATCCTTAACCATTTCTCTCAAATCCTTAATAAGTTGATTAATTTGGTCTTTCTTGTGATTAGAATTAAAATAAATATCTTTTATAAGAGACGAGAATGTTTTTCCCTTGAAAATTTCTGTATCATTTTCCATAAATATAAATATAAATGTATATATTTTTTATAGAATAATAGTTTAATCTGCTTTAATATATCCTGTAGTTAAGTAGTCTTTTGTAATTTGACTCTGTATATCTTTCATTTTGTTTACTACTTTCGTAATACTCTGTGTCTTACAACTAGTCATTTCACGAATATATAGGTACAATGCTTTTTTATTAAAGTTTTCAATACTATCACATCTACGAAATATTTCAACTACCGCAGCTGCGATTTGTAATTCTTGTGGTTTTTTGAATATCTTTTCTAGATTATTATCATAATAGTTAATCATCAATCTTACAAACTCACTTAATTCTTTTTTCTGATTTTCGTTTTTCGGATTAACTGTTAATTCTTTTTTCTCGTATATAATTTCGTCATCATCAACACTTGTATGTCGTTTGAATTTCTTATAATTTCCGTTGTTATATAAAATTAAAAAGTTCTTTGCAATAATACTAAAGTATGAAAATGCCTTTCCGTTGCCCTGTCGATATTTGTGTATATTGCTAACTAAATTACTAACTACTTCTTGTTGAACTTCTTCGTGACTACATTGAAAATAAGAAAACTTAAATGTATTTAGAATGTTTTCCGCAAGTTTATCAAACGGATAACTTATTCTTTCATTGTAGATATTGTTCCTGAAATGAACATCTTCGGAATTGTTATATTCGACAATTGCATCTTCTGTGTCCTGTGAAAAATAAATTTTATCACTACTAGTTTTTTTCTTACGACGTCTACGTTTTATTACCTTTTTTTCAGTTTTTTCAACAACTCCCCTTTTTTTTTCTTTTTTTTCATTAGTCATCCGATTGTTCTACCTTTTCATTTAATTCTGTGATTAACTCTGTTATTTCTTCAAATGTCGTACCAACTTCATCATCTTTTTCAAACATTTGTTTAGAGTCTATATCTTTCCACCCATTTCGTATTCTATTTAATGAATATAATATATCAGATATCCATGCTTCATAATTTGAAAGTTTTGTGAATAAATTCCAAATAATAAAAGAGCAAACACATAGCAATGTGCCTAAAAAAATACTTATATACATATACATATTCCCTCTAAGTAAACATTAAATTTAAAAAATGTCAATAATTTAATATTTTTAATTACTTTTTTCGTCTTTGTTTGTGGGTATATTACCAAGTGTACTGTTTGGGATATATCCGTTTGAGTTTTTGTATATTTTATTTACAAAATATTTATTATGAGCATCCATTGAACTTTTTTTCCAAGGAACATAATAAGGTCCTTTTGGTTCAAATATAGGGTCATCATCTTCACTATGCAATGGTGTTGAAATAACATTATCGTCCTCCAAGTTTCTTTTTACAGTTTTTGGAGTCGGGTTTGGTGTGGGGGTCGGTGTTGGAGTTTCCTCGGGTGTAGGAGTCGGTGTAGGTGCGGGGGTCGGTGTTGGAGTTTCCTCGGGTGTAGGAGTTGGAGTAGGAGTTGGGGTTGGAGTTTCCTCGGGTGTAGGAGTCGGTGTGGGGGTTGGGGTTTCTTCAGGTGTTGGGGTTGGAGTTTCCTCGGGTGTAGGAGTCGGTGTAGGAGTTGGGGTTGGAGTTTCCTCGGGTGTAGGAGTTGGGGTAGGTGTTGGGGTTGGAGTTTCCCCGGGTGTTGGAGTTGGGGTGGGAGTTTTTATATCGTCTATAAAGTCACCCTCTCTTTGAAATCTATCGGCAAACGGAAGGTCGTCTATCCAGTTTTTTTTTTCGGCATCTCGTAGTCCCTTGTGATTTTTCCACCTATCATAATATTATATGCAAGTACAAGTGCAACTGCAACCGGATCAAAAACAAGAACAATTACAATAATAAACCACTTAACTACCGTATCTACTTCTGAGTTAAATGACTTTGCTATAAATTTAAAACTGCCAATATCAGTTGCACGAATAGATTCTTTTTCTTCTAGAATTTTGGATTGATTTTCTTTTATTTTGTTATAATGTTTTTCTATAATTGGTCCTGTATTTACTTCTTTTGTTGTATCTCGCAATCCATTTACTTTTTCTACAAAAATGTCGTATTCTTTTTGTATTTCAGTATCAAGTCTTGTAATAGTTTCTTTATATGACTTGGATGCAGTTTCTTCTTCTTCCGTCAGAGTTTTTAATGATGATGTAATCGAGTCTCTTTCAGTTTTTTGCAATTCAAGTAATTCTGCTACTTTCTTTTTTGTGTCAACAAAGAAACTATTCTTTGCTTCAAGGTCACTTTTTGCTTTATCTAAAACTTCCAATCTATTTAACAATTGTTGACGTCTGTTCATCATATTTTCTGTGTCAGACTTTCGTCTTTCCGATAAACTTTCCTGTCTCTTTCTTCTATCGTCAACAAAATCATCGTATATTTTTTGAAATCCTGCTATTGTATCTTCTTTTCTATTATCAACTTTGTCGGAAGTATTTTTAAGTGTAGAAATTTCTTCTTCTATTATTACTATCTCTTTGTTAAGTTGGTCTATACTTGCCTCGTGCATTTCTACCCGTGAACGAGTATCATCATACGCATCACTTAAAAAACCATAAATACCAAGTGATGTAATTCCCACTAAAACTATAACAGATATAGTAGAATACCATTTTAGCATTCTTGGAATTCTGTCCCAATATCTATATAAGAAGGATGTCATTGCAAGTTTACCTGCCTCAAGTACACCTGCCATTACCATAGCAGCGATTGATGCACCTGCAAACAATAAACCTATACCTCTTACAGAGAAGAAAGCAGCTGTTCCTGCTACTGCTAATGCGAGTCCACCTATTATCGCAGTAAATAACTTCATATCTATATATATCTCCTCAAAATTTATTTAGTATTTCATTATATAAATATATTATAATACAAAAAAGGGAGCATTTCTGCTCCCTAATTGATTTTTAAAAGAAATATATATACACTTAGAGTATCTTAACTTTCTTTGCCTTTGTTTCTATCACTTCTCGTTTTGGAATTGTAACATTAAGAATTCCGTTATCGAATTTTGCGGAAATATTATTTACATCTAGGGTAGAATCATCCACTCTAAATGATCGTTTAAATGAAGATCTTTTAAGTTCCTTGTAAACATACTTTACACCAGGTTCTTCAATATCAAACTTTTTATCTCCTGAAATCGTAAGCATTCCATCTTCATATTCAACCGATACATCTTCTTTTCCAAGTCCAGCAATTTCCGCCTCAATTCTAACATCATTTTTAGTATCTGCAACATTTACTCTTGGATATGAACTATTTCCGAAGAAGTTTACTCCAAATTCTTGACTAAAACTTGGAAATGCTTGATTTACTACTTTGTCAAACAGAGAATCGAATGGTACTAAGAATTCGTCTCTAAGATTTGGAACGTGTTTATTTAGTCCTGTTCCGTTGGACTTATAATTATATTTTTTCATTGTATTTTCCTTTGTTTTGGTTACGAACCCCGATTGGGCATTCGTGAGTGACCCGATAGGCATCACTCATATTATAAATATAATTGAATATGTAAATATTACTAAATTAAATCTTTTGTTTTTAGAAATTCAGTATATTCAAGTGTAGTTGCCATGTGGTCTGCCCAATGAACTATTTTTGGGAGAAGTGTTTTTAACTCACCCCCCAATCTAAATGACTTTAGATAAAACTCATTTGACTCATCATACATTCCATCCGACAACTTGATTCCTAAGAATTCTTTTTGAGTAATTTTTACATCAAAGTCTTGTAGTAGAAATAATGCTCTATCCGTTACCGTCATGCTTTGAATTTCAGGATTTATTTTAAACATTGATCCTTGGTTCTTTCTATGCCAGTCAGACTCTTCTACATTATAGTATTCACCATCTAAATCACCTAGTTTGCCTAAGTCATGGTTTAATGCACAAAATAATAACTCATCTTCTGTGAAGTCTACTTCACCTCCGAGTTTGTTGAATAAAAGAACCATTCCCTTTGCAGTACGACATACATTCATAACATGGTCAATATACCCACCTGAGTAAGCATTGTGGTATTGGACTTTTCCACTTGCAGGTGCAACTAATGCTCTTAGACCTAGACACCCATCGTCTGTTCCGTACATATGGAGAAGTTTCTCCTTTCGTTCTCCTGAGAACGTATTTTCAATAAATTCTAAAAATCTAGTATAATTTTCTTCTAATTGGGACTCTGTATAATTCATAATCCCTTATTTTATATATAATATATTTTTAGTCAATAAAATTTTTCTTCACCACAGGAAGATACTCATTGAATTTTTCAGGTGTCCAATTTTGCATCTTCTGAAAAACTTCGTTATAGTGTTCGTATGTCCTTTTTAAAATATTATTAGAATTTACAAGAAAGCAACAAGTCATAGAATAACTTTCTTTAAGAGAGGTTCTTTGAATCTCTTTATGTAATGATGTATATCCAATTTCTTCCTTATTGATATACTCTCCACTATTTACATTATTAAATGTAGATACAAGTTCTTTTATTTGCAAGGAATTCTTGCAATATGAATCATTTGCAAACAATACTGTTGTGTTTTCTTCAAGCAATTCATATATGTGACATATATATTCAAAATAATAATACAGGAAATGCTTTTTTTCAGGAACTTTGGTGAATCTACCATTTATGTTTTTTAATTTAAACGAATTAGTATCACGCACCGTGATTACATCTATTCCTGGAAAAAATACTTTTTTATTTGAAGAGTATACAATTCCAAACTTAGGTACTTTCCACTTTGCCAATACACGTTTTTTAACAATTGGTTTATTGGGTTCGTTGTTTTCTGTACGAACTTCTCTAAGTTTTTTGTTAAGGTATATGTTTTTCTTAGTTGCGTTTGCTTTACCTGTATATTCTTTTAATTTCTTTTTTACTAAATCGTTTACCTGTGCTTTTGTATAATTGACATATAATTGACGATTTATGTTTACATTTTCAGTTGACGCTGGTTCGTGGTACATATGATACCCCATTAAACTTACACTCGTATACGAAACCGAATCACTTAGTCTATTTTCCACAAAGTCTAGATCTTGGAAACCCCACCCCTCGAAGTCTTCATTCATCCCACCAACTCTTGCAAATTCGGATGATTTTATTATGAATGAAAACTTTCCGTTTTGGGAGTTGGTTTTGTAGTCTACTCCGTGATCTAAATGTAATTGTTCTGTTGCTTGCAGGTTATATGATTCTTGTTTGCTTAAAAATACAACTTCACTGAAAGGACGGATAAAGTCATAATCAGTATCTGCGTTATTTAAAACTTCATTGAAGTCAGTATAAAAATCTGCATCGACCATCCATATGAATTCAGTAAATGAGTGCTTGCTTGCATGATTTATTAGTTTTGATTTGTTTATCTTATCAATCTTTAAATCAATTACATGGTGTTTTAGATTTTCAAATGTTACAAGATATTGCTCTATCATTGGTGTAGAATCTGATCTTTGTTCACATACTATAACATCACACCCAATTTCATTTAATTTTTTTGCCAAGAAACAGAAATTATTGAATCTCAGAGATTTTAAATTAAATATAGGTAATATAATTGTTATCTCAGTGGTGTTCATTTTAGTCAGTTTTTTCTATACCAAGTAGTAAATCAGAATTAGTTGAACGTTTGATTATTAGTCCTGCTTCATATAACTCACGGAATGTGTAATGCTTACCTTCTACACTACCGTCAAATTTAAAGTCAATACAACATTCGTTTTCTTTTCCTACATTTAATGTAATAGTTACCACTTCATTATCAAGTGTATCTTGACCTCCAATTTCCATTGCAACATAACGTGGGTCGTAGTCTTTTGCTCCACGAATTCCAAGAACGTCTTGCCTTGCTTCGTTGAAGTATAATGCCATAAATGATGGTTGTGTTCCATATTCAACATTCTTTGGATAGCAGAAATGAGTTCTTTCACGTGCGTTTTTATATGTAACTCGCAAAGCATTCTCACTTGCACCACCTGGCATTGCAATTTCAAAATCTTCTTTAAGTGTATATAACTTTGGATTGGTTTCAAGTACCTTATTGTTTTGTCCAGTTGTCATAAACTTACTATCTCCATCAGAACTTAATAGATCTGCTAGTTTTGCTTGTGCAGGTGTTGAACCACCTTCCATTACGTCTATAAGTATCTTATCGTCAGAGCAACAACGTTCACTGTCACATATAAATGTAGAAGGTTGTATAATTTGTGCCCAGTGTCTTATATCAAGTGGAGTTCCGTCTTTATTTAAAATACTCAATGTTACGTTTTCTTGTGTGATACCTTCACCTTGCTCGTTCACAGGAATAATTTCAACAGCAGTTTGATTTGAGTCCAAGAAGAATTTGTTTATAATTGGTTCAGGTAAACTTGCACTTTCTACTTTAAAGTACAACTCATCTGCCATAGGAACTCTTATATCTTCATTTAGTGGGTCTGTTTCCAAACTAATTTCAAAAATAACTCCTTCAAAACTATATGCAGTTGATGCTCCACCAGGTGAAACAACTTTATCAGGAATATCAAGGTCATTGTTTGTTATAGTAGTAAGATTGTCACCTCCAGAACCATCATCCTGACTTGCGTATCCACATTCACCTTTAATTCTAATATTTGGAAATCTTGATAGTGTGTTTGCGGTTTGAAATGGAATTAGTGATTTAAGAATACTTGCACTTTGTGAGTTTGCGGTATTTGATTTAAGTGTTACGGTTAAATCTCCTACTCCGTTTATTCCACTATCTAAGTTATCGGACACACCTCCTTTGATTCCAAATTCTGATTCTACGGTGACAAGAAATTCAGTCTTATATTCTAATGTGTCACTTTGTGTTACATCTGCTACAAATTTATTGCTCAATATTCCGATATTTTTAAACATTGTGTGAACTTCACCACCATTCAAAGACTCCTGTGGTCCTGTTCTTCTTGTGTAATCTATTTGTGCTATGATTGGGTGTCTTGAAGTAATTCCACCGATATTCTCAATAGTTATTTTCCAACCACCACCACCCAGTGCAGTTTTCTCTACTTTAATGTCATATCGTTCGGATTGAGGTCTTCCTCCTGTTGGTGATCCTGTTAATGGACGATAATTTAAAACTACTGCGGTGTTTGTTCCTGTTGCTACGAATAGGGGTTTACTAATTACGGGTTCGTGAATATCATGCGTTACATTGTTTCCGAGTTTAACTTGTGAAGGGTGGGTTCTGTCCCATAGATAGTATACCTTACCTGCTTCTAGATTGGATTCTGTTGGTATTGTATCAAAAGATATTTTACCAGATAATACCACAACTGCATTAGTTTCAATACCATCCTCAGTTTGTTCACTTCCACTTCCGTCACAAGTTACGGATACACTCTCTACTATACCAATTACTTCGGTTAAATGTTCTTGGTCTTCTGGATTATTTGTATCAAACATTGCATATGATAAATTGAATCCTTTTATTTTTGGGTCCCACCTCACCGCATCTCCAACCTTCGGACAATTATATGTAAGTTTTGTTCTAAGTAGGGTTCTTTCGGATTCCCATTTGTAATCAGATGCAGCCTGTTTTACTTGCTCGTATATATTTTCCAATACACTCTCATCACATTGACTTTTTACTGGTTCTAATGCTTGACCACCTATTGGTTGACATCCTCTTAAATTAAATGCTGATCTATGTTGTAACGTTGCCATTTTATGATTGGGTTGTTTGTTCAGGTTTACTTGATTCATTTATTTGTGCCAAGGCATCTGCATCTAGTGTAGGTACAGGGTCAACGGCTTTAACCCATGTAGGTGCAGTTCCTCCACCCAAACTCATTCGTGTGAATATATAAATGTTGCTAATTTGCTTTACGATTTCACCAGGATTACCTTCTACTTGGTTTAC
>Ga0055584_100004023_pt1 | contig 14407 bp, 11 predicted proteins | sample OSDHelmetaG_FD_58716 | JGI IMG/M metagenome (GOLD analysis project Ga0055584, IMG submission 58716) | Pelagic marine sediment microbial communities from the LTER site Helgoland, North Sea, for post-phytoplankton bloom and carbon turnover... | ecosystem: Environmental > Aquatic > Marine >... | reverse complement strand
CATACCCTTGCCGAGCCCCTGGCTTCCACCGGTAATGAGGGCTGCTTTTCCGTCCAGGCGAATTTCCATGATTTAACTTCCTCGTTAATTGAGAATAGGAAACACTGTTTCCAAGAACCAATCTTGTGGGCTTCCCGCTTGTCGTTTAACCCTGCTAACCAGCTCGAATAGTTTTACTGGGTCTGTTCCCGTTCTACTGCGCGCCAGCCGATATCCCGTCGGCAGAAACCGCCCGGCCAGTCGATTTTATCAATCGCCTTGTAGGCTGATGCCTGTGCTTCGGCGACAGTATCGCCAAGGGACGTGACGGCGATGACGCGACCGCCTGTCGCGGTGATCTCTCCATTCTCTCCAAACGCCGTGCCAGCATGGAATATCGTGATGTCGCGATCCTCGCTGGCGTCATCCAGTCCGGTTACAACGCTGCCCTGATCATAGCCGCCGGGGTAGCCATTCGCGGCCATCACCACTGTGAGCGCTGTTTCGTCATACCAGCGCAAATCGAAATCTTTAAGCACGCCGTCGGCGGCAGCGATGAGCGCTGGTAACAGATCAGACATGAGTCGCATCATCAGAACCTGGCATTCAGGATCTCCGAACCGGACATTATATTCCAACAGCTTTGGCTGATCGTTTTCAATCATCAGACCGGCATAGAGCACGCCCTGGTAGGGTTTGCCCTCGGCTTTCATCCCCGCCATTGTCGGATTGATAATAGTAGCCATGATGGTTTCCATCATGGTGTCGGTTACAATCGGGGCAGGGGAATAGGCGCCCATGCCGCCGGTATTGGGCCCTGTATCGCCATCGCCGACTCGTTTATGATCCTGAGCGGAGGCTAGCGGTAGCGCTGTTTCTCCATCGCACAGCACGAAGAAGCTGGCTTCTTCCCCACCGAGAAACTCTTCTATGACGACTTCTGCGCCAGCATCTCCAAACGCGCCACCGTCCAGCATGTCATCAACGGCGGCGTTCGCCTGGTCAACGGTTTCAGCAATAATCACGCCTTTACCGGCAGCGAGACCATCGGCCTTAACAACGATGGGCGCGCCTTGTTCAGCGATAAAAGCTTTTGCGGCTGTAATATCGGAGAATCGGCCATAGGCGGCCGTCGGGATATCGTGCCGGGCACAGAAATCCTTCATGAAGCCTTTGGAACCTTCCATCTCCGCTGCGGCAGCGCTTGGTCCGAAGGATTTAATCCCGAGATCGGCGAGTTTATCAGCAAGCCCGGCTACCAGCGGGGCCTCGGGGCCGATGACTACAAACTCAATGTCGTTATCTTGAGCGAATCGAATGATCCCGTCGACGTCCTCAGCAGCGATGGCAACACATTCTGCATCCTGCGCGATCCCGGCATTCCCGGGCGCGCAATAGAGTTTGGTAACCAACGGAGAGCCAGCAATTGCCCAGCACAACGCATGTTCACGACCACCGCCGCCTACAACCAAGACCCTCACTGTATTATCTCCCCTATGCTTTTCATTTAGCGCGTTACGCTGCTGGTGTGGTCCTTCCCGTTTAGCATAGAATGTGAGTCGCTATGACTGACAACAGCTCTCTTTTTGATTCTGATGCGCCCCCGGCGATGGGGCTCGAGCATAATATCAATGAATTCACCGTTGGAGAGATTTCGGGGGCGGTAAAACGAACTCTGGAAGGCGCGTTTGGACGGGTCCGGGTCAGAGGCGAAATCTCGCGTCCCAACTATCATGGGTCAGGCCATCTCTATTTTACCCTAAAGGATGAAGACGCCGCGATGGATGGTGTTTGCTGGCGGGGCTCGGTTGGCAAACTGGGTATTACCCTTGAAGAAGGTATGGAAGTTATCTGTACCGGGAGAATATCGTCATATCCCCGTAGCTCGAAATATCAGATTGTCGTTGAGGCGGTTGAGCTTGCCGGAGAGGGCGCGCTTTTAAAACTGTTGGAAGACCGCCGTAAGAAGCTGACAGCTGAGGGCTTGTTTGATCCGGATCGAAAACAGGAATTACCCTTTCTGCCTGAAATTATTGGCGTTATCACTTCGCCGACCGGCGCGGTTATCCGCGATATCCTGCACCGGCTGTCTGATCGCTTTCCCCGGCGGGTATTATTATGGCCGGTAAGCGTCCAGGGAGACGGCGCGGCGGAACAGGTCGCGAATGCGATCAACGGATTTAACGAATGCGCGGTTGATGGCGTCGTCCCCCGACCTGATTTACTGATTGTCGCGCGCGGTGGCGGCAGTCTGGAAGATCTTTGGGCGTTTAACGAAGAAGTCGTCGTTCGCGCTGCGGCAGAAAGTGATATTCCACTCATATCTGCCGTAGGTCACGAAACGGATACGACACTGATTGATTTTGCCTCGGATATCCGGGCGCCAACACCGACCGCTGCGGCGGAAATGGCAGTCCCTGTGCGCGCTGATCTGGAGGCTCAACTCCTTGACAACCAGCGACGATTGGTGGCTGGGCTGGAACGCTGCTGGGAAGATCAGCGGCTACAGCTCGAAGGGCTGGCAAGAGGATTGCCGCAACCAGATCGATTGCTGGAAGAAGCCATCCAACGCCTCGATAGCGAAACGGACCGCCTTAAATTATCGGCGATCAACAGGCTGGAGCAGCATCGCGAACGCGTCGCTGGTGTCGGCGCGCGGTTGCGTCATCCACGAGATATTATGAATTCTGCGGGAGAGCGTTTGGCGCTAACCGGAGAACGGTTTGATCTGGCAGTTTCGTCTATCCTGCAGAATAGTAAGACGCGGTTTGACGGGTTGGATACGGCAGTACGGTTGCCAAATGCCATTGCGCGGATTTTCAAGTCTGACCAGGACCGGTTGTCCTCGCTGGGGCAGCTGCTTGAGAGCCTTTCCTATAAAGGGGTTCTGGAGCGAGGCTTTGCCTTGGTGCGGGACGGGGACGGCAAGCCGGTGATGCGGGCCGCAGAGGCGGTCGCGGGCGGCGTAATCGAGATTGAGTTCGCTGATGGCTCGCGCGGGGCGGCGTTTGACGGGGAGGATGGCACGCCAAAATCAGGGAAGCCACGTGCCAAGGCCAGGAAAGCATCTGCTAAGAAAGCGGCGTCAAGGAAACCCACCCTAACCGATGATAGTCAGGGGTCGCTGCTGTGATGCGGTTGGTTTTGCTTGCTGTTGTTTTGCTGGTCGGCGGCCAGGCAAGTGCATTGGAATTAAAAGGGCCTTTTACGCAGGGCGCCTTGATTACAGGAAAAACCTCTCCGGGTAGTACAGTATTACTGGATGGCATTCCCTTATCGACGTTACCGGATGGCCGCTTCGTTTTTGGATTACCGCGGGACGCAAAACCGCGTGCGCTTCTTTCGGTTCGCGACAAAGACGGAGGTGTTACCCAACGAACATTGAAAATCAGGAAACGGGATTATCGAATTCAGCGCATTGATGGTTTGCCCAAGCGCAAAGTCACGCCTAAAAAGCGTGAATACAAGCGTATCGCACGTGAGCGGAATCTGCTTAATGCCGCCCGGCACCGTGTAACCCAAATCGCTGACTTTAAGAGCGGGTTTATTTGGCCGGCGCGGGGTCGGATCTCTGGTGTCTACGGCAGTCAGCGCATTCTTAACGGAAAGCCAAGAGCACCGCATCTGGGCGTCGATATCGCAGCGCCAACAGGATCCCCGGTCTTCGCGGCTTCAGATGGCGTCGTCTCGCTTACCCATGAAGGTATGTTTTTTACCGGCAAAACAGTTCAAATTGATCATGGGCTTGGCGTGGGGACGATCTATATCCACCTCAGCAAGGTTTTGGTTAAAGAAGGTCAGCGAGTGAGCAAAGGGGCCTTAATCGGACGAATTGGTAAGACCGGTCGGGCGACAGGGCCACACCTGCACTGGGGGCTGACCTGGAAGACGATGCGTCTCGATCCATCTTTATTGGTTGGGCCGATGCCGAAGCCCGCCAAAAAGAAGCGCTAGGTCAGTCTTCAGGCCAGCGCCGATGCAGCCAGCCGAGCCATTGACCAGGACGCTCCGTCGTCCATTCTTCGAACAAGGCATTGATATCCCGCATCATTTTAGAAGCATCTCCATCTGCGGGTTTTTCTAATTGCGGGACCAGCTGAACCTGAAAATGACACCCGCCCTTTCGTATTATGCGCACCGGAATAGCAGGGCAATTATAGCGGATAGAAAGTTCAGCTACGGCGGGTGCTGTCATCGCCTCGCGACCAAACAGCTCAACGGGAATGCCATCATTCATCTTTTGATCGACAAGCATGCCAAGGCGACGACCTGAGCGAAGTGCGGCAATTGCTCCTCGGGCGCCACGGGGACCCTTTGGTATTATGTCTTTGTCCTCTAGCTTTCTGATTTTTCGCAGCATCGCGTCGACAAAGTGGTTATTGGCGGCGCGATAGACCTGAACATAGGGGACGCCGGTCTTTTGTGCCGTCAGGGCAAAAAGTTCCCAATTGGCGAAGTGGCCGGAAAAAAAGATACAGGGACTGCCTTCGGGTTTGACCGCTGCGATGTTTTCTTCGTTCAGGACTTCGACCCGTTCGGCTATGATCTCTTCGAGATGCGGTAGCTCGGCTAGAACTCGGCCCAGATTATCCCATAGATCAGTAGTGATTTGACGAATGCGGGTGTCGTCATAGTCGGGAAAGGCTCGTCTGAGGCAGGCGATAGCACGTTTCTGATATCCGAGACGGGGGCCAATGGTACGTCCGATCCATCCGCCAACGCCTGACGCCCTGTCCATCGGAAGTAACGAGAAAAATCCGTAAACCAGGGCAACGCCAAGGGCTTCAAGCGGATAGCCAACCGCACGATAAAATCGTCTTTGGGTAGGACTCCGCTTAGCCATTCACGAATACCTTTTCGAGAAGGTGTTCATGCGCATTTGCGTCCTCCCATTCGAGGGAAATGCGGACTGTCTTGATCAGAGCCCGGGCTTCGTTTGTTAGGCGCACGTAGTCTTTCTCCGTTGTGACCGGGATGGCATCCAGCTGAGAAGCATGGTCACATATCTTGATAACTTCGTCCGGGTCAAATTTATGATGATCGGGAAAATCCTGGGTACCAGCAATCTCGTAACCTAACTCCAGCAGCGTATTATAAAACTTTGATGGTCGGGCGATGCCGGCAAAAGCGAAGACCTTCTTTGCGGCTAATTCTGGATCAGGATAGGCGACGATGCGGGCTCGATAAATCGGACAAACATCGCCGATTTCTTTTGTTACGGCCCGCTGGTCGTCTCCGATGATGACAACGGCGTTACAGCGAGCCAGGCCAGACGCAATAGTTTCCCGTAACGGGCCAGCGGGGATGACGTGACCATTGCCAAATCCGTAACCGCCATCAATGGTAAGAATAGAGAGTACTTTGGAAATCGCAGGATCTTGAAATCCATCATCCATGATGATGATGTCGGCACCATTTTCAACAGCATGCTTGATGCCATCGATACGATTACGGGATACCCATGTCGGTGCCATTTCGGCGAGCAGAAGCGGTTCATCGCCGACTTTAGTGGCAGAATGAATGTTGGGATCGACGAGAACAGGCCCTCGAAGGGAGCCACCATACCCGCGACTGAGAATGTTCGGTTTCAACCCTTTTGTGAGCAGCGCGCGGGTCAGGTCAATGGCCAGCGGTGTTTTGCCAGCCCCTCCGGCAGTGATATTGCCAACACATAACACGGGGACCGGCGATTGCCATGGGTTGCCTGCTAGATGATTTCTTGCATTTGCTCCCAGTCGCCAGAGCAAAGAAAGCGGCGATAAAATTTTGCCTGTCGCGCTTGGCGCATGCCAGAAATCAGGCGCGCGCATTTTGCCTCACCTTGGCGTTCGCCGATGCCGGTTCGTCGAGTGCTACAAGATAAGGCTCTAGTTGGGCAATGACCGCATCGAGGATATCGGTCTTACCCTGGGCAACTGTGTGGGCTGCGCTAATTTGGCCTGACCGTCGGGCATCATCAGACAGAAGGCCGGAAACCGCGTCTGCCAGTTCCGTTTCATTTTGGATGATGGTTGAACCGTTCGCGGCGGAAATCTCCGAGGCAATCTCGGTAAAGTTAGTCGTCGACGGACCATGGATGATGGCGCATTCGAGCTTGGCTGCTTCCAGCATATTCTGCCCGCCATGCGGTACCAAAGTGCCCCCGATAAAGGCGATGGGGGCCAGTCGGTAGAACAACCCAAGTTCGCCGACAGTATCGGCGATATAGATCGCGGTCTCCGGACGCACCGGTTCTTCTTTGCTTCTCATGGCCACGGTGTACCCCAGAGCAAGAATTTCCATGGCGATCTCGGTGGCGCGGGCCGGGTGGCGCGGGATAATGATTGTCAGAATATCAGGTTGATTTTCTGCAATTGTCCAGTGTGCATTGGCGACGGCAGTTTCTTCTCCCGCGTGGGTACAGGCGGCGATCCAGACGGGCCGGGTACTGATATCGTTCCATAGCGCCGAAAGGGCCTTGTCATCGACGGGCAATGGATCAGCAGCAAATTTGAGATTGCCGGGTGTGCGAACTTTTTTTGCCCCTAGTTTAGTTAGCTTCTCCGCATCTTGGGTGCTTTGCGCAAGACACAGAGAAAAACAGCTGAGCAGGCGCGCGATGGTTCGTGGGACGCGTTGCCAGCCACGAAAGGAGTCCGGCGATACCCGGGCATTGATTAAAACGAGAGGAATGTCACGCTTTTGAATGGCTAATAGCAGGTTTGGCCAGAACTCTGATTCAACCCATAAGGCGATATCCGGTTTCCAGTGATCAAGAAATTGTTGAATCCACTTTGGTTGGTCGACGGGGATGAATTGATGGATGACGCTCTGTGGCAATCGTTCTGCCATGATTTCCGCTGACGTTACGGTGCCGGTGGTTACCAGAATGGCGTGAGTTGGATAGTCGTGATCAAGCCTAATGATCAAAGAGAGGATAGAAATGGCCTCACCAACACTGGCGGCGTGGAACCAGATTACCGAGCCATCCGGACGCTTCTTGCTGGGGTTGCCGAACCGTTCGCCTATTCGAATGGGGTCCTCTTTACCGCGCTGTTTGCGTCGCTCAAGAAAGCGCCGCAGGATCGGGGCAGCGGCGTAGGATAGGCGTCGGTATAGCGGCAGGATCATGACGGCGTTCCTGCAGATGTCGTTGCCGGCTCAATAAGCGGCAATCCCAATTCCGTGTCGAGCTGATGTGTGATCTGGTTCAATTCGTTTTCGAGCGCCGTCGTAATATGGGCGATCTCTTGTTCATCCGCATCAGCGGAGACTTCAATAGGTTGGCCCCATTTCATCCGGCCACGACAAAATGGCAAGGGGATCAGGAAACGGTCCCAGCTCGAGAGTATTTTACAGCCCTTGGCGGCGTAGCTCAGTGGCAATATCGGAACGCCGGCATGGCGCGCCGCAAAGATGACCCCTTGTGCTGCCTGCATCCTGGGCCCTCGCGGGCCGTCGGGCGTGACCCCGACATATTCTCCTGACCGGAGGGTGCGTAACATCGCGCGGACGGCGCCAACACCACCACGAGAGGAGGAGCCGCCAATAGAATCAAATCCGAGAATGCGGATTGTACGGGCAATCAATTCGCCGTCGGGATGATGCGAAATCACCATTTTGAACGGTGCGGCGTAGGGCCAGGCCAGTGACATCATCAATAACCGACCATGCCAAAAGGCGACGAGAAAGGGTTTGCCCTCATCAATAAGCCTTTGCGGAATTTCGGTTCCCTCAAAGCGCCATCGCCCTGTGGATTTAACAAAACGAATATAGTTGGCCGCCAGCCAGCACGCGGTAGCGCGAGGGCCAGGTCGTCGCAACATATTTTTGAACAGGGCCATTGCTTAGGCAGTGACCTCCGCCGGTGTGGCCTCTTCGGCCTGTTCGGCAAACTGCACGGCGTAGAGGCGGGCATAGGCACCATCCTTGGCGAGAAGTTCCGCGTGGGTTCCCTGTTCAACGATCTCCCCGCTATCCATTACATAAATTGTGTCGGCTGCCATAACGGTTGAGAGTCGGTGCGCAATCACGATTGTCGTCCGCCCCTCCGTGAGTTTCTCGAGAGCAGACTGGACCTGGCGTTCGGTTTCGGTATCCAGGGCGGAAGTAGCTTCATCGAGCAGCAGGATCGGTGCATTTTTTAACATCGCTCGAGCGATCGCGATCCGCTGACGCTGACCGCCAGAAAGTTTTAAGCCACGACCCCCAACATGGGTCTCATAGCCGGATGTCAGGCCGGTTATAAATTCGTGCGCTTCAGCGGCGGTTGCGGCAGCAATGATCTCATCATCCGAAGCATCAAGCTTTCCATAAGCGATGTTGCAGCGAACCGTATCGTCAAACAGGGTGATGTCTTGTGATACCAGCGCAATGTTGGCCCGCAGTGAGGCAACCGTGACATCACGTAGGTTCTGGTCATCGACTAGAACCTGGCCTTTGTCGCAGTCGTAAAATCTGGGAATGAGGTTCAAGACAGTCGATTTGCCAGCGCCGGAAGGACCGACGAGAGCGACGGTACTACCTGCTTTGATGTCCAGATTGACGCCAGACAGGGCGGCGCGATCTTTCTCGTAACCGAACTGGACATTCTCAAATTTAACATCACCCCGGACGGTTCCCAGCTGTTTAGCATCCGGCTGGTCCTGGATTGACGGTTCGGCATCAATAAGGGTGAAAATGCGTTGCGCTGCCGCGAGCCCTTCCTGAAGGTTTGCATTGAGATTGGCGAGGTTCTTCATCGCCGGATAGGCCATCAATAGGGCAGAAATAAATGATGCGAACGTGCCGGGGGTTGTTGCTCCAGCAACGACCTGACTGCCCCCGTAGAAAATGATGACGGCGATGGCGACGCCGCCGAGTGATTCCATAATCGGGTGGGTTGCGGATCGTACCCGTGCCGCTTTTTGAACGAGCTGAAAAATTGTTTCGATAATCCGGCTGGCACGGTCGATTTCATATTTTTCCATACCGTAGGCGCGTACATGGCGTGCGCCCCGGAATGTTTCGTCGAGAATGGTTGTGAGCTCGCCCATCTGGACCTGCGTATTGTCGGATACTTTCCGCATGCGCTGACCGATCCTGACGATGGGGTATACGGCAGTGGGAAAGACGACGAACGCAATCAGGGCCAGTGCCCAGTCATGATAGAATAGCAATCCCACAAGAAATATAAGTGTCAGGGTGTCTTTCGCAATGCCGACGAGAACATTGGAAACGGCAGCCCGCAGCATATTGGCATCATTGTTAAACCGCGAGATCAACTTGCCGGTGGCGGTTTTCTGGAAGAAAGAAATGTCTGCCCACATGAGGTGGGAAAACATCCTGTCCTGAATTGTTGCGACAATTTTTTGGCCGATATAGCTCATCAAAACCGCCTGACCAAAGGTCGCGGCCCCCTTGATGACGGCGATAAGCAATATCGCAATCGGGATGATGAGCAACATCTTTTCGTCCTTGAGAATAAACACGTCATCAAAGACAGGTTTCATCAGATAGGCGTTAGCGGCCGTGGTCCCGGCGACGACCGCCATACAGAGAACGGCGAAGCTCAACCGTCCGCGATGTGGGCGCACATATTCGCGCACAAGCCGCGCGACGAGTGACTGTGTTGTGGCTGGATTATTCTCTGTTGCCACGATCTGGGTATCAGGACTGTTCATGCGCTCGCGATTTAGGGCGCGAAATCATAGCATGTGCACTGAATCCCGCCAATTAAATGCGTGCAAAGGCAATTGCGCTTTACACACCATAAAGAATTAGAGACCGGCGACTGTCATCCCATCGATCCTGACAGTTGGCGCGTCGGTACCGTAACGGAATTCAAGATCATTTGCCGGGATTAAAGCCGCAAACATGTCCTTGAGATTTCCAGCAATCGTCATCTCGCTGACCGGATAGGTAATCTCGCCATTTTCGATCCAGAAACCGCTGGCGCCCCGACTGTAATCGCCGGTGACTCCATTGACGCCCATGCCGATTAATTCGTTGACCAGAAAACCTTCCTTGATGTCAGCAATGAGTTCTGCCACCGAGAGTTCACCCGCTTCCAGATACACATTGTTTGATGATGGACTCGGCGGACCGCTGGTGCCGCGGGCTGCGTTACCGGTTGTCGACAGGCCGAGCTGACGTGAAGAGGCGAGGTCGAGAAGCCAGGTTGTCAGCTTGCCATTTTCAATGATTTTTTTCGGTGTCGTTGCAATGCCTTCGCCATCGAACGGTTTGGAACTCAGTCCCCGCTTTCGATGCGGGTCATCATGAATGGTAATATTATCGCCAAAGACCTGTTCACCCATCATTTCCTTGAGGAAAGAGGTGCCACGGGCAATGCCCGCACCGTTGATGGCTCCCGTTAAATGACGCAGGAGGCTCGATGACGCTCGCCAGTCATAAACCACGGGTACTTGCGATGTTTTCTTCTTTTGTGGATTGAGCCGCGCGACTGCCCGTTCACCAGCGCTTCTACCAACCTTTGACGGTGCTTGCAGGTCTTCGGCATAGACGGCGGTCGTAAAATCGTAATCCCGTTCCATCGTAGTGCCTTCACCGGCTAGGACCGAGACTGAAAAGCTGTGGCTGGTAACGGCGTAATCCCGTGCGAAGCCGTTTGTAGCCGCCATAGCAATACGGGCTCTGCTGTAACCCGCTTCGGCACCTTCAGAGTTGGTAACGCCGGGGACTGCACGGGCGGTCTCTTCCGCTTCAGTCGCCCATTCGATCAGTGTCTGAGTGTCCGGTTCGACCGGATCACAACTGTCCATCTCGGCAATAGTCTTTGCAATTTGATCCGGGTCAGCGATCCCGCACCAGGGATCTTCGGGCGCAACTTTTGCCATTGCGACGGCGCGTTCGGCCATGTCCCGCAAGGCGTCGTTGGAATGGTCGGTCGAAGACACAATAGCTTGCTGCTTCCCGATAAATACCCGCAAGCCCATATCGGCGGATTCAGCGCGTTCCAGCTTTTCCGGGGCACCGAGACGTTGGGCCACTTCGATTGACGTGGCGTCAAACACCACTGCGTCGGCGGTTTCAGCTCCCTCTTTCTTAGCCATCTCCAGCAATTTCGACAGAAGGTCGAGCTGGTTCAATTGTTCAGTCATCGGAATTCCTTTTCCAGATCGGGTTGCCGGAGCCGGGCAGGCCATATTCTTGCCAGTCGCGGGTTACTTTTTCGATTATATCGTCACTCATGCGAATCTTGCGGCCCCAGGGGCGCTTAGTCTCAGGTGGCAGCTTTGCAGTAGCATCAATGCCAACCTTGGAGCCCAGCCCGGATTCGGGTGAGGCAAAGTCGAGATAATCAATTGGGGTGTTTTCCACGAAAGTGCAATCGCGGGCAGGGTCGACGTTCGTTGATATTGCCCAAATTACGTCTTTCCAGTTTCGCGCATCAATATCGTCATCCACGACAATGACAAACTTGGTGTACATGAACTGACGAAGATATGACCACACCCCCATCATGACCCGCTTGGCGTGCCCCGGATAACCCTTGCGGATTGAGACGACGGCGATGCGATAAGAGCAAGCCTCGGGTGGTAGCCAAAAATCTGTGATCTCGGGAAATTGCTGAGTCAGCAAAGGTACAAAGACGTCATTCAGCGCTTCACCGAGAACAGAAGGTTCATCCGGCGGGCGGCCCGTAAAGGTCGATAGATAAATCGGGTCCCGCCGCATGGTTATCGCGGTCACGGTGAAGACCGGGAAATCCTCGACAGCGTTATAATAGCCGGTGTGATCGCCATAAGGGCCTTCGCCCTCATACCGGGTTCGTGACACATGGCCTTCGATCACGATCTCCGCATTAGCGGGAACTTTTAGCGGTACCGTCTTGCAGTCAACGAGCTCGACTTTTTTGTCACGCAGCAGCCCGGCGAATTGATATTCAGAAACGGATTCCGGTACCGGGGCGACGGCAGCAATAACCGTCGCGGGGTCCGCGCCGATGACGGCGGCCGCGGGAATAGAGCCACCGGTCGCCATGGCATGCGCCTGCGCCCCGCCACGATGTTTTAGCCAGCGCATCAGCGTCGTGTTTTTGCCAGTTAGCTGCATCCGGTAAATGCCAAGATTGGTCCCGCCTGGTCCGTCAGTGACGACCAGTGGCCAGGTAATTAACGGCGCTGGTTCGTCCGGCCAGCAGCTTTGAATAGGAAGTTGTGCCAGATCAATGTCATCGCCGGTTAAGACAACTTCCTGACAGGGGGCGTTTGACACCATTTTCGGTTTCATCGCGAAGACCGATTTGACCATCGGCAACATCTGCAGCGCTTCTCGCCAGCCGCCAGGCGGTTCTGGCTGGCGCAGGAAAGCAAGCTGTTCCCCGAACTTGCGAAGCTCTCCAGGCTTGCGCGCCATCCCAGCTGCAACCCGATCTACTGTGCCAAACAGATTAACCAGGACCGGCATATTGCTGGGCGAACCATCAGCGCGTAACGGGTTTTCAAACAGCACAGCCGGTCCAGCCTCGGCGAGAAGCCGGGTCTGGATTTCCGTCATTTCGAGCGCGGTTGAGACTGGCTTGGCGACACGCGTTAATTGTCCGTCGCGTTCAAGCTGCTCAATAAATTCGCGTAGGCTGGCAAATGCCATCGTTTCGTCACTCTCAAAACCCCGAAAAAACACGGGCGCGCAACTGTTTAGCACGTTGTTGGGGGGATTTGGCAATTGCAATGACTCGTCGTGGTCGTGAATTGCAAAGGGGCGAAACCTGTCGTAGAGGATATGGCCTAATTTGGAGACCTGATTTGATCGATCCCGTTGCCCACGCCAAGGCCTATCCCTTTCCCGCGCCAGACCATTCCTATGTTTTTGAAGCGGGGAACTGGTCGCCGCTGGAAAACGATGATTTTGATGTGACCGGACGGATGCCGGTTTTGGCTGCAGGGTCAAATCAGTCTCCGGAACAGCTCGCCCGCAAATATGCGGATCTACCGGATATTGGCCCTATTCCCGTCATCCGAGGGCGTCTGGGTGATTTTGATGTCGTCTATGCGGCGCATCTTGCTGGCTATGGTTCGATGCCCGCGACCTTCCAGAAATCGCCGGGAACAATTGTTTCGGTCTTTGTGGCCTGGTTTACCGATCCGCAGCTTCAACGCATGCATGAAACGGAAGGCAATTATAGCTATGACCGGCTGACGGATGTCTGGCTGGAAACCAACTATGGGCAATGCCCGCAGGAGGTCTTTGCGTATACCGCCAAGGTCGGTTGCTACAATCACAAGGGTGGCTGTTTAAGCCTGGCGGAAATTTCCGCGACCGATAGGAAGTTCCCGTCGGCGACGCAAAGCGAGGCGCAGGGATATTTGCGTGATCGACTGGCCGTGGGCACCGATCTCGATAAGTTCGTTGCTGAACACATTGAAGATAATGTTGTGCGCGTTGGGCGGGTGGCGGCGATGCGCGCTGACGCCATTGAAATCGGCTATCCGCGGGAGCCTATTCTGTTACTTTAGGTGTCGAGCAAAGCTTTCAAAGCATCACCGCATGATTCCGGCGCAGCATAGGTCGGAACCCCGGCGCTGTTGAGCCGTTGCAGAATGGCTGGCGCATCCGGACTGCAATAGACGATCAACGGTTTCGAAGTGTTCTTCACGGCTTCAATGACTGGGTCCGCAACCAGCTCCGGTCGTCCAACACCTGATGATCCGACGATGGGAATGACGACATCGTATTCACTGGCCTCCAGCAGGGCTGTGATCGAGCCGCCAACAATTTCAGGTGTTAATCCGGCAAGGGTAAGGTCGATCGGATTACGGTCGGCGGTAAACCCGACATGACTGAAAAGCGAGGCAAGGCGGGCTGCTGTCCTGCGGTTTGGCGCGGGTGTTGTAAAACCGGCGAGCCCGCAACGATCCGCCACCAGACCACCAGCGCCACCGGTTGAGGTGAGGATCCCGACGCGGTGGCCTTTGGGTTTCTTGCCCATGCTGAGTGCCATGGCGATATCCAGCAGGTCGTCAAAACGTTCTGCGCGTACGACATCGCACTGAGCAAACAAAGCGTCATAGAGCCGGTCATCCCCTGCCATTGCCCCCGTATGGGACGCAGAGGCCAGAGCACCGGCTTCTGATTTTCCGACTTTATAGACGACTATATGTTTGCCACGGCGCCTCGCAAATTTACTCAGCTTTGCGAAACGCTGCGTGTCGCGCAAACCTTCCAGATAAAGGGTGATTACAGACGTATTATCCTCGCCAATCATCCATTCGAGAATATCGCAGACTTCAAGGTCACCTTCATTTCCGGTCGCGGCCAGGTGAGACAGTCCTATACCTTTTGCTGCGGCTCGAGACAGAAGCGACCCCAATATGCCACCCGATTGTGAGATGACACCAATGCTGCCAGCGGTAAGGTGTTTAGTGTCGAGAGCCCCGGAGGCGGAGAGGGTAATGCCGTCCCGTAGATTTAAAAGGCCGATGGTGTTGGGGCCAAGAACCCGCAT
>Ga0055584_100004022_pt1 | contig 14409 bp, 14 predicted proteins | sample OSDHelmetaG_FD_58716 | JGI IMG/M metagenome (GOLD analysis project Ga0055584, IMG submission 58716) | Pelagic marine sediment microbial communities from the LTER site Helgoland, North Sea, for post-phytoplankton bloom and carbon turnover... | ecosystem: Environmental > Aquatic > Marine >... | reverse complement strand
GACCGTGCGTGCCGAGGTGGATCCAACCGACTCGCCGGGCCATGAGATCAATGTAAGGCGGTAGCGCGGCATATTCGGCCGACTGGATGTCGATTTCGAGATAGTCGACGTGGTCCAGCGGGCCCAGAATATCGCCCAGCGTGACGGAGCTCATCAGGCGTAGTTCGGCCTGGACGTCCGTCCCGTTCAGGGTCGCGAATAATCCGGTCGTTCCGTTCCGCAGCAATGAGGCGAATGCCTGTTCGGTGTGACCGGCTGCGCGGATGGACTCGACCAGTGTGTCGATGGCGGGACCGTCACTGATCGCCGCATTCGCACCCGTGCGCGTGGTGGTGCACGGAAAGATGACCGGTTTGTTGTCCGGGCCGACCACGGCATTGATGAGCGTTAGTGCCGCCATGCTGACATGGTTGTCCGTGAAATGATCCGCGACCATCGCGCACATGTTGGGATCGCCTTCGACACCCACGAGGCGGTAGGGCAACGGCTGAAGGGCCCGCAACAAATGGACGGCGTTGACCATCGGCCCGCCGTAATGAGCTCCAAGGGATACCATCGTGAAGCGTTTTTTGGCCCGCGCGATGGCATGACCGGTAGAGATCCATTCCGAAAACCCCTCGCCGTCAGCGACAACGGGCACTTGCTTCGTTACCTCTCGTGCGGGGCGCTTGTCGTTCGGATCGTGCGGCGTGAGGACGCCGAGAAAATTGACGCCACGGCCGGCTTCAACGGTACCGGACCATGGGGTCACTACAGGCATACCGGCGGTAAGGCGAGCCACTTCTGCCGCATCAATGCGGTTAGGCGCCATGGAGTCAGGCGTGTCAGCGGAACGTAGGGCGACGGTCATGGCGACTGTTAGGAGGCCAAGTCGTCGCCGTATTGTGTGAGGTATTGTTCGACGCTGGCGCGCAAGGTCTGCGTGTCGGTGTCTGGAACGTAGGTGCAGGTCTCGCATTCCGGCTTGAGATCACCGGTAAGCAACGTCCGCCGCCAATCCATCATCTCTTCGGAGTTGATCGACGCAGTGATCGGTTTCCCCAATACGTTGTCGACCATGGTGTCTTTGACGATGCAGCATGGCGGCACATCGCCATTCCAAAACACGTAGTAGAAATCCCACGGCATCATGCAGCTTTTGGTGCGGCGGGCGCCCGGCGGGTAGGCAGGCGCTTCGACCTCTGATTTTTCCTCACCGTTCAGGCCAGCGTTGATCTCATCGAGGATGTCGGGCTGGATCGACAGGCTGATCCGATCCTTCGCGAGGGTTACCGCAGCGCGGAGCGCTTGGACGCCGGCGTGGAGTCCCGCCTCGTCCAGAGTGCGGATCTGATAGACCTGAGTGGCGTTTGGATTGTCCCGTAAGTCGTTGATTCCGCCCGAAACTTCTTCAAGGTCGACGTAGCGCACCATCGAAACCTGGTTGAAGCCATTCGCGATGGCGAAGGCAACCGTTTTGTCGGCATGGCTGACGTTTTTGTCGTGCAGCACAACGTTGCAGACGAATTCGGGGATCGGGCGCCCGGTGGCGATCGCCCGGGCGCGGACCAACTGCATGTTGAGCGTGATGGTGCGCAGGTCGGCGCGGTAGCGCACCTTCTTGAGGAGCGCCGCGTCGGAGGTGTCGAGGCTAATCAAAATCTGCCGGAACTGCGAAAAGACGTCGACCTCTTCGTCCGAGAAAATTCCCTTGGAGAAATTGCTGATCGTTCGAAGGTCGATGTTCATCGCCAGCATGCGACGGGCGACCTCGGTCCACCCTTTGAACATCGTAATTTCTGCGTCGCCCGACATCGTCACGTAGTCGACCGGAAAATCACGCACGAAATCGATGATGCCTTCGATTAGGAGCGGATTGGCATCCTTGCCACGACGCGACAGCGGCGCGAAGTGGCAATAGACACAAGCAAGATTGCACGTTGTTGTGAGTTCCACACCCATTTGCCGAAGGCGCCGGATCCGCAGCAACCGTTCCGGAATATCTTGGGTTAGCGCTGTGGAATCGGGTGCGACTAATTCCTGGGCATCGACGTGAGCATGATCGGTCATTGGGTGTTCCCTAATTAGTGCGTGGCGCCAGTTACGATCGGAGTACTGGACGGTTGGGAGTCGATGAGAGATGCCTCGTCGAGGACTTCTTCGACGGAAAGCTCATCGAGTGGCGTAAACCGTGCGGCATTCTCCAGGGCTTCGAAGGTGCGAAACTTGTGCACCCAAAAGCCGCATTTCTCCGACAATTCCTCGCGAAGGCTTTCGTCGGCACCGATAACAAGATCGGCGTGCGTAAGGTTCAGACCAAGGATTTCGTCCCGACCGCCGACGAGCACGACATCGTCCTGACGCATGTCCGAGACCAGATCTCGAAGGGCGACGGCATCTTCGCCCGCCTCAATGAAGATGCGGTCGATGGGGTTCATCGTCGCGATCAAGGCGGTAACGCTCTCTGCGATGTAGTGCAGGCGATATTGCGCCCAGGCATTTTTGATCGGCTGCTCGGCTTGACTGGGAATGTAGACCCGAGCGCGCAACAACAAATCCCGCCCCATGAGATAGGCGCGACGCCCGATGGCGCGATCTGCCGCGACCAAATACTGCTTGGCCAGAACATGCGTAACCATTTGTGCGCCGACGCCTGCGCTCATCGGCCCAAACTGGGAGAAGAACAGTTCGTAGTCGGCGAGGTAGCACTGCAAGACATCGGAACGATAGAGGTTCTGCGATTCCTGGCCGGCGTGGAGCGTGACGCGGACCATCGTGTCGTCAATCATCAGAAGATCGCCGTGTTTGGAAAGGAGCGCGGCGCCATAAAAATCGAACCCGTATTGGTTTTGAAAAGGGAGGTGCGAGCGGTGCAGGATATCGGTGCGTAGGATTGGCAGCTCTGGTGTTGACGCGTTGAGATACCAGTGAACGAGATCGCGCTGGGACACGCGCGTTTCCTTCTCGATGGCCACAGCCTTAAAGTTGCGCTCCTCTTTGTCGGGCTGCCAGCCCTCCCAGGCGCCATAGACGGCGGATAGTGTGGGATCGGCATCAAGGCGCCGCACCGCCTCGAGAAGACCCTCTTCGACCACAAAGTCGTCGTCCGCGGTGCAAATTGCGTAGCGACCACCCGCACTATTCATCGCTGCCATCTGAGATTCGAAAAAGCTAAGCGGTGTTTGCTGGCGCACGTAGACGACGGACTTGAGTTCGTCACGAAACGCCTCCACCACTGACGCGGTATCGTCGTCCGAACAGTTGTCGGAAACCACAACCTCGTAATCGAGATCCTTGAAGGTTGCGATATGTCGCAGATGACGGGCGAGAAAAAGACGCCTGTTTCGCGTCGGGATACAAATGCTAAGGGCTGGCCTGTGCACGGTCGCTGTCTCCGTCTTGAATTACGGAGGCCAACCTAGTGCTTTCATGTTTAACAGACTGTTAAGAAGTCCTGTGCCCTCATAGGGCGGTGCGGCAGAAGGCTGCACGGCTTAGTGAGGACGACACGTGTCACAACAGGCACATTCAATTCAGCAAGCGGTGATCTTGGCGGGCGGCCTGGGCACGAGACTACGCCCCCTCACCGACCACTGCGCCAAGCCTATGGTGGAGATCAACGATCGACCGTTTCTCGATCATCTGTTTGATCTCGTGCGCGAGCAAGGCATCACACGTGTGCTGCTGTTGCTGGGCTACCGCGCCGAAAGTGTGATCGACCACTACCGCGCTCATCCGCCTGTTGGCTTGACGTTGGCCTTTCAGGTCTCGCCCGTCGACGACGAGACCGGGCGACGACTAAAGCGTGCCGAGGCGCTTTTGGACGATACATTTTTGCTGCTCTATTGCGACAACTACTGCCCACTGGACCTTGCAAAGGCGGCGGCGCATCGCGATGCGCTGGGCGCCTCGCTCCAAATCACCGTCTATGCCAATCGCGACGGTCGGACACGCGACAATGTTCTGGTTGCAAACGACGGTCGTGTCGCCGCGTATGACAAGACCCGCACCACTCCTGGACTATCCGGCGTTGACATTGGTTTCGCCCTGGTCGACCGGACGGTGATCGCCGACCTGCCGACCGACAATGTCTCGTTCGAAGCCACTGCCTATCCACGCGCGATTGAGCGCGGGATGTTGTCGGCGTTTGTGACGGAGCACCGCTACTATTCGATCGGCAGCCTTGACCGGTTGGAAGAAACCGCGCGGTTTTTGGCCCGACCGCCGACCGTCTTGTTGGATCGCGACGGCGTTCTAAACCGCAAAATGGGTCGCGCCGAATACGTCTGCGACTGGTCGCAATGGGAATGGTTGCCGGGTGCACTGGACGCCGTAGCACAACTCCATTCGCACGGTTACCGCGTGATTGTCGCGACAAATCAGCCCGGAATTGCGCGTGGGCATTTATCTGCAGCGGCGCTGGACGCCATACACGACCGCATGCGCGCCGACGTTCGCGCCGCAGGTGGGGACGTTGCCGCGATCTACCATTGCCCACACGGGTGGGACGAAGCTTGCGATTGCAGAAAACCCGCGCCTGGCCTGCTGTTTCAAGCCCAAAAAGACTTCGCGCTGGACCTCAGCCGCAACACATTCATCGGTGACGACGACCGAGATCGCCAGGCCGCCGAGGCCGCCGGATGCCGTTTCATTCGTGTCACCGAAGACCGCCCGCTTGCCCAAGCGGTCAACCAACTTCTCCGTCACGCCGCTTAGGAAGGACACCATGGCAGAACGTATTTTGATTACCGGCGCGACTGGTTTTGTCGGCTCTCACCTTGCGGATTTGGTTTTGTCGAAAGGATCCGGGTACGAGCTTTACGCGACCCGTCGCTGGCATCTCTCACGACCCGATCACATCAAACATATCGAGGATCAGATCAATTGGGTCGACTGCGACCTAACCGATTCTGTCGGCGTGCGCGACATGATGGAAAAGGTCTCGCCCGACCGCATTTTCCATTGCGCGGCGGAGAGTTTTGTCTCGCCGTCATGGGCACATCCGCATCGCTACATGACGGTCAATTACGACGCGACGGTAAACCTTCTCGACGCGCTGAAATACTTCAAGTCCGAGGCAAAGATCCACTTGCCGGGATCGGGCGAGGAGTATGGCGATATCAGAGAAGACGAGTTGCCGATCACCGAAGAAACCGTGCTGCGGCCCGTGAACCCCTACGCGGTGAGCAAGGTCGCACAGGACTTGATCTCTTACGTCTACTACCGCTCGTACGGCGTGAACACGATCCGAACGCGCGCGTTCAATCATGAAGGGCCCCGCCGCGAGTTTGTTTTCGGCATCCCCTGGTACGCCTATCAGGTCGCCCGCATCGAGGCCGGCTTGCAGTCACCCATGGTCAAAGTGGGGCACGTCGACGACCGTCGGAACTTCACCCACGTAAAAGACATGGTGGAAGCCTATTGGATGGCCACCGAAAAATGCACGCCGGGTGAGCTCTATCTGATCGGGTCGGAAGGCGACGACCGGGTCTTCACGTTCCGCCAAGCGTTGGAAATGCTGATCGGCATGTCTTCGGTCAAGGCGATCGAATACGAAACCGACAACCAGTATGTCAGGCCTACACAAGTACCGCGTCTGATCGCGGATACGTCGAAATTCCGTGCTGCGACAGGTTGGGAGCCCAAGCTTTCCTTCGCAAAAATCCTGTCCGACACGCTGAATTATTGGCGGTGGCGGGTTGCGCAGGACGTCCAACCGTTGGAGATGGCCTCTTGAGCGCGGTCCCGACGACCGGCGCGGGAGCGACCCTGACGCTAACCGGCGAGGATGGGGCGCAAACGGTGGATCTCTATTCCGCCGAAGGGCTCAGGCTCGTCTCGGACTTGTGGCTCAAGCTGTCGGCTGAATTCAAAATTATGTACGAGCCGACCTGGCTCGGGCGGCCAATCATCCAGCTGCCACATGATGTTGTGCAAATGCAGGAACTGATTTGGCGCATCCAACCTGATTTGATCATTGAGACCGGCGTGGCGCATGGCGGTTCGCTGATCCTATCGGCGTCCATCCTCGAACTTATCGGTAAGGGGCGCGTGCTGGGTGTCGATATCGACATTCGCGCGCACAACCGTGCGGCGATTGAAGCCCACCCCCTCGCCCATCGCATCGACTTGTTGCAGGGCAGCTCCATCGATCCTGCGGTCGTCGCTGAAGTGGCGGCACGGGCACAGGGCAACGGCACCGTGATGGTCGTGCTCGATTCAAACCACGCCGCAGATCATGTCGCGGCTGAGATCGCGGCTTACGCGCCTCTGGTCGATGTCGACAGTTACCTCGTGGTGATGGACGGCGCACAAGGACAGGTCTTCGACATTCCGCGCGGCAATCCCGCATGGCAGCACGACAACCCGCTGACCGCCCTTGAGGCATTTGTTGCGAGTACCGACGAATTCGTCGTCGATGACCACTTCACGCGGTTACATGTGACTTCGAACCCTCGCGGGTATTTGCGTCGTGTAAAGGCGGCGCCTCGGAGCGAGCAGGTCGCCGCATGAATCTCGCTGTGCACCCCGATTCCCTATCGGCGCAACGCCAACCGCTGGCCGGATTGCGTGTGCTGGTGACGGGTGCGCGGAGTGGAATCGGACATGCCATCGCCGAGCGATTTATGGCTGAGGGCGCCGTCGTCGGCGCGCATCATCGCGGCAACGTCCCTGTTTTTGACGGACCGCAACCGGCCATCACGATCGAGGCCGACCTAAGCGATCACGCCGCGCGACGCGGTGTTGTCGCGTCGTTCATCGCCAAAACGGGCGGAATCGATGTGCTGGTCAATAATGCCGGCGCCGTCCCCTCCTACGCGCCGTTTTCTGAGATCGACGATGACGTCTTGGCGGCGACGTTCGAAATCAACGCCATGGCCCCGTTCCGATTGATCGGTGAGGCCTGGTCCACCATGGCGGCGCAAAGCGCTGGCCGGATCATCAACATCGGGACGGCAGCCGTGAAATATGGCGGCAGCCCTCGCGGCGTGCATTACGTGGCGGCCAAGGGTGCGCTCGACGCGATGACCCTTGCCTTTGCCAAAGCCGGTGCTGCGGACGGTATCCGCGTCAACGCTGTGCGGTGCGGCGTGGTCAACAGCGGCATGCATCTGAATGTGCCGGGGTACACAAATGCCCAGTTCGAGGCCCGCGCCGCGCAAATTCCGGTCGGCCGTGCCGGCCGCCCTGATGAAGTTGCCGCGCTGGTCGCATTTCTTGCGTCACCAGATGCCGACTACATCACCGGTCAACTGATTGATATTGCGGGAGGCGACTAATGGCGCAATCACGGATCTTCGTGACAGGCGCAGAGAGCTTTGTCGGGCGGGCGCTCCAAACGGCATGCGCCGCTGAGGAACAAGCGTTCGCTGGGATTGATCTCGCGCCAACAAGGCATGACGCGGTCAATGTTGGCGACATCATGGATACCAGCCTTGCCGAGGCAATTCCGAACGACACCGACACCGTGATTCATCTTGCGGCGTTGTCACGCGATGCCGATTGCAAAGGACGGCTGGCCGAGTGTCTGCGTCTCAACGTGATGGGCACCCTAAACGTCGTCCAGGCAGCACGGGCGCGCGGCGTACGACAAGTGATTTTTGCGTCGTCTGAGTGGGTCTATGGCAACGGCCCCTTCCCGACCGCGCGTACAGAAAACAGCCCGATCGATATCAGCGCGCTCACAAGCGAGTACGCGTTGTCCAAGGCCATGGCCGAGGCGGCGTTGCGCCAGGACGTTGCGGCGCACGGCGGCAACACCACCATTTTGCGCTTTGGCATTATTTACGGACCACGGCCGGCCAACTGGTCGGCGGTAGAGGCGTTGACCCATTCGGTCGGCACACAGGACGAAATCAGCGTTGGTTCGCTGGCAACGGCGCGCCGGTTCATTCACGTGGACGATATTGCACGCGCCATTTTGGCGGCGCGGGGCCGAACCGGCCTTGAGGTTTTCAACGTTCAGGGGCCGTCCCTAACAACCCTGGGCGACGTGATCACAACCGCCTCCGTCCAAACCGGGCGGGCGCCGCGCATTGTCGAGAGCAATCCTGACGCCCCCAGCATTCGGAACATTGAGGCCACGCGCTTTACCGAAGCGACGGGTTGGCGGCCGACGATCAGTCTGGCCGATGGCATTGCTTCTCTCGGGTCGAGTGTTTTTGCGAGGGCTGCATGATGCATCCGAAACGTTGCCTGATTTGCGGTGCCTTCGACGCGACGCCGGTGTTTACCTACGACGCGCCCGATTGCTATGAGGCCGAAGTTGGCGTGGGGGCTGACGGGTTTAGCCGCGCCTGGGTGCGGTGCTCGGCCTGCGGCTTTCATTATTCACAATATTCGCGCGACCCGGCAGTTTTGGATCGCATCTACGACGAAGCCTACCGCGCGACCAATGTGGCTTGGCGTAGCGGCACGCCGCGCAAAACCTTTGATACCGTCGTAAATCTGCCGCTGGAGCAATCGGAAACAAAGCAACGCGTCCGATGGATCAAGAAGCACCTGGAAAGCCTTGCACAAGGCGGCCAGTTTCATATGAACGGCGCACCCTGCACGTTCCTGGACATTGGCGGTGCGAACGCCATCTTCGCCCATGAGTTTCGCGATACGCGCTGGCTGCCCCATGTGATGGACCCCAGCGACGCCGGGGTCGCGCTGTGTGCCGAACTCGGCATTCCCTATGCCCATACCGCGATGGAAGACGCTAGCGGCGGCAAACGCTACGACCTCGTCTCGTTGACGTATGTGTTGGAGCACTTGCGTGATCCTGGGAAGGCGCTGCATGCAGCGCACGACCTTGTGGCAGACGAAGGCGCGATCTTTGTCGAAGTACCGGACGCCGCCTGTTTCGACACGCGCCCCCCCAACGACGACATCTTTAACTCCTGCCACCTCTGGATGTTTTCTGTAGCCGATCTCGGCCGCTTGTTGTGGGCCAATGGATTCGAACCTGTTGCCGAAGAGCGAGGCACCAGCGTACGCGGGCATGAATCGCTCAAAGTATTAGCGGTGCCGGCATGAGGATGACCGACACGTCCCTGACGGGATTGCAGGAGATTCAACTCGACCGCATCGACGATGCGCGCGGGTATCTTCTGCGGGTATTTGACGCTTTGGAGTGGGCGCCACAAGGCGACGATCTTTCAACTTGGGCGCAGGTCGTGACCAGTTTCACCGCCACCAAGAACACCTTGCGGGGCATGCACTATCAGTTGCCGCCCTATGCGGAAGGAAAATTGGTGGTGCCGCTGGCCGGAGCGATGTTTTGGGTGAGCGTCGATGTACGGCCAAATAGTGCGACATTCGGGCAATGGTACGGCACCGCTTTGACGGCCACCGACGGGACGGCATTGGCCGCGGTACCAGGCTTTGCCCATGGCTGCCTCTCATTGTCTGGCGATGTAACGCTTTTGATCCTGTCGACCCAGACCCACCGTGCGGACGACGGCGCCGGCTTTCGTTGGGACGACCCCGACATCGCCATCGGCTGGCCTGACTTGGGCGCCCCACCCCACCTGTCTCCCGCGCATCGCCGTTTACCGCGTTTCGACACCTTTGCCGACGGGCTGGGTGTCCCGCGCGAAAGAGAGGCCGTTCATGCATGAAGATCGATTTGCCGCCTTGGCCGAACGGGTGCTTGCCGTCCGTTTAGGCCAGATGGCGATCAACGAACGCAACAAAGCAGGTGCTTTTCGGGTGCCGATCCATTTGGCGTTCGGGCACGAAGCCATTGCCGTTGCCGTTTCGGATGCGATGCGCGACGGTGACCAGCTTCTGCTGACCCATCGCAACGTCCATTACAACCTGGCGCGCAATCCGAGCCTTGCTGAAAAGGTGCGCGAGTTCGCCCTAGATCCTGCCGGCGGTGCCGGTGGGCAACTGGGCTGCATGAACTACAGCGATGCGTCCGTCGGTATTCCCTACACCTCCAGTATTTTAGCCAACAGTCTGAGCGTTGCGCCCGGTGTGGCGTTGGGACACGCAATCCTGGGGCGCCGGGCTGCCACCTTCGTTGTAACCGGCGACGGCGCCATCGAAGAAGGCGCGTTTTACGAATCACTGTTGATGGGGCGTTCGGTGTCGGCATCAATGGTCGTGGTCGTTGAAAACAACGGCTGGTCGCTGGCGACCCGTATCCACGAACGCCGCGTGCCCATCGATTTGGAACAAATGGCCGGCGCCCTAGACATTCCGTTTCAGCGCCTACGCGGCAACGACCCACTGGATTACGCCGAGCATCTCGCGGCCCTTCGCGACGAAGCGGTAGAAGCCCGCACACCTGCCCTGCTGGAAGTCTGCGTCAACACGCTGGGGGATTGGACGCAAGAAACGCCCGATCATCCAGACGGCAAGGTGATCAACTATCACGCCGGGATTGCGCCGACTGTCGACCTCGAAAAGGGACCGTTGCTGGCAGACGATCCCGGCGATCCAGTCTTCGTGCTGATGCAGCGCTACAGCACCGAAGACCTTGCCGAGCTTGCTGCTCGCGCAATGGACCTGCTTGGAGAGGTGCCCGCATGACCTACGTCAGCCATCTCAACGGCCGGATCAAGGACGCGATTGCTCATTGCGATACGCCGGTTGTGTTCGGCCAGAACGTTTCGGCGGGTAGTTGCCTTTCCGGATTGACGAGGGGTGTCGATCAAACCGCCGCACGGGTGATCAACACGCCTAATCTTGAGAACACCCTGGTGGGGACCGGTTTCGGCCTGATGCTGAGCGGCGTCCAGGCTGCCTTCTTCATGAAGCAACAGGATTTTTTGCTGCTGGGCGTCGACCACCTCGTCAACACCTACAATCTGATCCGCCGCCAGGATACTGGTGCCGGCTCGTTTACCATCGTCCAGATCGTGGTCGACAGTGGTTACGAGGGCTCGCAATCAGCACTGAATAATTTGCCCGACCTTTGTTCTCTGGCGCGTATCGATGGATACGCCATCGCCAATGCCCACGACGCTGACACCCTGATCGAAGAGGAACTGTTCGCGCCGGGGTTCCGCATCATCAGCGTGAGCCAACGGTTGTTCAAACGTGATGTCCCGACGTGGGACGCACCGGTTGTCGCCGCGGGACCCAGCGCCGTGCACCGCTACGCCCACGGCGATGACCTAACGATCGTGTCGCTGAACTTCGCGTTTGAACAGGCGACAGCGTTGCACCATGCCGCCGAAGGCTATGGGTTACGTGCGTCGCTTTTTGCTTCCAACAGCTTGGCGGAAGTCGATTGGCGTGCGGTGACGGCAGATGCGGCCTCAACCGGCCGTTTGGTTATTCTCGACGACACCAAAAGCGTGCGTAGCCCGGGTCACATGCTGGCGCTGGAAGCGCGGAGCCTCGGCGTCACCGACGTGATCCACCATCGCCGCGCTTTGGATGACTCCAAACTGCGGCCCCAAGCTGACCGCTTTGAGATCGATTGCGCGGCGACGCTTGATTCCCTGGGACTGCTTAATCGCCCCCGCATTTCCCTTTTGAGTGCCTGACAAACGAGACAATGGACGCAGAGCAGAAATATCTCTTTGACCTTCACGGATACGTCGTGTTGCGCGGCGTACTTCGACCCACACAGGTTGCTGCCTTGAACGCCGCCTGCGAGGCGATCGAAGCCGGCGTGCCGGATCGATCGCCAGGCGGTGTAACGCTGGGCAAACCGGTTGAGAATGGCGAATTGTACCTATCGAACATCGCCGAAGGCGGGCCAGCTTTTGAAGAGCTGATCGATCTTGAGGCCGTTGTTGACGTGGTCCGTGGCACCTCGCCATGGCAGTTCAGGTTGAACCACACAAATCTGACGACGCGGCACGGTGAGGGCTACACCTACATGCACATGGGCGGAACGCCGGTACACCCCAAGGGAATGTATGTCTGCCAGAACGGACAAATTGGATCGACCCTGACCAAAGCCGTCTTCCCGTTGGCTGGCACTCGCATCGAAGATGGATGCTTTGCCGTTATTCCCGGGTCGCACAAAAGCAACTTCGAACGTCCCTTTGGTGATCATCCAGACGAAAACCCACCGCTTGTACCGATTGTCTGCGAACCCGGTGACGCCGTGGTGTTTACCGAGGCGCTGGCGCATGGATCGTTAGTCAACAGGTCCGGCGCGCTGCGCCGCACCCTTTTCTACTGTTACAGCGTCGGGTTCATGCCCGACTGGGGAAAGCTGGGTTTGCGATTCAGCGACGAGTTCATCGCTCGATTGAGTGAACCCCGCCGTGAAATCGTCAGGATGAAGTGAGGTAGGCCATGGCATTGGCAGAAGACATCGTTGCGCCCGCATTCGACCCCAAGGCGCTCATCCAGTTCTTCGAATGGGATACAGGGCGGTTCGATTTCATTGGGCATTACCGCAACCATCTCGCGCGTGCGGTGGGTTGCGACGATCCAACCCGCTTTCATGAGGTCATCCCTGCCGAGCACATGCCAAGCGACACTTTTGAAGGCACGGCCCATACCTATGGGCACGACCTTCTTTATGCGATCGATCCGGCATTTCGACAGGCCAACTACGTGCCCGCTCAAGACATCGGATTCCTCAAGACCTACCGGAGGTTTGTTCAGTTCATCCAAGATGAAATCATCGGCGAGCCTGTCGTCTACCAACGTCTGCCCTCGTTGCGCATTCAGTACCCGGGGAAGACTTCGTACGGCGTGATGCACACGGACCGCGAGTACAACCATCCACCGGAAGAGATCAACATTTGGGTGCCGATCACCGAGGTGCGCGGTACGGCATCGATGGTCATCGAGAGTGACTTCGGCAAAGGCGATTACGCGCCGGTTGAAATGCCCTACGGCCAGATGGTGATTTTCGATTCAGGTTTGATGCACGGCAACGTCGTTAACGACGAAGGCTATACGCGGATGAGCTTCGATCTGCGTGTCATTCCGCAGCGGATCTACCGCGACAGCAAGGGCGCGTTCTCGGCCACCGCCGGCAAGGAATTCACCCTCGGAAACTACTACGCAACCTTGTCGGACGAGGATTAGCCGATGACTATTCATGACGTAAAAGTCGTGCCGCTGCGGCGTATTCCTGACGAACGCGGCTTGATCATGCACATGCTGAAAAGCAGCGACGAGCATTTCACGGAATTCGGCGAAATCTACTTCTCGTGCGGCTATCCCGGTGTCGTCAAAGCGTGGCACATCCACAAAGAAATGACGCTGAACAATTGCTGCGTCGTCGGCATGATGAAACTGGTCCTGTATGACGGCCGAGAAGACTCCCCGACCAAGGGTGAGCTCATGGAACTGTTCATCGGCGAACAGAACTACTGCCTTGTCCAGATCCCGCCGGGAATCACGAATGGCTACAAGGCCTATGGCGACAAGATGGCGATTCTGGCGAACTGCGCGTCGATGCCGCACGACCGGAACGAGCTGATTTACATCGATCCATTCGAGAACGATGTGCCCTACGACTGGTCGCTGAAGCACGGATAGAACGATGACCCCAAACGGTAAATTCATCACCACCCGTACCCCCTTGCGCATAAGCTTTGCAGGCGGCGGGACCGATCTGCCTGAGTTTTATGAAAAGGGTTACGGCGCGGTTTTTTCGACGGCGATCGACAAACACCTATACGTCACCCTGAAGCCGCTTAGCCCGATCTACGGCACCAACTACCGGCTGAACTATTCCCAAAGCGAACAGGCCGACTGTATCGACGACATCGAGAACGCGATTGCGCGCGAATGCCTGCGCTTGGTGGATGTGGAGCCACCGCTCTACATCGGAACGGTCGCGGATTTGCCGGCGTTTTCCGGACTGGGGTCGTCCAGCAGTTTCGCCGTGGGTCTCTTGCATGCCTTGCATGCCTATCGCGGCGAGCGCGTATCGAGCGGCCATATTGCCGAAGAAGCCGCCCATGTCGAGATCGAGGTCCTCAAACGCCCGATGGGGAAGCAGGACCACTTTGCCGCCGCATTCGGCGGTCTAAATTACATCCGGTTCCGGCAAGACGGTGGTGTGTCGATCGAGCCACAAAACATCAACGCCGAAAAGGTCGGTAAGCTGTTCGACAACGTCCTGTTGTTCTGGACCGGTTTGCACCGCGATTCGAGCGAGGTTCTGACCGAACAACGCCAGAACGTCGATGACCGGATGGGCGAACTTGAAGTCATGCGCGAACAGGCCATGTCGTTGCGCGACGTGGTGAGCAATGGGTTTTGCATCAAGGAGTTTGGCTCTCTGCTCGATGAAGGCTGGACCCTAAAACAAAAACTTGCCGCCGCAATCACCAACGAACGAATCTCTGGCTGGTACCGGCGTGCCAAGAAAGCGGGCGCGATTGGGGGCAAGCTTTGCGGCGCAGGCGGTGGTGGGTTTCTGCTGTTTGTCGCCGAGCCTGATCGTCATCAGGCCATCCGCGATGCCTTATCGGACTTGACCGAAGTCGATATCGGTTACGAGCCACAAGGCTC
>Ga0055584_100004021_pt1 | contig 14410 bp, 8 predicted proteins | sample OSDHelmetaG_FD_58716 | JGI IMG/M metagenome (GOLD analysis project Ga0055584, IMG submission 58716) | Pelagic marine sediment microbial communities from the LTER site Helgoland, North Sea, for post-phytoplankton bloom and carbon turnover... | ecosystem: Environmental > Aquatic > Marine >... | reverse complement strand
TCGCCCGCCACAAAATCTGCCGCGCCAGACTGGAAGGTGACGATGTATTGCGCCCAATTGGCCAGCGCGACCATAGACGAACCATCCAAATGCTGGGCCGAGGCTGGAATAGTCGCCAACCCCAACAACAACTGCGCGTATAACAGCAACAGAATGGGCAGATCACCCGGCTTGGATGTTGCCCGAATGCGCGCATCCGTCATCCGACGCCAGATCAGCATGGTCATGCCAATGAAGCAGATCGTGCCAAACACACCGCCGGCAATCATGGCCAGCAATTGCTTGGTCGCTGCCGTCATCAACAGGTGATAGACCGGCTCTGGTGCTAGCAAGCCCACAAGGTGGCCGACGAACAGCAACATAATACCCACATGGAACAGGTTACTGCCCATGCGAAGGCCTTTGCTGCGCAACAGCTGGCTTGAATCGGCCTTCCAGGTATAGGGGGCCTGATCATAGCGCAGGAAGCTGCCCACCACCAAAATCACGATGGCGATATAGGGATAAATACCGAACAGGTAATCGTTGAGAAAGGTACTCATGCCCGCCCCCCTTCGCGTGTTGAGGGTTCAAGGGATGCCGGGGGCGTCAGGTCAATCTGGTCGCACCCACCGCAATCGGCCATATCACCCAAACCATCAAAGGCCGGTGTGTCGGCCCATTCTCGGTCGAGCGCTTCAAGGCTGTCGTCGCGTTCTTCATCCTCACGCAGGGCCTTGTTGACGAAGTCTTCATCGATTTTGGCGGTGCTGAGTTGCGTCAACGCTTCAAACGCCAAAGCATAAAGGCCTTCCTTGCGCTTCAGCTTGGCCCCGATGGCAGCCAGAATATGAACTATTTCGGCGACGCTATCCTGGCCTTCAAGCGGCGGCAGGATAGAAACATATTCCAGGAACAGCGGCAAATAATCTGGCAGCTCCTTGTCATCAGGGAACAGCCCATGGTCCATATATTGCTGGCGCAAATCGACCATCGCCTGGCCCCGCAGGCGGGAATCGCCGTGGACATGTTCAAACAAATACAGCGAGTGGCCCCGCCCTCGGTCGAACAGCTCTATGTAATCTTCCTGAGCGTCGATCAGGTCTTGGTTGGCCAAGCCGTCCATAAAGGCGAACAACTTCTTCTGCAGGCGGTGCGACACCAGGTCTTCACTGGCGATGGCCGCCTTCAGCTCGTGCATGTGGGCTTGCAGGTCTTTATCAGGATAGGCCAACAGGCGGGCAATAGCGCGACAAGTAATCATCAGCTTTTCACCTTTCTATGATGCGGCACCGCCTTTGGGGCCTTTGGGTCCCTCAGGGGTGTGCCAGACATGGTGTTTTTATGGGTTGGCCCACCAAACAAGCTGGAAGGCTTGCCTTCGGGGTCTGCCCCATCGCACCCGTTGCCAAAGCTGAAGCCACAGTCTGACCGGCCCGAAAAGGCAATTTCATGATCGAACGGTGTTTCGCCTGCATATTCCTTGTGGTTGGTCGGAATAACGAAGCGGTCTTCGTAATTGGCGATGGCCATAATCTGATACATTTCGTTGACCTGAGCCTCGCTGAGCCCCACCTGATCAAGTATCGAAACATCTGCCGCTTCTTCCACGTGCTTGCTCCGCATATAGGCCCGCATCGCGATCATGCGTTCCAGCGCGCTGGCTACGGGCTCTTCATCACCAGCCGTCAGCATATTCGCTAAATACTTGAGCGGGATGCGTAGTTTCCGCACATCGGGGATGACAGGCTGTTCAGCCGCGTCGTTTGCACTCCCCAAAGTGTTCTGGATTGGGCTGAGCGGCGGGATGTACCAAACCATGGGCATCGTCCGGTATTCCGGGTGCAGCGGGAAGGCAATCTTCCATTCCATCGCCATCTTATAGATCGGCGATTGCTGCGCAGACTCGATCCAGCTATCCGGCACGCCAGAGGCCTTCGCTTCAACGATTACTTCTGGGTCATTCGGGTCTAGAAAAACATCACACTGCGCTTGATACAGGTCTTTCTCATCGGCGCTGGCAGCTTCTTCAATCTTGTCGGCGTCATAGAGCATGACCCCAAGGTAGCGAATACGACCAACACAGGTTTCTGAACACACAGTGGGCTCGCCATTTTCAAGACGTGGGTAACACAGCGTGCACTTTTCCGACTTGCCGGACTGCCAGTTATAGTAAATTTTCTTATAGGGGCAGGCCGATACACACATGCGCCAACCGCGGCATTTGTGCTGATCAATCAGCACCACACCATCTTCTTCGCGCTTATAGATGGCACCTGAAGGGCACGCTGCGGAACACGCCGGGTTGAGGCAATGTTCGCACAAGCGCGGCAGATACATCATGAAGGTGTTTTCAAACTCGCCATACATTTCCTTTTCCATGTCGGCAAAGTTTTGGTCTGCCGAGCGCTTGGAAAATTCACCGCCCAGCAGTTCTTCCCAATTGGGGCCACCCTTTGGTTTTTCCAGCACTTCGCCGGTAATGGCCGAGCGGGCGCGCGCCGTTGGAGGGGTTTTGACCTCAGGCGAGTTTTGCAGGTTGGCGTAATCGAACGTAAACGGTTCGTAATAGTCGTCGATTTCCGGCAGGTCCGGGTTGGCGAACAGGCGGGATAGCACCTTCAGCTTACCGCCAATTTTCGGCGCGATTTTGCCCGAGGCCTTCTTGACCCAGCCACCATTCCAGCGCTTTTGGTTTTCCCAATCATTGGGATAACCGGTGCCAGGTTTGGTTTCGACATTGTTGAACCAGGAATATTCAACACCAGCACGGCTGGTCCAAACATTCTTGCAAGAGACAGAACAAGTGTGACACCCGATGCATTTATCGAGGTTCAACACCATGCCAATTTGTGCGCGTATTTTCATGGTTCTCTCCTATTCTGCAGCCGCTGCGGAGATGGGTTCATCCCCCCAGGCGACGTTTTCAAGTTTACGAACCATGATAAATTCGTCTCGGTTGGACCCAACGGTGCCGTAATAATTGAAGCCCCAGGAAAGCTGAGCATAACCACCAATCATATGGGTTGGCTTCACCACCGCACGGGTGACGGAGTTATGAATACCGCCGCGTGCGTCGGTAACTTCGGCCTTGGGGGTGTTGATGGTTTTTTCCTGCGCGTGGTACATCATCGTCATGCCTTCAGGCACGCGTTGCGACACAACAGCGCGGGCAACAATGGCCCCATTGGTGTTGAAAATCTCGATCCAGTCATTGTCGACCACATCGATTTTGGCGGCATCGGTTTCACTGAGCCAGACAACTGGTCCACCCCGGTTCAGCGTCAGCATCATCAGATTATCTGAATAGGTGCTGTGAATGCCGAACTTTTGGTGTGGGGTAATCCAGTTCAGGGCAACTTGCTTGCGCCCCTCCCCTAAATCAGCCACTGGTTCCAGCGTCCGTGTGTTGATCGGCGGCTTATAGACGCACAGGCTTTCACCAAAATCGCGCATCCATTCATGGTCTTGATAGAACTGCTGCCGCCCTGTGAGGGTCCGCCAGGGGATCAGTTCATGGACATTGGTGTACCCGGCGGTATAGCTGACATGCTCATCTTCCAACCCGCTCCAGGTAGGTGACGAGATAATCTTGCGCGGCTGCGCGACCAAGTCACGAAAGCGCAGTTTTTCATCCTGCTTGGGCTTGGCCAAGTGGTCGTGCTCGCGCCCTGTGGCTTTCGACAGTGCCTGCCAGGCCTTCACAGCCACATCGCCATTGGTTTCTGGCGCCAATGACAAAATGACCTCGGTGGCATCGATGTCGCTCTCGATTTTTGGCAGGCCTTCACCAGCGCCCTCTTCATGGGTGCCATTGAGCAGCCCCAGAAAGTCGACCTCGTGTTCTGTGTTCCAGGCGATGCCTTTACCGCCATTGCCAACCTTCTTCATCAGCGGGCCAAGGGCAGTAAACCGCTCATAAGTCGCAGGGTAATCGCGGGTAACCTCGACAATCGCCGGCATCGTCTTGCCTGGAATGGCCTCTACTTCGCCGTTTTTCCAGTCTTCCACGCCTAGTGGCTGGGCCAGCTCGGCGGCGGTGTCATGCAAGATAGGCAAGGTCACCACATCTGTCTCGACACCCAAATGGCCGGGCACCAGGTCAGAGAACTTTTTGGCAAGGCCCTTGTAGATATCCCAATCGCTGCGGCTTTCCCATGCAGGGTCCACAGCCCGTGTGAGCGGATGAATGAACGGATGCATATCCGAGGTGTTCAGATCGTTCTTTTCGTACCAGGTGGCCGACGGCAGCACGATGTCGGAATAGAGGCACGTAGTAGACATACGGAAGTCGAGGGTAACCACGAGGTCGATTTTGCCCTCCGGGGCTTCATCATGCCACTTCACTTCAGAAGGCTTGGTTCCCTCTTCACCCATTTCCTTGCCTAGCACGCCGTTCTGGGTGCCCAGCAGGTGGCGCAGCATATATTCATGCCCCTTACCGGATGACCCCAATAGGTTAGAACGCCAGACGAACAGATTGCGCGGGAAGTTCTCCGGCGCGTCTGGGTCTTCACAGGCAAAGTCCAGATCGCCGTTCTTTAATTGGTCGACGACATAGTCTTTTGTTTCCATGCCGGCATCCGTGGCCTTCTTGGCCAAGGTCAGCGGGTTCTGGTTCAGTTGCGGGGCTGACGGCAGCCAACCCATGCGTTCGGCCTTTACATTGCAATCGATCAGCGCCTGGTTGCGCCACTTGTTCTTGTCGGCCAATGGCGACAAAATTTCATCGACTTCCAACTTCTCGTAACGCCATTGATTTGAGTGGTTATAGAAAAACGAGGTAGAGTTCATCTGCCGGGGAGGCCGCGCCCAATCGAGGCCAAAGGCCAGGGGCTGCCAGCCTGTTTGCGGGCGCAGTTTTTCCTGCCCCACATAGTGTGCCCAGCCGCCGCCAGATTTACCAATGCAGCCACACATGATCAGCATGTTGATGATGCCGCGATAGATCATATCCATGTGGTACCAATGGTTGATGGCCGCCCCAAGAATGACCATCGAGCGGCCCTTGGTCTTGTTGGCGTTGTCGGCAAATTCACGGGCGACCTGCACAACCTTGGCAGCGGCCACACCCGTGATTTTTTCCTGCCATGCGGGGGTATAGGGCACGTCGTCGTCATAGGAAGACGCAACGTTGTCACCGCCCAAGCCTCGATCAACGCCATAATTGGCGACCATCAGATCATAGACCGTGGCAACCTTGATAGGGCCATCGGCAGTTTCAATTTGCAGCACCGGCACATTGCGGTTCAGCACGCTTTCGTGGTCAGTATGCTGGAAAATCTCCTGGTCATTCTCCAAATTACCAAAATAAGGGAAAGCAACGGCATCGACGCTGGTTTCGCGACCCAACAGCGTTTTTGCGACCTGAATGTCGCTGCCGTCTTTAGAGTCCTTTTCTTCCAGGTTCCACTTGGCGCTACCATCCCAGCGCGACCCAATCGTACCATTAGGCACAACAACCCGGCCTGATGCTTCATCAAACACCACAGTTTTCCACTCGGCATTCTTCTCTTCGCCCAGGCTGTCAGCAAAGTCGCTGGACCGCACCATCCGGCCTGGCACCAACCCGTGTTCGCCTTCATCCAGGCGCACAAGGAACGGCATGTCTGAGTAGTTCTTACAGTATTCGTCGAAATACGCGCTCTCATTGTCGACATGGAATTCCTTCAGGATCACATGCCCCATGGCCATCGCCATGGCTGCATCGGTCCCCTGACGCGGGTTGAGCCACATATCTGTCAGCTTGGCGACTTCCGAATAGTCAGGCGTCACAGAGACGGTCTTGGTGCCTTTGTAGCGGACCTCAGTAAAGAAATGCGCGTCGGGCGACCGCGTCTGCGGCACGTTAGAGCCCCACGCCATGATATAGCCTGAATTGTACCAATCGGCACTTTCAGGCACGTCTGTCTGTTCACCCCAGGTTTGGGGAGAGCTTGGAGGCAAATCGCAATACCAGTCGTAAAAGCTCATACACGTGCCGCCGATCAGCGACATGTAGCGGCTGCCCGCCGCGTAAGACACCATCGACATGGCGGGGATGGGTGAAAAGCCAATGATCCGGTCTGGCCCAAAGGTTTTGGCCGTATAGATGTTGCTGGCGGCCACAATCTCGTTGACCTCTTCCCAATCGGCACGAACCATGCCGCCTAGGCCACGCTTTGACTTATATTCGCGGGCCTTTTCTGGGTCAGAAACAATGCTGCCCCAGGCTTCCACCGGGTCGGGGAACTCCTCTTTGGCAGCACGCCACAACTTCATGAGGCGCGAGCGCACCAGCGGATATTTCAGCCGTGCGGCGCTGTACAAGTACCAACTGTAGCTGGCTCCACGAGAACAGCCCCGTGGTTCATGGTTAGGCAGGTCAGGCCGCGTACGCGGATAGTCTGTCTGCTGGGTTTCCCACGTTACCAAACCGTTCTTGACGTAAATTTTCCACGAGCATGAGCCCGTGCAATTCACACCATGGGTGGACCGCACGATTTTGTCGTGCGCCCAACGGTCACGATAGGCCTTTTCCCATCGTCTGTTTTCGCGGGTGGTAATGCCGTGGCCGCCTGAGAATTTCTCAGGGGATTCAGCAAACCAGCTCAGTCTATCGATAAATGCGCTCACAATGTTTCTCCTGACCAGAGATGTTGAGTTGGGTTATGGGTTCTTCACGTAGGCGCCTGGGCGGAGGTAGAACCACCAGTTGATGGCAATGCACAGGGTGTAAAAAACCGCGAAGCCGTAGAGGGCATATTCGGGTGTCGCCATCCGAATTTGCTCGCCAAAGACTTTAGGAATGATGAAGGCACCATAGGCCGCAACTGCCGAGGTCCAGCCCAATACAGGGCCGGTCTGCTCGCGGTCGAAGACAATGGCAATGGTGCGGAAGGTCGACCCATTACCAACACCGGTGGCTGCAAACAGAATGATGAACAGCACCAGGAAGGGAATGAAGAAGTCTTCCGGTGTTGGCGAGGCGTAGGCAGCCTTCATGTAATAGGCAACACCAAGACCACACGCGACCATGGCAACCGAGATATATTGCGTGACCCGCGCACCACCGAACCTGTCGGCCAAAATACCCCCCACAGGGCGGATAAGCGCCCCGATGAACGGGCCCATCCAGGCATACATTAGGGCACTGGGGCCATTTGGGTTGACCATGTCGTGGGTCAGCACGCCATCAACCATGATGTGCTGGTAGCCAAAGATCACCTTAATCGCCAACGCCAGGGCTGCCGAAAAGCCGATGAACGACCCAAAGGTCATGGTGTAAATCACCGTCATCGCCCAAGTGTGCTTGTTACCAAAGATGGCAAATTGCCGCGACAGATTGCGCTGGATGGAGCCTACGGGAATAAGCTTCATCAGCCCCAGTGTGGTTGCAATCACAATGGGGATAACAAGCCACTTCGACAGGCCAAAGCCTGATCCGGTTGCTGCTTCTGGCAACATCAGCCATAGGCCACACGCGGCTGTAATCAGCCCGATCATCAACATGCCAGCCATTTTGGCAAAGCTTGGCAGGGCCGCTTTGGCCTCTGGCGAGACTTCATCATCGACAATATTGTTGGTGTAGAACCACGTGGCAAAAGCCAGCGGGATCAACGCCACCAGCCAGATATATCCAGCATTGTGAATGTATGTATCGGTACCGGCTGGGATTTTACCAATCAATGTGCCCGAGGTAGATTCAAGCACCATGGGGTCGCCGCCAAACATGGCAAAGGTCATGACCAGTGGCACCAGAATTTGCATGGTGGTGACACCGAAGTTGCCCAGCCCGGCATTCATGCCCAGGCCATAGCCAGATTCCTTCTTGGGAAAGAAGAAACTGATATTCGACATAGACGAGGCAAAGTTACCCCCGCCAATACCACTGAGCAGGGCAACAAGCTGGAACTGCCACAAGGGTGTGTTCGGGTCTTGCAGCAAATAGCCTGCCCCGGCTGCTGGTATGATCAGCAACAAGGTGGTGAAGAACAGCGTATAGCGACCACCTGCCAATCGAATAAAGAAGCTCGATGGTATTCGTAAGGTCGCCCCCGAAAGGCCGGCAATGGCCGTTAGGGTGAACAGCTGGCTTGCCTCGAACGGGAATCCCAGGTTCAGCATCTGTACGGTGATGATCCCCCAGTAAAGCCAGACCGCAAACCCGCACAACAAAGCGGGAATAGAAGCCCACAAATTACGCATGGCAATGCGCCTGCCTTCACCCGACCATTGCTCTTCGTCTTCAGGGTTCCAGTTCTTGATGTTGTCATTAGGGCTGGCCACCAAAGTACGTTCGCCGTGCAGCTCTTCCATTTCTGGCAGATTGGCGTGGCGTCGCAGGCCGGGGGTCTTGTTATATTCCAGCCGGATAATGGCAAAGTGCATCCACACAAGGGCGATGCCAATAATAACGGTCAGTAGCATGAAGCAACTGGTCCACACGCCGATCAGGTCGTTCATGATGCCAAAGGCAATCGGCAGGAAGAAGCCACCCAGGCCACCGATGAGACCAACGATACCACCGACAGAGCCAACATGTTCCGGGTAGTAAACAGGAATATGCTTGTAGACAGCCGCTTTACCCAGGGACATGAAGAACCCAAGCACTACTGTGATGGCGACAAAAAGCCACAGCGGAATAGTGATATTGAAATGGATAGGGCCATCAATGCCTGCGACCGTATAGTCCGTCGCCGGGTAGCTGAGGATGAACGTGCAAACTACGCAAGCTAGGAAGGTGATATACATCACGGCACGGGCGCCGATTTTATCGGACAACCAGCCGCCTAGCGCCCGGAAAATACTGCCGGGCAAGGCGTAACACGCCGCCAGCAAACCCGCCGTGGCGAGGTCAAGCCCATAGGCGCCAACATAATAACGCGGCAGCCACAGAGCCAGGGCGACAAAGGCCCCAAAGACAAAGAAGTAATAGAGCGAAAACCGCCATACTTGCTGGTGCTTCAGGGGCTCTAATTGCTTGAGGAATGGGACATGGGCTGCGCCTGTGGCTTTGCGTGCCACCTGTGCAGGGTCTGTCTTGGTTGTCAGGAAGAACACGACCGCCATAATCGCCAGTACAACCGCATAGACCTGGGCAACCGACTGCCACTCGCCACCCAAGGCAACCAGCAAAATAGGCGCGCCAAAATTGGTCACTGCAGCGCCGACATTACCCATACCGAAAATGCCCAAGGCCGTGCCCTGGTGCTCGCGATCATACCAGGAAGAGACGTAGGCAATACCAACAGCAAAACTACCGCCAGCCAGACCAACACCCAGCGCACCCAGCAGCATCAGCTCATAAGTATCGGCCAGGGTTAATATCCAGGCCGCCGCCGCTGTCAGCAGCATTTGCAGGGTGAAGACAAGCCGGCCACCATATTGGTCCGTCCAGATACCCAGGAAAATCCGGCTAAGTGAGCCGGTTAAAACCGGTGTCGCCACCAGAATACCAAACTGGGTTTCATTCAGACCAAGCTGTCCCTTGATTTGGATGCCGATGATAGAGAACATCGTCCAAACCGCGAAACAAACGGTAAAAGCCAACGTGCTGATTCCCAAAGCACGTTTTGAATCCGTAGCAGTTACATTCAGTGGAGCCATGACCACATTTCCTCCTAGAAATTTGAGGAGAATTCATCACCCATACAGATTAGAAAAGATATGATCTGGATCAATTCTGCGGCTGCTCATACCTCGCGGGAGCCATGCAACAAATACATGGCGGGCAGCGCCTGATAGGTGGCTGAAAGAACCGTCGAAAACCATGACCAGGACGAGGCACCGCCTTGAGGACGACAAACTTGATCTCAACGCAAATTCCTCTAACAATGTTCCCGAAGTGGGCCTGCCCAGCACTTCGTTGCAGGTGATCAGGAGCCCAAAGTTTTTGAATCGGATGAAGAAAGAAAAGTAATGAAACAAATCCTCCCCATGGAAGTTGGCATCCCCGTGATTAACTTCGACCTGATGTATGATTTTTACACGACGGTTCTGTCATGCACCGAGACACGGCGCGCCGATATCGACGCTGGTTTGTCCAGCGGATTGGCCTCCAGCGCCAATGGCTATCTGAATGTATGGCTGCAAACGCCCGGCGGCGAAGTCATTAAGTTGATGAGCCCACCCGACAGCCCAACCCTGAACCCCGCACCTGAACAGCTCACAATGCGCACAGGCATCGCCTTCCTGACCTTCTATTGCAGCGACCTAACCGCCACCTTGGCAGCCGCTGAAGCCAAGGGTGCTGTGCTTCGTTCTGACCGGGCATTGATCCCGGAAGGCGCGCCCATGCGTCTGTGCTTCTTTGCCGACCCAGAAGGCAATGTCATCGAACTGGTTGAATTGGGGAGCTAAATGCTGTCGATCCTGAAAGACTGCCCGATCGTCCAGAACTGCTATGTCGTCCCCAATTTGGAAGAGGCCTGCCAACAGTTCAACGACGTCTATGGCATGGGCCACTTTATCGGAGGTGGAGAGGCTGCCCTGGAAGGCCATGTCTATCGTGGCCAGGCAACGGACCCCATCCGGATCAAAGGCGTGTTTGGGCAGTCTGGTGATATGAACATCGAACTTGTTGAGGTACTGTCAGATGGCCCCTGTGCCTTTACAGACCTGTACCCCAACAAAACTGGTGGCTTCCACCATGTTGCCGTGTTCTGCGACGACTATGAAGCCCAACGCGACGCCCTTGTTGCAGCGGGCTATCCGGTCGCCAGCGAGTTTACGGTCAATTTTGGCGCGCAGATTTGTTACATCGACACACGACCCTTGTTGGGCCACTTTATCGAGCTCTACCCAGAGCACGAAGTCATCCGGACGATGTACGCCGATGCCCGCGACGCTTCCGAAAGCTGGGATGGCAAAGGTGACCTGATCAGGCCCTGGTAATCTATGCATCACGGCGAAAATGCCGGCCGCGGAAAACTGAACACACAAAGAGAGTAACCTGAGGCCGCTTCCACCTCTCGTTGCTCTCTTTTTCTTTCGCCACCCCACCGAGCCGGACGGATGAAAATACACCGGCTGAATACTGTTTGACAAATTTCAAACATGTTTGATACGGTCATCACATGAACAATCCAAAGTCCAAAAGTCGAGTCGACCCCAAACTGGAAATCATCAGCGCGACTGAGAACATTCTGTCGTCCAGCGGCGTTAATGCGGCCACTGTGCGCGCTATTACAGCGCTGGCTGGCACCAATAGCGCGGCGATCAATTATCATTTCGGGTCGCAGGAAGAATTGTTCGGCGTTGTCTGCAATCGCCGCATGCAGCCTTCAAACCGGACAATCATTGAGGAACTGGATCTTTTAGACGACCGGGGTAATGCAACCGTCAAAGAAATATTCACGCCGCTTGTCGAAACGGCGCTGCAAGTCTGGGCCCAAGACGATGTGCTGCGGGCACTGCGATCTGCTTTATTTCTTAAGCCACAAGCTGCCGACAGTATGAACGAAAAATCGATGGCAGATGTATACGTGCATATGCGCGGTGCGCTGATGCGCGCCTGCCCCCACCTTTCCACTCGGGAAATCCGGAAACGTTTTCGCCTGTCTATGAGCACTATCATGCACGTGGTCGCGGCTGAAGATGCACACCTGACCTGGGCACGTGAAGAAATAGGCGTAAGTGACCTTGTTAAATATGTCAGCGCAGGTTTTAGGGAGTAAATCATGGACACCCAAACAGTCGAGCGCTTGCGCGCCGAGATTGCCAATGAGTTTGACCGCAATGCGCCGCCAGAGGGTTTCCCCAACCTACCCCGCATTCCCGTTGCACGATATACAGACCCAGAATTTTTCGAGCTGGAACGCAAATATGTATTCGACAAAGCCTGGATGTATGTGGGCAGCAGCCATGAATTTCCAGAACGCGGCTCCTACAAGGTCTACAACAATTTAGGCCGGGCTGAAATCGTGATCATCCGTGGCAACGATGATGAAATCCGCGCTTTCTACAATACCTGCCAGCATCGCGGTGCAACGGTATTGCGCGAGAAATCTGGCACGCTGGAATATCTCAACTGCCAGTTCCATAGCTGGACCTACAACCTTGAAGGTGATTTGATCGCCATCCCGGATGAACGCGACTTTTCCAATGACCCGGAGCTTAAAGATTGCGGCCTGCACAAAGTGCGCTGTGAAAGCTGGGGCAATTTCATCTATATCAACCTTGATGATGACGCCCCCGACCTGGAAACCTGGCTAGGGCCGGTTTCAGAAGACTTTGCCTGGGCCAAAGATCTGCGACCAACAAATCGGCACGAACGAACGTTGGCGTGCAATTGGCGGGTGTGTATCGAGGCCTTCATCGAGGTTTACCACATCGGCACAGTGCACCCGGACAGTGTCGCCCTGGGCATCGACCACCGGGGGACGGTTTCATCATTTTATGACAACGGGCACTCCCGCATGATTGTGCCTAATGTCGGCTATGAAGCGGGGGCGCCCAAGGAAATAAAGGATATCCCCGAAGAGTATAGGCTGGATGATGAAGGGGCGCCGTTGCGTCTAGAAACCAACGTTTCCTACAACATTTTCCCCAACATATTGGTCCCTTCCGGCCTGTCAGGCTTCACCCTGATGGAGTTTTGGCCCATTGATGTGAACCACACCAGGCTGGTCACCTGGATTGTAGAGCCAGACCATGGCGATAACGTTGAGCCGCCTGAATATAAGGAACGGGCCGACTATTTTGATGTGATCATGGATGAGGACACCTGGAACATGGAACACATCCAGCTGTCTTATCAGTCGCCTCATTTCAAGGGCCCCAAGATTGGCGTCCACGAAAAGCGCATTTATTACTTGGAACAACATCTCGACAAAATGATCGGGTCGGAGAATCTGCCGGAAGAATGGCGCGTGCCGCCCCTTCTGGACAAATACATCGTCGACACCGCGCAAGCGATCTAGACGCAGAATTTAGGGAAATAGGGGAAGAGAACATGTCTGATTATGATATTTTGATCCGTGGGGGCACGGTCATTGACGGAACCACCGTTCCACGGTTTCGGGCCGATGTTGGCATCAAGGATGGCAAAGTTGCCAAAATTGGTGGCATTAACGGGGCCAGTGCCGACAAGGTAATCGATGCTGGCGGCAATATTGTCGCACCAGGTTATATTGACATTCACACGCATTATGATGCCCAGATTAACTGGGACCCCTACTGCACCATTTCTGGCTGGCATGGCGTGACATCGGTGCTGTTGGGCAATTGCGGTTTTGGCTTTGCCCCTGTACCGCCCGATCTGCGCGACCGCGCCATGATGTCGATGACCCGCAACGAGGCGATCGAGTTCGAGACCATGCAAGAAGGCATGGAATGGAACAAGCATGGCTGGGAAACACTACCCCAGTGGATCGACCATCTGAAAAAGATCCCCAAAGGCGTGAACTGCCAGACACTGGTGCCCCTAAACCCGCTATACGCTTATGTGATGGGCGGGTTTGACGAGGCAAAGTCTCGGCGGCCAACGGCCAGTGAAAAAGAAACCATGAAGCAGATCATGTTCGAAGCCATGGACTATGGGGCTTGCGGCTTTTCCTACCAACGCTGTCGCTTGCCGTCTGTCCAGCCCGATTGGGACGGCTCACCCATGATCACCGATCTGCTGCCAGACCATGAAATCATTGAAATTGGCGGTTGGCTGAAAGAACGCGGCGAAGGCTTTATCGAAATGTTCGACAACGGACAGACCGATCATGACACCGTTGAAGAATTCATGACCTCGCTGGCCGAAGCCTCGCAACGGCCCATCGTGCGCAATATTTTGCTGGCCAATGACGATGCGCCTGAAGCACACGAAAACTTCCTGAGCTGGCTCGATGAATCCCACGCCAAGGGTCTGCAGGTGTTCGGGATGGGCTTTACCGTCCGCTCACCAACAATTCTGACCTTCGAAGATTGGTCGCTGTGGGACAACGCACCCCATTGGCATGATGTCATGAATGGCCCTGACGAACAGCGTATGGCGATGATGCGCGATGCCAGCAAACGCGAAGGCCTGCGCGCTGAAGTGGAGCAGGGCATCGTTGGCGGCCAGGGCACATCTGGTCCCTTCCGTAAGATGATCGTGCATGACACCTTGGAATACGGCGATCTGTCGAAATATGAAGGTCGTTGTGTGCAGGATATTGCCGACGAGGAAGGTCGCCATGTTGTTGACGTGGTACTGGATATCTCGCTGGATACCGATTTCAAGGCAGAATTCGTTGGCGACGCTTATGTTGCCTCGGCCCAAACCACCAAAAAAGTGCTGGATTCACCCTATGTGGTGCCTGGCATTTCAGACGGTGGCGCACATTGCCACTTCTCGGTTCAGGGCGCATATCCAACCGATCTGCTGCAGTGGATGGTCCGTGAAGAAGGCTTGATTAGCGCCGAGCAAGCTCATTATGGCCTGTCACGCCTGCCCGCCCATATGTGCGGACTGTCAGAC
>Ga0055584_100004020_pt1 | contig 14415 bp, 10 predicted proteins | sample OSDHelmetaG_FD_58716 | JGI IMG/M metagenome (GOLD analysis project Ga0055584, IMG submission 58716) | Pelagic marine sediment microbial communities from the LTER site Helgoland, North Sea, for post-phytoplankton bloom and carbon turnover... | ecosystem: Environmental > Aquatic > Marine >... | reverse complement strand
CGGCGTGACTCATGCCTTTCTGTTCCGATTATTTTTAAACCACCTGCTTTAATAACAGCTTGATTTTCTTGTTGCCATGCTTGCTTCTTTGCAGCTATAACTGCAGAATCTTCAACATCTATCAACTCTAAATCTAGATTACCACCTAGAACAATATCAGTACCTCTTCCAGCCATATTGGTAGCAATAGTAACAGCTCCTTTACGCCCTGCATTTGCTATAATTGCAGCTTCCATCTCATGCTGCTTAGCATTTAGTACATTGTGAGGAATATTCTGCTGCTGTAATAAATCAGCTATAAATTCTGAATTCTCAATAGATACCGTGCCGACTAACACAGGCTGTCCTCTCTCATGGCATGCTGCAATGTCTTTTATAATTGCTTCGTATTTTTTATCTTTATGCATGTAGACTATATCTGAGATATCACTGCGAACTACTTTTTTATTTGCAGGGATTACAACTACTGATAAACCATACACATCGTAGAATTCTTGAGACTCAGTTAATGCTGTCCCAGTCATACCTGAAATTTTAGCGTATTGACGGAAAAAGTTTTGAAAGGTAATAGATGCCAATGTCTGACTTTCATTTTGTATTTCTAGGCCTTCTTTTGACTCAACAGCTTGATGCATGCCATCACCCCAACGCCTCCCAGGAATGGCTCTGCCAGAGTGTTCATCAACAATTACAACCTGACTATCTTTAACAACATAGTCTATATCTCTTTTCAAGAGATAGGTAGCACGCAATGAAGCCATTAAATAATGAATTAAAGACAAATTATCTGAATCATATAAACCACTATTTGCAGCAATTAAACCGTGCTGCTGCAGAACTTTTTCTGCATTAATGTGACCAGTCTCTGTTAAAAACACCTGCTTATGCTTTTCATCTAATTTAAAATCTCCATTGTCTTCGCCTTCTTGCTGCGGCACTAGTGATTTGGAAACTTCATTCATGATGCTATATATTTTTACATCTTGGGCAACAGGGCCTGATATTACAACAGGAGTTCTAGCATTATCAATTAGCACAGAATCAACTTCATCAACGATCACAAAATTAAGTTCGCCCTGGACTTTTTCTATTGACTTTACGACCATGTTATCACGCAAAAAATCAAATGCTATTTCAGTGTTTGTAACATAAACAACATCGCAAGAATAAGATTCTTGACGCTCAGCCAAACTAGAATCAGCAGTTACTGATGCAGTGGTTAACCCTAGATACTCATACACAGGACTCATCCACTGAGAATCCCTCTTTGCTAAATAATCATTCACCGTAACTATATGAACACCATGCCCAGTCAATGCATTTAAATATGCTGGCATGGTAGCGACCAAGGTTTTTCCTTCACCAGTGCCCATTTGTGATATATGTCCTCTATGCAATGAAATAGCTCCGACAACTTGCATATCATAATGGCGCAATTTAACCGTTCTTAAACTGGCTTCCCTAACTAGTGCAAATGCCAGTGGCATTATAGATTCTAGGCTCTCACCTTTTGCTATGCGCTGTTTTAACTCTTCAGTTTTAATAGGAAAATCTGCATCTTTAAGAGATTTAACTTCTGCTTCAAAAGAATTAACATTATCAGTTATTTTTTGAAGTTTTTTTATATATCTACTGTTGGGAGACCCAAATACTTTACTGAATACTAATTTTAACATGTCTAGCTACCGTTTAATTACTATAATTTTAAGATTCTTGCAAAAAACATAAGTGCTTATTATAAAAATAATATAAGTAGTTAGCAATAATTCTTTTATCTAATACAATTAAGTTCTTCACAACAATAAAAATAGAATGTATGCTCAATTAATGGAACTTATATCAAACCAGCTAAAAAAATCGTGCTTTAGCACAATTAAAAGAGATGTTGCTAAAAAAGCGGCTTTATTCAGTGCCATCAATAAAACACTAGAAAAGATCATCCCACAAAAAGCCATATCATCTTACAACATAGTTAACTGTAAAGACGGATGCATAATAATAGAGGTAAATAGCCTGTGGCTAATGTGGATAAAGGGCAATGAAAATATGTTGCTACAGCAGTTAAACATGGAGTTCGGCATTAACAAAATAAAATGGCGCTCTAACCCAAATGCAAAGCCAAACAAAATAAAGGCTAGAAATAATATATCTATTTCTGAAAAAAGCGCAACCCTACTTAAATCTGCTGCCATAAACATGAAACATGAAAAACTAAAAGAAGCACTACTAAAATTAGCAAGAAATGCTAAGTAATTAAACAGTAACCATACTAGAGTCAAAAAGTATGGGCATGTCTATGTTTTTTGTATAATTAACACTTTCCCAGGCATCTACCGTATTAATTAATTTACGAAGCAACTTATTGTTCATAAAGTGTCCCGTTTTATGCCCAGTAAACTTACCAATTATAGGGCAACCAGCTAAATAAATATCACCTATTACATCTAACAACTTATGCCTTAAAGGTTCATTTGCAAACCGCAAAGAATCTTTATTCATGACATCATAATCATTAAATACAATGGCATTATGAAGCCCACCACCTAACGCCAAATTATTCCGCCGCAATTCTTCATACTGATGTAAAAAACCAAAAGTTCGTGCGCGACTTATCTCTTTTTGAAAAGCAACTGATGACAAGTCAAAATCTAAGCTACAGTTTCCTGCAGAAAAACATTTATGCGGATGAGAAAATTCCATAGAAATATTGAATTTAGATGTGCTGCTCGGTTCAAAGCATGCATACTCACCATTCTCACCAGTAACACTGATTTTTTTAGTAACTTTAATAAATCTTTTTAAATCTTTCTGCATAGCTATGCCAGCGGACTGCAATAGAAATATAAATGGAGCGGAGCTACCATCCATAATAGGGACCTCTGGAGAATTTAGGCTTATAAGCAAATTATCTATACCAAGAGCTGAAATGGCAGACATTAAATGCTCTATTGTAGCAACTCTCACTCCATCTTTTATTAAGCATGTAGATAAACGAGTATCACCAACATTAAAAACATCAGCTGCAACATCAACTTCTGGATCCAAATCAGACCGTCTAAAAACAATGCCAGTATTTTCTGCAGCAGGCATAAACTTAACTAACACAGGTAAGCCTGTATGCAAACCAATACCTTTACAGCTTATCTCACTACCAATTGTTCTTTGCTTCGTCATCTAATTTTCCAATATGATATTAATCAACCGTTTCTTCTTCATTCCTTCGCAAAAAAGCAGGCACATTTAGCAATTCATCTTCATCACTAGCGTTATTCACTTGATTGCTTTCATCTTGACGCAATAATGGAGAACGATGATATGCATCATAATTGACTGTATCTTGTCTTTTTTGTGGACGAGGGCTATGCGCTACTGCATGAGAATTAGTGGCAGGAGCTGCGGCATGAGAAGGCGCGCTAGCTGTAACAACATTATCGCTAGGATTAGCAGCTTTTGTTGTCGTATCTGTATACGCTTGAGATGACTGAGGAGCCGCTGCTTTTCTTAAGAGCGGTGTGCTAGCGTTTTCAAGCCCTGTTACAACAACAGTAACTCTTATAGAGTCGGTCATTTCTGTATCAATAACTGTTCCTACAACAACTGTAGCTTCTTCTGAAGTAAAGTTTTTAATTGTATCTCCTACAACTTCAAACTCACCAATAGACATATCAATGCCACCTGTGACATTAACTAAAACACCTTTTGCACCACTTAAATTAACATCTTCCAACAATGGACTAGAAATTGCAGATTGAGCCGCTTCTTCAGCTCTATTTTCACCAGCAGATTCTCCCGATCCCATCATTGCCATACCTTTTTCAGACATAACAGTACGCACATCAGCGAAATCTACATTTATAAGCCCTGGCTTAGTTATTAAATCAGCAATACCTTTCACTGCGCCCTTTAAAACACTATTAGCTTCTTTAAAAGCACTGACTAATGTTGCTTGTTTACCAAGAACAGTAAGTAGCTTATCATTTGGAATTGTTATTAATGAGTCTACGTGCCTAGATAGCTCAGCCATGCCTTGTTGAGCAACCTTCATACGCTTTGGGCCTTCAAAAGCAAATGGTCTTGTAACTACAGCAACAGTTAATATATTAAGCTCTTTAGCTATTTCCGCTACCACAGGGGCTGCACCAGTTCCTGTGCCACCACCCATTCCTGCCGCTATAAAAAGCATATCTGCACCTTTTAAAAGCTCACATATTCTATCTCTATTCTCTTCAGCAGAGCCTTTTCCAACATCAGGATTAGCACCAGCACCTAGACCTCGAGTTAGTTGTTCACCAAGCTGCAAAGCCACTCCAGTAGTTGAGTTTCCTAAAGCTTGGGCATCGGTATTTGCGCGTATATACTCAACTTCGTCAACTTCTTTTGCAACATCGTCGACGATATTGCCACCAGCGCCACCAACACCAACAACCCTAATTACTGCTTTTGATGAAAAATCTTGATCTGAAAACTCAAACATAAACATTACTCCACAACTCTAAATTACTTTTTAAAAGTGTAACTTAGAAATTTACTTGAAACCATTCCTTCATTCTACCCCATGCGCCCTTCATTCCTTCTTGGCCACCATAAAAAGCTGAATTATTTTTTACTTCCTGACCTAAACCACTATGCAGCAATCCAACTGCTGTAGCAAAAACAGGGTTATCAACAACTTCTGTTTTACCTGTTATCCTAAGAGGATTCGCAACTCTTACAGGCATATCAAATATTTTTTCTGCTAACTCTCTGCCGCCATCTACCATTGAAGCACCACCGGTCATAACTATACCAGAGCGCACTAAATGGAAAAAACCACTACGCTTAAGTTCTGCAGCAACTAAGGAAAATAACTCCGAATACCTAGCCTCTATCACCTCTACCAAAACATTTGCAGGCACTTCCTTTGAGGAGTTCCCTGAAGAGCTGGGTACCGCGATAAACTCATCTTTAGCCTCAGTAGTTTTAAACATACAAGAACTAGACATTTTTATTTTTTCAGCACATTGCGTTGGAGTCCTTAGAACCACAGCAATGTCATTAGTAACTTGGTCGCCAGCTATCGGGATAACGGCCGAATGACGAATTGCACCATCTATAAAAACCGCAATATCAGTAGTGCCACCACCGATATCTATTAAACAGACGCCTAAATCTTTTTCATCTTCATCGAGCACCGCAAAACTCGATGCCAATTGCTCCAGGATAACGTCATTTACGCCAAAACCGCACTTCTGCACGCACTTGACTACATTTTGTACTGCACTAACAGCTCCAGTTACAATATGAGCTTTAGCTTCTAATCTCACACCAGACATCCCTATAGGGTCCTTTATCCCAGCCTGGTTATCAATAAAAAATTCTTGCGGAATCACATGCAGCATTCTTTGGTCAGCTGGAATTGCAATTGCTTTAGCCGCATCTAAAACACGATCTATATCAGGTTGATTTATTTCTTGCTGGCGTATGGCAACTATACCATGTGAATTAAAACTGCGGATATGGCTGCCTGAAACACCGGTATACACATCTTTAATTTGACAGCCAGCCATCTCTTCGGCGGCTTCTACAGATTCGCTAATAGCATGGGTAGTAGTTTCTATATTAACAACTATACCTCTTTTTAAGCCTCGTGATGGACAAACGCCATAGCCTATTATCTCAACAGAGTTACCTTCTTCTGGCATCTCTGCAATTAGAGTAACTACTTTTGTTGTGCCGATATCTATTGCAGCGACCACGTTCTTACGAATTTTTTTAACCATAATATACTTAAGTTGGATTAACGAATAAGATTGCCTGAAAAACACAGTTTATTCGTATAGAGAGTATATTGCAATAAGAAAAAGGTGTAGAAATAACAAAAAAAATAGTAAATTCTCTACAGAAATAACATATTAAAAAAGTAAACAACATATTAAACAAGACGATAATAATGAAAAATGTTTGCGACACCCATGTAAATTTATAGAGCTAATATAGCATACTTTTATAGCTAGGCGTGCTAAATTTATACGCGAGATTTAATTGCAACTTTTCCAGAAAGATCAATACTCCTATCACAATCATTTAAATTTTCAATGTTATTGAAACTTTCTTTATCTAGCTTAAACGTATTAGGAGTAGCATCAGGAGACGCATGGAAAGCTAGAACATTGCGCGCATCCTTATAATGCAGATCATCAAGCAAATCTTTTCTAGTTTAGCCGTTGTGGTTTTTTATTGCAGCACCAGATCCTTTATCTAGCAACAAAACAATCATAGCTAGACCTCTCCAAATACAAGCAATATAGAATGCTGTATACGTCAAGCCCTGTAGTAATAATCAATCTCTACTTTCATTTCAGGGAAGCTTAATATTTTATTTATTAAAAAAACGTGGGGAAACAGCAATATCATGTCCCATCCACTTTTATCTGTATAACCTTTCGCAGTTAATAAAGTAATAGCATTATTGTGTATTTTTAGGCAGCCTATTGAATAGGCCGCAAATAAAACTAACTAACAGCTGCTCCATTTGCATAGCGCATATCAATAGTATTTATAACCTTATTTTTATTATGAGAAATTATTTTAGGATAATAATAACTAAATTTGTCAATTGCAGTGCTAAAATCTACTCTGCCTAGATGCACTAAAAGCGGTTTTGAAAATATAACATCCCAACCCGCATCATGACTGTATTTTAAATGTTTAATTTTTTGTGGCAAAACTTTATTATTTGCAACTGCTTTTTTTAAATATCCTAAAGCAGAAAAAACCAACTCAATATCTCTCTCTGGAGCTTCTAGGTATGGCAAGTCATCAGATACGTACTCTCTACTTGGCCTAAACAGCTTCCCAGACAAACTAATTAAACCATCTTCACCGTAATGAGCAACCGGAATTTTCTCTTTAATATTGAGGGCTATTTTGTCTGGAAAAACACGGTAAACCTGCACATCCTCGACCCATGGCAACTCACTCAAGGATTCTTTTATTGAACTTAGGTGCAGATACAGCCAGCCTGGCTCTAGCAAAGGATCTATAGCACTTACAATTTCATCATTACTAATATTTAATCCTTCTTTTTTTATCTCAACATCACCGACATTCCACTCAAGCATATTAAAATAACTAATGGAAAGCGCTAACAACAATGCATATACACTTATTTTTAAAATTTTTCTGGTTGACACATTATTTCTCACGATAAAACTTCATTTGTTTAGTTTAAGAAAAAACTCCATAAAGCGCAAATTTAAATATAAAATTGGCTTCATTAAGCAGAGCAAACTATTCCATTATATTTTAAGCTAGTCTATAATATTTGTTTTTATGACAGTACTAAAAAGCGATGGCAATTGATAAAAACACCTAGGATATGCGAATGAAAAACCTGACTGACAGCCTTAATGAACGCCAACTAGCAGCAGTAACGACAACCGATGAAAACAGCCTTGTAATTGCAGGTGCTGGCAGCGGCAAAACCAAAGTGCTAATCCACCGCATAGCTTACATACTAGAAAATTTTCCAGTTTCAACTTTTAATATTTTGGCAGTAACATTTACAAATAAAGCAGCCAATGAGATGAAAGAGAGAGTTGAGCAAATGCTAGGTAGCTCAATTGGCGGCATGTGGATAGGAACATTTCACGGACTTTGCCACAGAATGTTAAGACAGCATTATCTTGAGGCTGGCCTACCAGAGACTTTTCAAATACTGGACCAAGATGATCAAAATAAAATTATTAAAAAAATTCACAAAGCCATGGATCTTGACGAAACAAAATGGCCACCGAAAAAGTCTGGTGCATATATCAACCAAAAAAAAGAAAGCGGCTATGAAAGCAAAGATGTTGTTGCTGAAAACAACCCTCAAGAACAAACACTCTTAAATGTTTATCAAAGCTATGAAAAACAGTGCAAAATAAGTGGGTTAATTGATTTTGCAGATCTACTTTTAAAAACATATAAAATGCTAAAGAACAATAATCACCTACGCGCCCAGTACCGCGATCGTTTTAAATTTCTTTTAGTTGATGAGTTCCAGGATATAAATAACATACAGTACTTATGGCTAAAAGCGATTGCTGGGCTCTTGGATGATAGCAGTAATACTAACACAGTAATGGTAGTTGGCGATGATGATCAATCTATCTATAGTTGGCGTGGCGCTGAAATAGCTCATATATTAAGTTTTTCTAAAGAATTCCCCAATGTGAAAACAGTACGATTAGAGCAAAATTATCGCTCCACTGGCAATATTCTTGCTGCTGCAAATGCTATTATTGCCAAAAATGGTGGGCGCCTTGGCAAGTCTTTATGGACCGATGGCGATAAAGGCTCACCACTTTATCTTTACCACAGTAATAATGAAGCAGATGAAGCAACATTCATTGCAAACCAAATAACAGCATGGCAGCAAAACGGTGGCTCACTTCAAGATGTTGCAGTTTTATATCGATCAAACGCACAGTCTCGAATGCTAGAAGAAATATTCAACCACCATCAAATACCCTATCGCATTTATGGTGGCTTACGCTTTTTTGACAGAGCTGAAATTAAAGATGCATTAGCTTATATGCGCATAGTGTCGAACAACGATGATAACGCTGCCTTCGATAGAGTTATAAATCAGCCTGCTAGAGGCATAGGGAAGCAAACTCTAAATAACATCCGTGAATTCGCTAACAGCAAACAGATATCGCTATTCAAAGCAGCAGAAGAAATGCTAACACTATCGATGCTATCAGCACGCGCTAGCACTGCAGTTACAAGTTTCATTAATTTAGTCGGTCAAATGCGCGTAGATATTGAAGCTAAAACAGTAGGCGAAGCCGCATCTATTATTATAGAGCAAAGTAAACTAGTAGAATTCTATAAGCAAGATAAAAAAGAGCAAAGCCTAACAAAAATAGAAAACTTAGAAGAGCTCCTTAACGCAGCACAGATATATAAGAACCCAAATGATAGCGAACAAGACCCAACTTTAAGTGAGTTCCTCGCACATAGCATTCTTGCCACTGGCAGCAAGGAAAGCGATAAAAAAATACAAGCTGCAGTAGATTTAATGACTCTTCATTCTGCAAAAGGTCTAGAATATAAAGTCGTATTTTTAACTGGGCTAGAGGAAGGATTATTTCCACACAAAATGTCACTCCTAGATGGCAATCGACTTGAAGAAGAAAGACGCCTTTGCTATGTGGGAATAACGCGTGCAAAAGAAAAACTATGCATAACTCATGCCACAACAAGACGTCTTCATGGCAGTGAAACTTATCAGACCCCATCTAGATTTTTATATGAACTACCCCATGAGCTGATTCAAGAAATCAAATCAAAACAAACTAGCAGCTATAAAAGCAAGCCGCAAAATTGGCAATCACAGCAAAACAATACAAAATCATATAGCCGCCCAACCAAAGTTAAAGACGATGGGAAAGACAGTAATAGCTATCGCTTAGGCCAGAAAGTACAACATGCTAAATTTGGCAGTGGTGTTGTTTTAAATTACGAAGGCGATAAGGACAATGGCAGAGTACAAATAAAATTTAGAGGGCATGGCACAAAATGGTTAGTCACAAGCTATGCTAAACTCAACACTCTAGACTAGGAATCATAATGCTTCGCCACAAATAAGCTTAGCATATAAGACACATATGAAACAGCTACCCATGCAGGCATAGTCAATCCTAGAAAGGCCCATTTTATTTTGCTACATTCAGAGCCGCCATGACTAAACAACTGCATTATAACCTGTGGCAATGGCATCATTTTAAGCATAAAACTAATATCTGGCAAACACGCAGAATTAGCAACAAGGGCAGCATTTTGTTGCAACCATAAGTGTCTCCATGAAACTAACAAACCTAAAACACAAACGATAAAAGAGCAAATACGCAGACCGCCAACTTTAGCCCCTCTGCTAAGATACCAAAGCGATACAAAAGAAAGTAAAATTAGTATTAAAATAAAGCAGCGCTGCACCAAACATAATGCACAAGGAGTTAACTTAACTATATATTCAAAGAAAAAACTAGCACTCAGAATAAAAAATAAAAAAAATAACTGCAACCATGCAAACTGTTTCCGAGTAACACCCATAAACCGCTCCTCATAATAATTACTTGCTAAACAACACCTTAGAAAGAAAATATTGCGCCCAGGTTTAAAACCCGCTACAATGACCCCATATATGGAATAACGCAACTCTAATCTTAATCTAGATAAGAGACCATAATGATGATTATTCTACTTCCAAAATGGAAATAAATAAATAGGAGTCTAAGTAAATGTCTGAAAAAAATGAAACTGTAGCAAGCTCAACTGAATTTAAGCAAGATGGCAGTGAGTTTAAAGCAAAAATAGCAGAGCTTGAAGAACAAATAGCAACCTTAAGTAGCAAATCTGATGAAATAGAAGCAGAAAAAGAGCAATTTAAAGATATGTCTCTACGTGCTAAAGCAGAACTAGATAATACGCTCCGCAGAACAAAAAACGACATAGATAAAGCCAGAACCTATGGCAGCCAAAAACTCTTAGAAGATATAATTCCTGTAATTGACAGTCTTGAATTAGGCATTGAAAATTCACAAACAACTGAAGCTGAAAAAAGCCATGCTGACGGCATGAGTTTAACTTTAGACCTGCTGATGAAAACCATTCTCAAACATGGGGTTGAGCAAATAAACCCAGTTGATGAAAACTTTGACCCTCAATACCATGAGGCGATGACCCTGCAACCTAGTAAAGACCATAAACCCAATAGCATTATCACCGTTCTGCAAAAAGGTTACATGCTCAAAGACAGGCTGATTAGACCTGCTAGGGTTATCGTTGCAAAAGAAATAACGTAAAATTTATAACTAGGTCTTGAAAAATGATAGTTATGCCCGCACATAATACATATGAACCAAATTAGCTAACTAAAATAGACCAAAGCTAACTTGGAGAGCTGTAATAGTTAGCAAAATAAACAACAAAACTGGAGATGACAATATGATTATCGGTATCGATTTAGGAACAACTAACTCATGTGTTGCAATACCACAAAGTGGCACGACTAAAATAATTGAAAATGCTGAGGGTGCACGCGTAACCCCATCATACGTTAGTTTCAAAGATGGCGCTGAAAAACACATGGTTGGTAATGCTGCAAAAAGACAGTCTGTAACTGACCCAAACAACACTTTATATGCAACCAAACGTTTTATGGGACATAAAGCTTCTGATGCAGTAGTGAAGAACTGTAATGTTTCTTATAAAATAACAAAAGCTGGCAATGGTGATGTAAGATTTACAATTACTCAAGACGGCAAAGAAAAACAAGTATCACCTGAAGAGTGTGCTTCTATTATATTGCAAAAACTGAAACAAACTGCTGAAGATTATTTAGGTGAAAAAGTAACTAAAGCTGTTATTACAGTTCCTGCATATTTCAATGACGCGCAGCGCCAAGCGACTAAAGACGCAGGTAAAATTGCAGGCCTTGAAGTTCTACGTATTATTAACGAACCAACTGCAGCAGCACTTGCATATGGCATGGATAAAAAACAAGGTGACCGCACTATCGCCGTTTATGACTTAGGCGGTGGTACTTTTGATGTATCTATCATAGAAATAGCTGAAGTAGATGGCGATCATCAGTTTGAAGTTCTTGCAACAAATGGTGATACATTTTTAGGTGGTGAAGATTTCGATGAAGCTTTAATTCAGCACTTAATTAAAACCTTTAAAAAAGAACAAAGCATAGATTTAGGCAAAGACCCTCTAGCGATGCAAAGATTAAAAGAAGCTGCAGAGAAAGCAAAAATAGAGTTATCTTCAGCAATGCAAACAGAAGTAAACTTGCCTTATATTACTGCAGGTCAGGATGGTCCAAAGCATCTTAACATTAAGCTTACCAGATCTGAATTTGAGTCACTAGTAAAAGACTTAGTACAAAGAAGTACTAAACCATGTGAAACTGCACTAAAAGATGCAAATCTTAAAGCAAGTGATGTCAATGACGTTATTCTAGTTGGTGGCCAAACAAGAATGCCTTTAGTACAAGAGACAGTTCAAAAATTATTTGGCAAAGCTCCAAAACGTGACGTAAACCCTGATGAAGCTGTGGCCATGGGCGCTGCAATTCAGGCTGCTGTACTGACTGGTGATGTTAAAGATGTGTTGTTATTAGACGTAACCCCGCTATCATTAGGATTAGAAACCATGGGCGGCATAATGACTAAGTTGATAGAGAAAAACACTACTATTCCAACTAAAAAATCACAAGTATTCTCAACAGCTGATAACAATCAAACTGCAGTAACAATTCATGTGTTACAAGGTGAAAGAGATGTTGCTTCTGGCAATAAATCACTAGGCAGATTTGATCTTGCGGATATCCCTCCTGCACCACGTGGCATGCCTCAAATTGAAGTTACATTTGACATTGATGCAAATGGTATCTTAAACGTTTCAGCTGCTGATAAAGCCACAGGTAAAGCTCAATCTATAGTTATTAAATCATCTGGCGGTTTATCAGAAGATGAAATTAATAAAATGGTACAAGATGCAGAAGAAAATGCAGATGCAGACAAACAATTCCAAGAGTTAGTTACAGCCAGAAATGAGGCTCACAACCTAATTCACGCAACTGAAAAAGCGATTACTGATCTTGGCGATAAAGTTGATGCTAGTGAAAAAACTGCAACCGAAGCTGCAATTGAAGAGTTAAAAGAAGCATCTAAATCTGATAGCATAGATGAAATCAAAGCTAAAACAGAAGCATTATCAAAAGCAGCTGAAGCTATTGCACAAAAAGCATATGCTGAAAATGCTAATCAGGAAGCACCAAGCGCAGACGCAGCTAGTGCAGAAAACACAGGTGGTAATGCAACTGAAGAAAATAGCAATACTGTCGATGCTGAGTTTGAAGAAGTAGAAGATGAGAAAAAATAATTTTTCTTAAATATTCTAGAGAAAAAAACTCAAACAACACGGGCGCAAGATTATATCTTGCGCTTAGTGCATTAACCAAAGGTAAAAAACATGAGTGGAAGTCAAGACTATTATAAAACCCTCGGCATAAACAAGAGTGCTAGCGATTCTGATGTAAAAAAAGCATATAGACGCCTTGCTATGAAGCATCACCCAGATCGTAATGAGGGCAATAAAAGCTCAGAAGCAGAATTTAAAAAGATAACTGAAGCTTATGAGGTCCTCTCAGATGGCCAGAAGCGTGAGCGTTATGATCAAATGGGGCATAGTGCTTATTCCAACATGGGCCAAGGCGGCGGAGCTGGGGCTGGTGGCTTTTCTGATATGGGCGATATTGGTGACATCTTTGGTGATATTTTTGGCGACATTTTCAATGGTGGTGGCGGCCGGGGTGGGCGTAGTAGAGCACAAAAAGGTCGTGATCTAGCATATAACCTGGAGCTAAGCTTAGAAGAGGCGGTATTTGGTATCGATAAAAAGATATCATTCCCAACAGTAGTCTCGTGCGATAGTTGTAGTGGTAGCGGTGCTAAAAATGGCACAGATTTTGCTAATTGTAGTACTTGTAGGGGTGCCGGCCAGGTTCATATTCAACAAGGTTTTATCTCCATGTCTCAGCCTTGCCCTAGCTGCCGAGGTGCAGGCAAGACAATTAAAAATCGTTGCGTTAAATGCCATGGTAATGGCCAAACCAAGAAAAATACAACCGTAGCTATAAAAATACCAGCTGGAGTCGACAATGGTGATCGTATTAGGCTTACTGGTAAAGGTGAAGCGGGCAGCATGGGTGGCCCTAGCGGTGATTTATATGTGCAAATAAGGGTTAAACCACATAACATATTCCAAAGAGAAGAAAACAACTTAGTCTGTGAAGTGCCAATAAGTTTTGTAGTTGCTACTTTAGGTGGAGAAATAGAAGTACCTACTATAGATAAAAAAGTTAAGTTAAAAATTCCAGCAGAAACTCAAAGTGGCAGTACCTTTAGGTTAAGAGGCCAAGGTGTAAAACCTGCAAGGCAGAACAGAGCTGGTGACTTGCTCTGCAGAGTTATGGTGGAGACACCAGTAAAATTGAACTCTAAGCAGAAAAAAGTGTTAAGAGATTTTGATTCATTGCTGTTAGAGAGCAATCAGAAGCATCAACCACAGACAAGCAAGTGGATAAATGGTATTAAACAATTTTTTAACAACTTAGGATAACCGCTATAACTAGGAAAGCTTTATGAAAAAACAGCCAGGCATGATTGTACTAAAAGACGGTACAATTTTTCATGGGAATGTTATTGGGGCTAAACAAGATATATATGGTGAAGTGGTATTTAATACTGCTATTACAGGTTATCAAGAAATTTTAAGTGACAAATCATATCGTGGCCAGATTGTAGTCTTTACTTTTCCGCACATAGGAATTGTGGGCACAAATGATGATGATCAAGAAGCAGGTAAAGCTTATGTAGG
>Ga0055584_100004019_pt1 | contig 14415 bp, 11 predicted proteins | sample OSDHelmetaG_FD_58716 | JGI IMG/M metagenome (GOLD analysis project Ga0055584, IMG submission 58716) | Pelagic marine sediment microbial communities from the LTER site Helgoland, North Sea, for post-phytoplankton bloom and carbon turnover... | ecosystem: Environmental > Aquatic > Marine >... | reverse complement strand
GTTGAATCTTGCCGACCGTGATGGGCAGGCCGGAGAACAGTTTGCTGGGTTGGGCCCCCCACACCACTGATGGCACGCTAGTTGGCGAGAACACGACGTGGGGGCCGCACATGCCGTCCCAATCGATGCCGCCATTGTCGAAGAAGCAACTGCCTACCTGACCCGTGCTGGTCAGATCTTGCGGTGCAGCGAAAGTTTTCGAGTTCGCTGGTCGGGTCGCCGCCTGCACAGTAGCGGCACCACTTGCGGTGCGTCGCCACACCGCCGTGGTCGTGCCATCTTCACCAGCTGCTAGATCCAGCCACGGAATCTGACCCCCCGCACTCGACACCTGGGCTGCGGCACCAAAGTCAGCAGCTCCTGTCGCGCGAGTACGCACATCCACCACTGTCGAGGAACCCGAAAACTGGGTCCCACTTATCGACGCCACCGTCAACGAACCGTCCGGCCCGTAACTAGCCACCGGCGCATAACCAACCCCGATATCCTTCACCGCCGCAAAGTTCGCTGCTCCCTTTGCTTTGGTGGCCACCTGCACCAGCTGCGGATTACCTAACTCTGCCTGAGCACTCGACAGCGTCCAGACCACAGCAACAGCCCCATCGTCACTCACCGCTAACTCCGGCCAGTCCATGTCAGCCCCAGAAACGGTTTCCGGGGCAGCAAACTTCTCCGCCCCAGCAGCCCGGGTGACCGCCTTCATCGTGGAACCCACAACGTTAAATGTCGCCACCAACAGCACCAACGAGTTATCCGGTAAATACGCAATATCGCTTGGGGCAGCCGGGTCCGCGATCTCGCCGCCGACTGACCCGCCAACCGCTACGAAACTCGACGCACCGGCCACCCGAGTCGCCGCCTTCGCCCGATCGACAACTCCGCCACCATCGTTTTCGCTCCACGCGACCGTGGTATCCCCCGACGGTCCATACGCCGGCAACGGCACACCACACTGCAACCCCGCGTTCGGATCACACGTCCCCACAACACCCTGAGCAGAAAAACTCGACGCACCAGCCCCCCGCGTCGAATACTCAATCCTGGTCGGCGTATTACCCGAGGCATATCGTTGCCACGCCACCGTCACCGCACCAGCAGCACTCACCGCCACCCGCGGATGATTCACTTCCTCACCCGCAGCCGACACCGTCACTGGCGCAGAGAAATCACTCGCCCCGGCAGCCTTCACCGCCACCCGAATATGAGTGTCGTTCTGAGCATCGATACCCGTACCTGCCAACCACGCAATCGCCATCGTGCCATCCGCACCAGCAGCCACACTCGGCGCGTAACCACCCGCACTAGACACATCACTCGCCGGTAGACCCCAGTTGATGCTGTCGGCTTCGACGGCTCCTGCCGTTGCTAGTGGAGTAAGCAGCAGAGCAGCGACCGCGCCGCCGACTGCCCCTACCTTGACTCTCAGACTCCGCGTGTACCCCATACGACTCTCCTCTGCCCATCCACCTTGAGTCGCTGCTCCCTAGCCACGCCACTAGAAATGGCCGTTCTTGAGCAAGTCTTGAGGTTCGACGCCCACTCCTCGGCTCATGAGCGCTTACCCGCCTAGGGCCCGTCGGGGTCGCCTAGTAGTTACTGGCGAGCCAGAGTCGGTGGTCACTAGGCCACATGAGGAACTGACCACTAGCCCCCTGACTGCTACACCCCGATGGATGACTCCCACACGTATGGCTGGACTGTGGCGGAGTTGTAGAGCGGGTGGCGAGGATGGCCGGCTGTCGTGACTCCTTGGGACCAGCAGCGATAGGGCGCCAGCATTCGGTGAACCTGCGCGACCCGATCAGCGAAACCTGACACTCGCTCCCCGGCTGCTCCCCAGGCCAACAGAATCTGATCCCCCTCCCGTGCCGCCGTGCGGATCGCGGCATCATTGCCCGGACCCACCGGGTCTTGTGTGGCCAGTAGCCCAGCCGGGTCAGTACTGCGGAAGCCGTAAAGATTGACCAAAACGAAACCGCCGTGACCCAACTGCTTCGCCAACCCGGTCACCCGCCTCGTGGTGGCATCCTCGCGAAACCGGTCTGCGGTGGATGGGTTCAGTCCGACCACCGCCAAGGTGCTGCCCTGCTGCCAGCGTCGAGAGAGTCGATAGCGATAGCGACGACGAGAATCATCTGCCGGGCGACTACTCACGGGTTCCCGCACATCTAGCAGTGTGACTGCCACGCGGTGCTCACACCAACCGCAGACAACCAGATCTACTCGAATCTGGCCGGCCAGTACTCTGCCAAACAGCGCGCAAGCAGCCCTCGGATTGCGTAGGGTGACTAACGCTCCCAGCGGGCGCCAAGAGAGGACTTCAGATGACGGACACCAAGCAGCGGCTTTCCGGTCTCGACTACCAGTTCTTGGGGATCGAAGATAAAAGTCAGACTCACATGCACATCGGCAGTCTGCTGACTTTCGAAGGGCCGTCACCGGGTCAGCAGGAACTGCGCGACTTCATCGCTTCCCGAATCAGTTTGGTGCCCCGGTTCCGCCAGCGGATCATGTCCACCTCGGTGGACACCGGCAAGCCTTACTGGATTGATGATCCGGACTTCAATCTGGAGAATCACGTCGTGGCCGTAGCGCTGCCGGCTCCTGGTAACCGCGAGGACTTGGAAAAGCTGGCGGGTGAGTTCTTCTCCACCCGGTTGGATAGAAATCAGCCGCTGTGGCGGATGTGCTACGTCGAAGGCCTGCCAGGCGATCAGTGGGCCTTGATCATGAAAATGCATCACTGCATGGTGGACGGCCTCGGAGCCCTCGATCTTTTCGCTGCGCTGCTGGACCTGACGCCGGAACCCCGCGAGGTCGAAGAAGCAGAAGCATTCGAACCGGAAGAGTTGCCCGGCAAGCGACAGGCTCTCGCCGAACAAGCCAGACGAATGATGGATCGCGCCACCGACGCCACCAAGTCGCTGAAGTCGATGATCTCCAACCCGGATGAAGCTGGCCCCAAGATTTTCGAAGTGGCCAAAGGACTGGCAGAAACTGCGCAAGCTGCGCTGCCGTTGCCCGTCGATACGCCGCTCAACGTGGAGACTGGACCGCTGCGTGGCTTCTCCGGGACATCTCATCCCCTCTCGGACTACAAGGCCATCAAGAATGATCTGGGCGGAACAATCAACGATGTTGTTCTGACTGTGTCAGCTGATGCGTTGGGGAGGTACCTCCGGCATCTCGGTGTCGACACCGACGGGCTGGAGTTGCGCGCTGAAATCCCGAGTTCAGTGCGACAAGACGGTCAAGGTGGTGACAAGGGCAACATTTTCGTCGTCCTGGCAGTCCAACTTCCTGTGGGCGAGATGCTGCCCGGAGATCGCTACCGGGCGGTGAATGACTCCATGCAGACCATCAAGGGCTCTGGGATCGCCACCGCCGTCGGCACTGTACTCAAGGCCACCGACTTCTTGCCGCCCACGTTGTTGGCGCAGACATCTCGACTGGTGTTCGGCAAGACGTTGTTCAACGTCTTAGTGAGCAACGTTCCCGGTGTGCAGTTCCCGGTCTACATGAATGGCAGTCGACTACTGAGCCTTTCGCCATTGCCGTGGGTGGGCCCGCAGCAGGCGCTGTCGGTGGCGTGCATGTCCTACAACGGCGAACTCAGCTACGGCTTCATGTTCGACCGTGAGGTAGTCACCGAAGGCCAACTGGTCGCGGACTACTTTGACGAAGCTTTCGTCGAGTTAAAGGCATCGATCGAGGGCTAACCAAGCCAGCGCTATTTGTCTGATCCCCAAAACGCAGATTCCTCGTCTGCCTCGGCTGTGCTGGCCTCGTCGACATGCTGGTGATCAGTCAGGATGGCTGCCATTAACGCCGTGGTGATGGGAACGGCGGCGATGATGCCCAGACCACCGATCAGCGCACGAACAATCTCTTGGGCAATGACTTCGTTATTGATCGATTGCAGCAAGCCCAGGTCAGACATCGTGAGCAGGATGAACGTGGGTAGCGCCGCGCCGACATAGGCCAGGACTAGGGTGTTCACGGTCGCCGCCACGTGGTCGCGACCAACTCGCATACCGGCGCCGAACAACTGCGGCCAACGAGCCGACGGATCTGCCCGCTTTACCTCAGCGACGGCTGCTGCCTGGGTGATCGTCACATCGTCCAACACACCTAACGCGCCAATGACCACCCCTGCTAAGAACAATCCGCGGAGATCAAACTCCATTCCTTGTAGATCAAGGAAGTACGATCCCTCATCTCCCATCCCGCTCAGCGAAACGAACCCGGTAAACAACCACGCCAAGGCGAGGGTAAGGAAAAGCGCCAAAACCGTTCCGACAATCGCGACCACTGTTCCCACATGGGGACCGTGGGCAAGGAACATGGCCACGATGGCGATAGCCGCCGTGCCCACGGCCGCGATAACCACCGGATCCTTCCCCAACAAGATCGACGGCAGAATGAACCAGATCAGCAGAGCCATCGACGACACCAGACCTGCTAGCGCCGACACACCTTTCCATCGCGCGAACAGCACCACAGCGACCGCAAACAGGCCCGCAAGCCACAGCAGGGAGGACTGCCGATCAATATCGCTGAGTGCAAATTCGCCTGGCTCTGTGTTGCTTTCCACTAGCCACACTTGGGTTCCTACAGCTATCTCTGGGGAGTTTCGCGTCTGGAATGCATCGGTTTTAACGTTCTCCCCCGCGAAGAGGCCTTCGGCAACCTCAATGGTTAACGTCACACAATCTTCAGCGACCGGTTTACAGTCTGAAACTTCAGTGACGGTGCCTGGGGTGCGCTCGCCTAGGGGGGTGGTGGGGACCGGTTCGGAAGGCCACAGGATGATCAGTGCCGCCGCCGTGATCACGGCCAATAATCCGATGATGAACCATAACGACCGGCGGATACTGCCACCCACCAAAGTGTCAGCGGCGTCAGCACTGTGAGAATGTTCGACACTCATGACTTCTCCTGCCTGACTGAACGAAGACGTCTGTTGTGAACCACCCTACTTTGTCAATCGGGCAGGCAAACAGATCCGAGATTGCGTTTGGCGAAGTTGCGGCAGGGATGCGCTTTACTCCAAGTAATCGCGTAGTACCTGCGAGCGGCTGGGGTGCCGCAGTTTCGACATCGTCTTGGACTCGATCTGACGAATCCGCTCACGAGTGACCCCGTAAACCTTCCCGATCTCGTCAAGCGTCTTGGGCTGGCCATCGGTGAGACCGAAGCGCATCCGCACCACACCCGCCTCACGATCAGACAAGGTCACCAGTACCTGATCCAACTGTTCTTGCAGCAGTGTGAAGGACACCGCATCGGCCGGCACGATCGCCTCAGAGTCTTCAATCAGATCACCGAACTCGCTGTCGCCGTCTTCGCCCAGGGGCGTGTGCAGCGAAATGGGCTCCCGACCATACTTTTGCACCTCGACGATCTTTTCCGGCGTCATGTCGAGTTCGAGGGCCAACTCCTCCGGAGTGGGCTCCCGACCGAGATCCTGCAACATCTGCCGCTGCACGCGAGCAAGCTTGTTGATGACCTCCACCATGTGGACCGGGATTCGGATGGTTCGGGCCTGATCGGCCATCGCGCGCGTGATCGCCTGGCGAATCCACCACGTGGCGTAGGTGGAGAACTTGTAGCCCTTTTTGTAGTCGAACTTCTCCACTGCACGGATCAAACCCAAGTTGCCTTCTTGGATCAGATCTAGGAAGAGCATCCCGCGACCGGTGTAGCGCTTGGCCAGTGAGACCACCAACCGCAGGTTGGCCTCCAGCAGGTGGTTCTTGGCTCGTTGGCCGACCCTTACCAGTTGCTCGAGTTCGTATTCCTGATCGCCTTTGAGTTTCTTGACGAACTTCTCATCCGCTAGTCGCTCTTCGGCGAAGAGACCGGCCTCGATCCGCTTCGCGAGCACCACCTCTTGCTCAGCGTTAAGAAGCGGAACCTTGCCGATCTGCTTCAGATAGTCCTTGACTGGATCCGCAGTAGCACCCGCCACGGTGACGGTCTGGACGGGCTCATCAGTCTCATCGGTGTCAGACAGCACCAGCACCTCGGGGCCGTCTTTCTTCTTGCCCTTGCCGTCTTTTTCTTCATCTTTCAGATCGCGCAAGGCAACTTCTAGATCCTCTTCGGCTTCCTGCTCAATCTTGGCGGCGGCTTTAAGATCCACGCCGTCTTTGTCGGCGATCGCCGGTGCGGAACCGTTGGAACTGGGGGCGGCGGCAACTTCCTCAGTCTCAGCAGCCTTCTTGGCTTTTGATTTAGTAGCAGCGGCCTTCTTGGTCGCAGGCTTCTTCGCCGTGGACTTCTTAGCCGTGGACTTCTTGGCCGCGGGCTTGGCTTTCGAAGTAACAGCCTTCTTGCTGGTGCTCTTCGTGGCCGCGGCCTTCTTGGTCGCAGGCTTCTTCGCCGTGGATTTCTTCGCTGCCGTTTGGGACTTGGTAGCCGAACTCTTCGTCGTGCTCTTCTTTGCGGCGGGCTTGGACTTCGAAGCAGCAGCCTTCGTCTTGGCAGGCTTCGCAGCCGAACTCTTCGTGGCCGCGGCCTTCTTGGTCGCAGGCTTCTTCGCCGTGGAGTTCTTCGCTGCTGTCTTGGTCTTGGCAGCCGAAGCCTTCTTCGTGGCAGGCTTCTTTGCTGTCTTGGTCTTAGTGGTCACTCTGCTCCCTCTAGCGGCCGAACCCGCAGCCAGCGTCCTCCCTGGCCGACACAAAGGGCCCGTGTCAAGTCGAAATCGACTTGGACGGGCTCGGGCGCTCTCGCGCTGCCCTATTGTGGCATGGATTCCCAGTGAGGGCCTCGTTGCCCCGTCGGCGACGTGTCTCTACTGGGAAAAACGCCTGATCGGCCGCCCACATTCCCCCAGATGTGTGCCACATCTAACCTGCTTTGGCCGCCTTTTGCGCACGTTTCCACTCCCGCACCCGCTGCAGACTGTCCGGCCCAGTCACATCCGCCACACTCATGAAAGTCCCCGGCTCACCATAGGGGTCGCACACTTGCTGCGCATCAGCCATTTCCTGCGGCAATCGGCCACTCTTGAGCAACATCGCCAAGAATATCTTCGCCTTCTGCTCTCCGAACCCCGGTAGGGCCCGGAGTCGTTTGAGGCAGTCGCGGCCATCGGTGGCTTCCAACCAGATTCGACTGGCATCACCGTCGTAGTCGTCGCATACCGCCCGAGCCAATGACTGAATCCGGGTGGCCATGGCTTTCGGGAAGCGATGTATCGCTGGCGACTGCGCGGCTGTTGAGACCAGGTCGTCCTCTGAGAGTTGCGTGAGGACGGCGGGATCTAAGTTGTCGGGTGACCCTAGTCGCGCTGCAAGCACATACGGGCCGGTGAACGCCCGTTCCATGGGCACCTGCTGATCGAGCAGCATCCCCACCAACAGTGCAAATGGATCGCTAGTGAGCAAATCGTTGGCTTCGGGGGTTTGGGCAACAGCAATCTGGGCGGTCATGGCGCATGACAGTACCTGAGCCCCACAGGGTCAGCACCTCGGGGGCGGCGCTTGCTAGCAGGGCGATGTCGCTGTATCGGCCAGGGTCTCGGACACGATACGGCCCACCGGGTCCGCCTCAATCAGGAAGCCATCATGTCCAAAGGGTGATTCGATGACATCCAGCCCGCCACAGCTGCGAATGTGATCTGCCAAGTGCTGCTGCTGGGCAAGGGGATACAGCCGATCGGTATCTATTCCGGCGACGCGAACCGGAACTTCAATCCCGGCAAGCACCTGCTCCAGACCTCCACGACCCCGACCCACATCGTGGGTAGTCATGGAGTCAGTCAGCGACACATAACTTCCGGCGTCGAACCGGTACAAGATCTTGTCACCGTGGTGATCCAGATAGGACTGCACGGCAAAGCGGCCAGCATCGTCATGGCGACCCGCCACCTTGTGTTGCAGCGGCTCTTCGGCAGTCTGCGGAACCCGACCGAATCGCAAGTCAAACTCTCGCGACGTGCGGTAGGTCAAATGGGCGAACCGCCGCGCCACTCGCAAACCAGCCACGGGGCCGATCCCGTGATCGTAGTAGTCCCCGCCCAGCCAGTAGGGGTCGGCGGTAACTGCCTGGATTTGGGCAGTCTGTGTGGCAATCTGATCGCCAGAGGCGGCCGCGGTGGTAGCGAGCATGACTGCCGATTGCACTCGGTCCGGATGGGAAACCACCCATTCCAGTGCTCGCATGCCCCCCATCGAGCCGCCCACGACCAGGGCAAAAGACTGGATGCCCAGGTGATCGGCGAGCAGCCGTTCCACTTCAACCTGATCGCGAGCCGAGACACGCGGCCATCGGGAACCCCAGGGCGACCCATCGGGATGGAGACTTGCGGGACCGGTAGTGCCCTGGCAGCCTCCCAACGTGTTGGCGCACACCACAAACCATTGATCGGTATCGATCGGGCACCCTGGGCCAATGAGGGAATCCCACCAGCCGGCCGTTGGTTGGCCAGGACCAGCCGGACCTGCGGCATGCGCGTCACCGGTCAGTGCATGTTCGATCAGCACCGCGTTGCTGCGCTGGGGGTTGAGTGTTCCCCAAGTCTCGTAGGCCACCCGCACCGCCGGCAGGCTGCCACCGAATTCCAGGTCTAGCCCCCCGACGTCGGCAAACCGACGCCAGGCGGCTGGATCACCCTCCCGCCACGCACCGGTGGCGGGAGGACGCTGGGACCCGTTCACGACGTGGCTTCCGCCTTTGCTGCGCGGAAGCCGGCGTCAAGGTCGGCCAAGATGTCATCGATGCTCTCGATACCTACGGCCAACCGGACCAACCCGGGAGTAACTCCTGCGGCTAGCTGCTCTTCAGGAGTGAGTTGCGAGTGGGTGGTTGACGCTGGGTGAATGACCAGGGAGCGCACATCACCGATGTTAGCGACATGGCTGTGCAACTGCAGGCCTTCGACGAAGCGCTTGCCCGCTTCGAGGCCACCGTCGATCTCGAAAGCCAGCACAGCACCGGTACCTTCGGGAGCGTACTTCTGGCCCAACTGGTACCACGGGCTGCTGGGCAGTCCGGCGTAGTTCACGCGGAGAACCTCTTCGCGGCCTTCCAGCCACTGCGCCACCTTCTTGGCGTTCGATACGTGGCGCTCGATGCGCAGCGACAACGTCTCTAGCCCTTGCGAGAGCAGCCAGGCGTTGAACGGGGCGGCTGCCGAGCCGAGGTCACGTAACAGTTGCACCCGGGCCTTCATGATGAAGGACACGTTGACGCCGAATAGTCCGTCCGTACCAAGGTCCTTGGCGTAAACCAGGCCGTGGTAACTGGGATCGGGCTGGGTGTAGTTGGGGTACTTCTCCGGGTACTTGCCGTAGTCGAAGGTGCCACCGTCAACGATGACACCAGCAACAGCGGTGCCATGTCCGCCGATGTACTTGGTCGCGGAGTGCACAACGACATCCGCGCCCCACTTCAGCGGCTGAATCAGGTACGGGGTGGCAACGGTGTTGTCCACGACCAGCGGTACACCATTCTCATGGGCGATACCAGCCACGGTCTCGATATCCAGTACATCGTTCTTGGGGTTCGCGATGGTCTCGGCAAAGAACAGCTTAGTGTTCGGGCGCACCGCATCCCGCCACGCCTGCGGGTCATCGGGATCACTGACGAAGGTCACCTCGATGCCCAGCTTGGGCAGCGTGTAGTGGAACAGGTTGTAGGTGCCGCCGTACAAACTCGGGCTGGACACTAGGTGGTCACCGGACTCGGCGATATTCAGGATGGCCAGCGTTTCGGCTGCCTGGCCACTGGCAACCAGCAGCGCTCCCACGCCACCTTCCAGGGCGGCAATCCGGTCTTCGACCACGGCCTGGGTCGGGTTCATGATCCGGGTGTAGATATTGCCCAGTTCCTTCAACGCGAACAGGTTGGCTGCGTGGTTGGTGTCGTTGAACGTGTACGACGTGGTCTGGTAAATCGGCAGTGCACGCGCGTTGGTCGCCTCGTCGGGTGACTGACCCGCGTGAATCTGCTTGGTTTCGAAGCCCCATGCCTCGCTCATAGTTTCTCTTCCTCCATTAGTTTTACCCAGGTTTTGGGCGCCTGTAGTTTTCGTTGTGATCTTGTTTTCAGATAGGGGTCCCCATCCCAAGTGGGCGGGGGATGTCATCCGGGGAGCGCTGGAAAAGCGCCGCTCAAGCCCCGGTGACCTGCTGCATTCGACAACAACACATATCGTCCACCTTTTCCGGGGACGCAGTGTGCGCGTCCCGCGCTTGCCGACATTTCGACCTGGTCCTCATCCGGAGCACCCCACCGCGGTGGGAGGGTTGCTGTCCGACTAGCCGGAGCTTTCCATCGGAACTCGTGACCTGACCAATAAGGTAACTGATGTGCCGGGCAATCGTCCAGTTTGGCTAAGCAGCACTTTCGGGTCGAGTGCCGTGTCGGCACTGTTCCTCGGACAAATTGGCCATGATGTCCTCCCAAACTGACGGCGGCATCCCGGCATCGAGTGCTCGACGCAAGAGTTGCGAAAGACCGTGATTTGGGTCGGTGACCAGCGCTCGCTCCACCGCTGCCGCGGCCCGTAGCCCATCCCCGAGTTGCCAAGCGGCGAGTCCGGCGACCGCCCCCATAGGGGCGATATGCGACTCTGGCCCCCGTCGCAGTGCCTCCGCGGTGCACCGCCAAACGCGCGACCACTGTTGCTGCCGAGCGGACACCGTCATTCGACGCAACCAGGTGTCGCGCACCCGAAGGTCGGCGCAGCCAGCCATCAGCTCCGCCAGCTCAGCATCCGTTGGTGCATGCTGGGCGGTGACCAACAGCTGTAAGCGGAGCAGGCAGTTGTCCCGCTACACCTCGCGATCACCACTACTGGACGGCACCCTGATCGACCCACTGTCCGGGCCGGATTGCACTTCGGCGACGACATCTGCCCGACGGGGCAACGGTGCCGCACCAGCGACGATGAGTTGCAGCGCTGGCTCGGAGGCAGCAACAGTAGGTAGCGGGTGAGCAGCACATCCCGCCGCAGCGCAACTGAGGCCAATCCAACTCTTGGCTGTGGCATGACCTGCCCACAACAGCCGCGGCGATTCGCCACTGGCAGCGAAACTAGCTGCCAGTTGGCCAAGTGGGTCCGTTGGGTCACCGGAACACCCAGCGGCCACCAGCACCACGGCTGCTGGATCAACCGCTGCGCACCGCTGCTGAATCGCCGCCATGGTGGCGCTGGGATGAGTGGTGGCGGCCGCCCAGTCCAATCGCAACGTCAACACCACTCGTTGATCGTCACCAATCATTACGGCCACCAGGCTGTCCTGTGGGTGGAAGCCCATCAAATACGGAATCGCAACTACTAGTGGACCGGGGTCGAAGCCGGTTGCGCGGACATCTGGGCAGCTGTGCGGGTTCATGTCGGCCACTGTGGTGGTGTGACCGGGGGAACAGATCGGTGACGACTCAACTGTGAGCGGGGCCCTAATCAGCTAGTTGTGGATGCCGGCACTTTGGCGTGTCGGTCCCCCACCCTGTTTTCCGATTTCCCTAGGGTCAAGGCAGAGCCCGAGGTTCGACAGAGGGGAAGCTGTCGGACCTCGGGTTCTTCCATGACCGCTCTCACTGCTGGGCACACGAACTGTCTGGCGGCACCCGCGCACGGACGAGTTGTCAGGTAGGGGTCGTCAAGTTTTTTTCTGAATCCTCAATCGCCACCGGAGTCCGGCGAATCCAAGACTTCATCGGACGTGACAGCTACCGCCTTCTTGCGCTGGCGGTTGATCTCCCAACGCCAGTAGAAGATGCAGATCAATCCAATGATGATCTGTGGGATGTAGGACGAGGCCCGCCACACTAGGTCAGCGGCAGTTGCTAGTCCCGATTCGATACCGAAGCTAGTCATCAATCCGATCATGACGGCGTCTACAGTGCCCAACCCGCCCGGAGTGATGGGGATCATGATGCCCAACTGTGAGATTGCCCAGCAGCCGTAGACCAACAGCAGTGCCGGAGCTCCGTCTTGTCCTGCGACTCCCACCATCGCGGTGTAGAGGATGGCGAACTGCGACCACGACACCCCGATCTGCACCACGGTGATGACCAGCCAACGTTTGGAGACCAAACCGACGATGTCGTGACGAAGTTTCACCACCTGTTCGGTCATATTCACTGAGGACTCTTTTCGGAAGAGTCGCATCCCCCAGGCCACCACACTGTCAGCCCAGCCGCCGATGCGTTGGGCATTAGCGTCCGAGCGCAAAACCAGCGCGAAGAGGATGATGGCAGCCGCCAGCATACCGATCCCCAAAAATGCTGCATTGAGGTAACTGGAGGCATCGTCGCCGGCTATCGACAACGCCACGACACCCGTCACCGGCAGGAACATGGTGACGAAGACGCTCCACACACCAGTGGCGCCAATCGCAGCGGTCGCGGCAGTAGGGGTGGTCTTGTAGGAGGTCAACTGGGCGTACTGCAAGCCCAGCCCGAAGGCACCACCAGCAGGAATACCATTCGACACCGTAAAGGCGGATTGATTGACGACGAAACCATGCTTGTAACGCAGCCCCGGAGTAGCGGCCACAAACGGCCAGCCGTAGAAGAACAGGTACCACAGTACGACCAGCACTAACCCCACGATGGCTGCGGTCGTCATCGCTTGGATGTACTCGGCTGCCTGAGCGTAGTCACCGATCTGCGGAATCACTCGGGTGAAAACAATGGCCAAGAATACGACCGCGACAATGCCACCAATGATGCTCTTCTTGCGGTCGATCCCACCGCCAGAGACACCTAAGTGTTCTCGGGCTTCCTCGTCGCTGAGCTCCTCCCCGTCACCGACAGCCTCCGCCGCATCCACGTCGGCAGGGTCGGGTTCAACGGAATCAGCAGAACCATCATGATCTTGAGCCATTGCTTCATCCTAGGGGTGCGCGTGATCCCTAGGGACCATTAGCCCCTCAGTTGTCTCGCTTTCGGTGACTCACCGAGTTGTTTTCGCTTCGTACGTAAGCCACATCGTCCGGATCGCTACTTGGTCATACAACCGACGTGCCGGATAGTTGTCGTCACCGGTCAGCCACTGCACTCCCACCCAGTTTCGAGACTTGGCGGTATTGACGACGTCGGCGATCAGTGCCCGACCAATACCCTGGCCGCGCATCGCTGGGTCTACAAATAGGTCATCCAAAAAACCACCGTGCGCCCCCGCCAACGGCTCCGGCACTTCACGGAAATGGGCCAGTCCCACCACTTGCCCGTCACGAACTGCAACCAGACCCTCGAGAACGTGGTCTGTGTCGTGTAGCCATCCCCACACGGTGTTGGCGAGTTCATCGGAAAAGCTCACTTGGTAGAACTCGCAGTACTGCCGATATAAGTTCCGCCATGCCTCAAAGTCAGCGGCTGTTGGCTGCCGCAGCATCGTTTCGGCGCTCATACCGTCAGGCTAGAGGTATGGCCAGCCGGATACCGCCATGAATACACACTGATGTGAGCCCACAGATGACTAGCCGGTGAGCCCGTTTTCTTGCGGAGCCAACGGATCAATACATTCACCGTTACCGAGGACCTTCAGTGCCTCACGCTGCTCTTGCGAAAAACCGTTGGCATCTTGCGGATCGGGACCCATGACCGAGCCCTGATCAGCGGAGTCTGCCAAACCAACAACGTGGGCCAACTCGTGCAGCAGTACTGCCCGTAGTTCCTCGTCGCGGAGTTCACCATCGGCGTTTAGTCGGATCATCCCAGACAGATACGTCTGCTCACCGTCTTCAGTGACGATGACGTTGGATCCGTCGTGACCGCTGACGAACGAGGGCTCTGCATCAACCCAGCCGATCAGAATCGGCGCCGGCCGGTCTCCGTAGCGCTCCGGCTGATAGACCGTCCGATCATCGCTGGGCACCTCGTCAGTGTCTTCCCCCAGGACTAGTTTCAGCCCAGTCAACTCACGAATGTCGGCGATAGCCGCCTTGACTGCTGGCCGGTAGCCGGACGAGGCACTAAACGTGTTGATGGACACCACCCACTTCTCGCACGACGAGTAGGTGACCGGAGCGCCGTTTGCCATGACATCGGCGTAGGGACTTTCCGGTGCCGCTTGCGCTTGATCGCCAGCCACCGCCGCGGGAGCGCCGTTGAGTGTTCTTTCCATCCACCCGATCAAAAGACCTGGCTGCATCAGCACAGCCGACATCACCAAAACGAAAACCAGAAGAAAAACTGTAGGTAGAGCCCGCCGCATCAAATAACTGTAAGTCCAAATTCCGTGAGGGTGAAATTGCTTCTCGGTGATCGGTCGACCAGCCGAAACAGGTGGGCCGGATCACGGAACATTCCGCGACCCGGCCCACTCACTAGTTGTCAGTAGGTGACGTCCTGCTGACTACCGCTGTGCGCAGTAGCCAAACTCGGCAGGAGATCCCTCGGAGATGGTCTCGTTGTACCAAACTCCCGAGGCATCCACCTCACCACTCTTACCGGACA
>Ga0055584_100004018_pt1 | contig 14416 bp, 10 predicted proteins | sample OSDHelmetaG_FD_58716 | JGI IMG/M metagenome (GOLD analysis project Ga0055584, IMG submission 58716) | Pelagic marine sediment microbial communities from the LTER site Helgoland, North Sea, for post-phytoplankton bloom and carbon turnover... | ecosystem: Environmental > Aquatic > Marine >... | reverse complement strand
GCCCTGCATCGCGTTGTAGATGTCGAACACCATGCCATCCATGGACCGCTGCAGGGCAGGCGGCATCGTCTCCAGCCGGTTAACATGGCGCCAGTTCAAAAGCTCGACCGCTGCATTGTATTCGGGGTGATCGATACTGCCTTCAGCCTCGCGTTTGAGCATCATGGTTACTGTCTCTGGCCCCAGGGCCGAACGCAGGCGATTCAGCTCTTCCACCAGATGTGGCAGGTCGCCGGCTGTGTTGGAAAGGATGAGCGTCTTGACGCCGGCGTTGAAGGTCAGTGCATATTCAATCGCCAGCCAGCCGCCCCATGATTGTCCCAGAAGATGCACGGCCCCTAAATCCAGGCCGGTTCGCACCTGCTCAAGCTCGCGCGCGTACCGCTCGATGGTCCACAGAGCCGGATCTGTCGGACGCTCGGAACGTCCGGTACCCAGCTGATCCCAGGTCACCACGCGATAGCCCTGATCAGCCAAGTCACTGTGGCTGTCGCGCATGTAGTCGCAGGGAAGTCCGGGTCCGCCATTGGCCAGAAACAGGACTTCGTCGCCCTCACCAAAGCTGTAGGTCATGACGTTGCCGCCCTCCACAGCGATGCTCTCCATCGCGTCGGGCTGGCGATCCAGTCCGGCTAGAATCTCTGTCATGTCATGCACCTCGGAAACCGTTGGTGGAACCTATCATCGCGAGGTGGTTTTGGGCAGGACGGTCGCCACACCAATCAACGCAGCCGGTACAAGAAACGATCCGTTACCCACAGCCACGGTTAGCAGTGCCCCCGACACGCAACCGGCACCAAAGGCCAGGATCAGCAACGGCAGAAGGCCCGCTTGCTTGGGCATGTCGTTGATCAGCGAAGTTGAGGAACGACCGGCAAGGCGTCGTGTCTGGTCGATGAAGAACTGGGAGATGTTCCCCGTCATGACCGTGGTGGCCGGGCCGATCGCGGGATAAAGCCGATGGGTCGCATTCTGCACAGCCATGCCGCAGATGACCGGCGTGACAATCAGCAGAGAAACCCAGAAATCAAGGGACCAGCCAGCCAGGGTGGCGCAGGCACCCAGTACGCCCGTGCCGGCGATCAGCAAGGTTTCCAGGCGTAGCAGAAGGCTGACTTGCCTTGGCGCATCGTCGTGCTTGCCCCAATAGCGATCATGCACAAGCGTCAACACCATCACGGCGCAGAAAAAGACGGGCAAAACCACGATCTTCAGCAGGTCTGCCGGTTTAAAGCCCTCGGCGACGTTGGCGGCCAGGACAACCAGGTTGCCCGTGATGTGGGCTGCCATGATGTGGTCCAGGCCGACGAACGACGATGCGTCGACCCAGCCAGCAACAAACGCCAGAAGGATGGTCAGGGTGCGGGGCATCCCTGCTACCAACCTGCTCAGGTCAGGCGGTCACGGACGAGCGGCGCGGTAGAGCAGTGAATTCCACCGCCGCCCCGCCAGACTGCTTCGTAATCGATCCCGATGGTCTCGATCCCAGCCTTGTCGAGTTTCTCCAGCGTGCGCTCTGATGTTTCACTCATCAGCACGCGACCCGGCGCGATGGCCAGGCAATTGATCGAGAAGGGCTCGTCCTCGGGCGAGAGTTCAATCAGCTTGATGCCACGTGCCTTCAGCTCTTCCATGAAGGCAAAAGGCAACAGGATTGGATTGATCAGTGCTGTGTCGACATCGACCATCACCAGCATACCGTCGATGTGCAGGCGAAAGCCCGGCACCTCCATACGCAGCAACTCAACGCCCTGGCGGTTCAGGACCTCCTCGATCTGATCAGCAGCCTCGGCGTTGACCCGGCTGGAAATGCCGATCACGGCGGTCTGCTCGTTCAGCCAGGCAAAGCTGCCGCCTTCCATAATGCCGGTGCCGTGGATTGTGCGCAGGATCGGCATGCCCAAATTGGCCAGCGTTCGGGTTGCTGGCTGCTCTTCGCCCCGGCGTACGCGTGGGCCCAACCGGCAGACAATGGCGCCGCCATCAACGGCGATCACTGCGTCACGCGTATAGCAGCTCTTCATGCAATCCTTGGCGCACTTGTCCAGCATGACAACTCTGACCTGGTTTTCTTCCAGTACCTTGACCAGGGCATCGTGCTGGGCCTGCATGGCGGGCAGGTCCGGCGGCGTGGCACCGCGCCAGTACCAACCGTTTTCGGGGTCACCATAAGCACCCAGATCTTCAATCTTTTTCGCCGGGTCAACGATATTGAGCTCGTCGCCTGGCCGATGCATCAGCACTGCACGCAGGCGGCCCACATCGTTGCGGCAGCCCCAGTTCTGACCCCAGACGAAGTCCTGTTCGCTGTCACTCTCAAAGCCGGGTTCTGGCTCTGATTTGAAGGTCTTGATGAGTTGGTTATAGCGAACGTCTTCTTCGGTCATGATCGGCATGGTGATCTCCTGGTAACTGCGCGCTGCATGCTGGTCGGATGACCGCCTGGGGTCAATGGTTCTGCGCCATGGAAGCACGATGGCAGACCAGATAGGTTGATGGCTCGTCCAGCAGTTGAGGTACGGCGTGGCCCGCGATCCCCGATACGACATTCTCTTTGAGCCGATCAAAATCGGCCCTGTAACCGCCAGAAACCGGTTCTACCAGGTACCCCACTGCACCGGCATGGGGTCGAACTGGCCCAATGCCCACGCCGAACTGCGCGGTCAACGCGCCGAAGGCGGCTGGGGCGTGGTGTGTACCGAAGAGGTCATGATCCATCCCACGACTGACGAGATGCCCGGCGCCTCGATGCGCCTGTGGGATGATGACGATATCCCCATGTTTGCCGCCGCTGCCGACAAGGTCCACGAACATGGCTCCCTGTTCGGGATCGAACTTGTCCATGGCGGCCTGTCGCGTGCTAACAAAACGTCACGTATGGCACCCTTGGCGCCAAGCCATCAGGCCAACAAATACGCCACGTTGCCCCAGGCGCGTGGCATGGATCTCTACGACATCGCCATGTTCCGGCGCTGGCATCGCGAAGCGGCGCTGCGCGCGGTCAAAGCCGGTGCCGACATCGTCTATGTTTATTGTGCCCACAATGTTGCCCTGCCCATGCATTTCCTGTTGCCGCGCTACAACCGCCGACGCGATGCCTATGGCGGCAGCCTGGAGAACCGCGCGCGACTTTTACGTGAGGTGCTGGAAGACACGCTTGAGGCGGTCGACGGAAAGGCGGCTGTTGCCCTGCGCTTTGCCGTTGATGAACGTATGGGCCCCGCAGGACTTGAATGGCAGAGCGAGGGCCGTGAGGTTGTCGAGATGCTGGCCGAACTGCCCGATCTCTGGGACGTGAATGTTTCAGGCTGGGAAAATGATTCCGTCACCAGTCGCTTCAGTCAGGAAGGCTTCCAGGAAGACGCGATTTCTTTCGTGAAAGGCCTCACGTCAAAGCCCGTCGTTGGCGTTGGGCGCTACACCAGTCCCGATTCCATGGTGCGTGTCATCAAGTCCGGCATCATGGACTTCATTGGCGCTGCGCGTCCTGCCATTGCTGACCCGTTCCTGCCTCGCAAGATCGAGGAGGGACGTCACGACGAAATCCGTGAGTGTATCGGTTGCAATATCTGTGTTTCGGGCAACAACACGGCAGTTCCCATGCGCTGTACCCAGAATCCGGTTGTGGGTGAGGAATGGCGCCGTGGCTGGCACGTCAACACGATCCCGCCCAAAGGCAGCGATGACAGCGTTCTGATCCTGGGTGCCGGCCCTGCCGGTCTGGAAGCTGCGCGTGCGCTGGGAGAGCGGGGCTATGAGGTCACGCTGGCTGATCGCGCAAAAGAACCAGGTGGACGTGTTTCCCAGGAATCGACGCTACCTGGTCTTGCTGCATGGGCACGCGTGCGCGACTGGCGCGTCGGGCAGATCCAGCAGATGGCCAATGTCCGCGTTTATCTCGACAGTTTCATGGATGACAAGGCGGTCATGGGCTTTGGCGCGCAGCACATCGTGTATGCAACCGGCGCATCGTGGCGGCGCGATGGTGTGGGCAACACCAACCGCGACACGATCAAGGGGGCTGGTGGTGCTCATGTCTTCGCACCAGCCGATGTCATGGAAGGACGCGTGAAGAAGGGGCCCGTCGTGGTCTTTGATGACGATCACCACTACATGGGCGCGCTGCTTGCCGAGAAGCTGGCAACTGACGGCATGGAGGTCGTTTTTGTGACCCCGTCGGCGGTTGTCTCGGAGTTTACCCTGCTTACCCTGGAACAGGGGCGCATCCAGACCCGACTGCTGGAACTGGGTGTGACAATCCGCCAGCAGACCAACATCGCAGAGATTGGCACCGATAACCTCCGCCTTGCCTGCATCTTCACGGGTCAGGAGTCAGAATTGGCGATGGGTAGCGTGGTTCTGGTCACCTCGCGCGTGCCCAACGAGCAGGTCTATCACCGCATGGCCAAACACCCCGATGTCATGGAGACGGTTGGTATCAAGACCGTCGCGCTCATTGGCGATTGCCTTTGTCCTCAGACCATTGCTGCGGCCGTGTACGACGGACATCTCTATGCTCGCGAACTCGATGCTGATCAGGGTGAGGGGGCAGAAGTCCCCTATCGGCGCGAACGTGTGCTGATGATGGAGTCTCACTAAGCTTGAAAACACTGGCCCTGCGGGTCTTGCACATCGGGGTTGGGTAAGACGGATGTTTCCATCCGCGAGGACTGCGCACTAGTCTCTTCTGAGCACTTTTCTCAGGAGAGATCATGAAGTTTCAGGACAAGCGCGTATTGGTAACCGGCGGAACCCGGGGCATTGGCCGTGCCATTGTTGAGAAGTTCCTAGATGCAGGCGCACGGGTCGCCGTAAACGGCCGAAGTGCCGACAGTGTGAACACCGCAATGGCAGACCTCACCGCGCAGGACCGCATCATTGCGGCACCGGGCGACACCAGTTCGGCAGCAGGCTGCAAGGCAATTGTGGACGCTGCCATGGATGGTCTGGGCGGCCTTGATATTCTCGTTAACAACGCCGGGTCTGGTGGCGGAGGTCCCGTGGAAGACCTCGACGAGGCGCTCTGGGACAGGGTGATCGACACCAATCTCAAGGGCACGTTTTTCTGCACCAAGTACGCGCTCGGTGCGCTGAAGCAAGCCAAGGGCGCCATCGTCAACATGGCTTCCGTCCGCGCGATGCAGGGTACGGCTGGTGGATCAATCTACTGTGCTTCCAAGGGCGGCGTCGTCGCTATGACCAAGGCCTGGGCCGTCGAATTTGCGCCCGATGTGCGCGTCAACGCGCTTTGTCCCGGCGCCATCGATACCGACATGCTTCAAGCTCTGGCCGTGCGCATGGCCGGCAGTGTGGAGGCCGGGTACGAAGCGATGAGCCAGGGCGTGCCCATGGGACGTGTTGCTCATGCAAGCGAGATGGCCGACGCCGTGCTCTATCTCAGCTCTGATCAAGCGAGCTACGTCACTGGTATCGCCATGCTGGCCGATGGGGGCATGCTCGCGGGCGCGTTCGGGCGCGGCCAGAAGGCGGATTGATGACCATGGACAAGAAACCAGGCACCACCGTCATCGACCCAGCTACACTAACTGAACGCAAGGGAAGCGGTTATCCTGCGCCGTTCGAAGAGCCTTGTATGGCCCGATTCAAGGTCGCCCTGGGCGATGCCGGTGGTCTCACGCAATACGGTGTCAATCTGGTCACCCTCCAGCCCGGCGCATGGTCTGCCCAGCGTCATTGGCACAGCCACGAGGATGAGTTCGTCTGGGTCGTTTCGGGCGAACTGGTCCTGGTCAGCGATGCCGGTGAGACCGTCCTGAAACACGGCATGGCTGCAACTGCAAGAGCCGGCGTTGCCGATGGCCACCATCTCATCAACCGTAGTAGCGCCGATGCGGTCTATCTCGAAGTCGGCACGCGCGAGCCTTCCGATACCTGCTCGTATCCCGATATCGACCTCCACCTGGAGCCGGACGGTGAGGGCGGCCACCGTTTCGTGAAGAAGTCGGGCGAAAAGTACTGAGCGAAACGTACGAAGCGAAACGAAAGAGGGGCGCCGCTGCTGCGACGCCCCTCTCTTTTCGTGCGATCCGGCTACTTACGCGGTCGGCTCGTTGAACCACCAGCGTTCCATCAGGCGGTTGCCGTCGAGGCTCCAGTTGCCGCCGATATTGGGACCATGGCCCATACCGGTTGTGGCTGCATCGACGTTGTTGGCGTACATCGGAATGACTGATCCGCCTTCCGACGCCATGATCTGTTGCATCTCGCGGTACATTTCGCGACGCAGACCTTCGTCCAGTTCGGCACGGGCCTGGATCAGGAGCTCGTTGAAGCGATCGTTGCTCCAATAGGCCTCGTTCCAGGGCGCATCGGCCGAATAGGCGGTGGAGAACATCCAGTCTTCCGTCGGACGTCCGCCCCAGTAGCTGAAGCACCATGGCTTCTGCATCCAGACTTCGCTCCAGTAGCCATCGGGAACTTCGCGGATGACATCAATGTTGATTCCTGCCGCTGCTGCATGTTCCTTGACGATCACGGCCGCATCAACGGCACCGACAAAGGCTGCATCCGATGTGGAGAGCTCGAAGGTCGATCCGGCATAGTCGGACTGATCCATGTACCAACGTGCCTTTTCGGGGTCGTAACCGGCAACCTCGATGTCGGTGGCATAGAAGCGGTTGGCCGGTGTGATCGGGGTGTCCTGACCGGCAACGCCATGACCACGCAGGATCTTGTCGACTAGGTCATCACGGTCGATGGCATGTTTCATGGCCATACGAACGTTGTTGTCGTCATAAGGCATGGAGTCCGAACGGAACGGCATCGTGTAATGCAGTGTGCCGGTCGCTTCGACCAGGTCGACATTTGGGTTCAGCTCCAGCAGATGCGCTGTTTTGGTGTCGACACGGTCGATCACGTCAACCTGGCCGGAAAGGATCGCATTCTGGCGCGCAGCCGGATCGGCAATGGTCGTCAGCTCGACGTCATCAAACCAGGCGGCGTTGCTCTTCCAATAGTTCGGATTGCGTTCCAGCCGTGCGGCCACACCTGGCTCATACTCGACCAGCATGTAGCTGCCCGCACCGATGCCTGAAAGCGGATCGACGATCGCGCCCTCTTCGGTCGGCTGGATGCCCAGATGATAGTCGCTCATGATGTAGGGGAAATCGGCGTTGCCGGCATCGAGCGAGATGACAACCGTGTTGTCCTTGGCCTGAATGTCGGTCACCTGTTCGAACAGGCTGGAAATGGCAGAAACTGAATCGGGGCCGCGGTGATAGTTGAGGCTGCCCACGATGTCGTCAGGAGTCATGGTCTTGCCGTTGTGGAATTCCACGCCTTCCCGAATCTTGAAGGTCCAGGTCATGGCGTCGGGTGTGGCTTCCCACTCCTCAGCCAGTTCCGGGGCAAGCTGGTTCGTCTCGTCAACGGCGGTGATGTAGTTGAACAGGCCACCAATGCCCATGAAGCTGGAGAACCCGTTTTCATAGGTTGCCGGGTCCAGCGAGTCTGTGGTCGAGCCGTGGCCCAGACCAACGCGAAGTGTGCCGCCCGCCTGGGGATCGGATGCCTTGGCCTCTGTACCGCCCAGAATCGTCGGGCCCATGGCTGCTGCCGCACCGGCGGCTGCTGCGCCACCCAGGACGGTGCGCCGTGATGCGTCTAGTTTAAAGTCCTTGTCTGTCATGTTTTGTCTCCCATGGTCCTTTTGCGGACCTTGTGTTTGCCAGTAACGGCATCGTTGCCACCCCACTCCACGCCTTGAAGTGGATTAATGCGAGTGTGCCTGCAATCAGACATCCTTATCCACTGGATTCGACAGAATTATGTCGCTCTCGGAGTGTTATTCTCGCTAAGGAGCCTAACAAAGCTGGGAGGCGTCAGAAATGAGTGGCAAGAAAGTTGTGTTGCCGCTTGAGGGTGGATGTCAGTGCGGGGCAGTGCGTTACGCCATATCGGCTGCACCGCTGACGCTTTACTGCTGTCATTGCACCGAATGTCAGGCGCAATCATCTTCTGCCTTCGGGATGTCGATGCTGGTCGATTACGACTCGCTCAACGTGGATTGGTCGAGCCTGGGTGTCTGGGGTCGCAAGACCGACAGCGGCGGCTCGATGACCTGTCACTTCTGCTCCACCTGTGGCACGCGCCTGTTTCACCTTCGCGAAGGTGATACCGAGATTGTTTCGGTCAAGGCAGGCTCCCTCGATGATCATGATTGGCTCGAACCGGTGGGGCACATCTGGACCGACAGCGCACAATCCTGGTTCGAACTTCCTGATGACAAGATGACAACCGCGCGCGATCCCGGCGAGATGGACGACTACATTGTCCGCTGGCGCGAAATGACGGCGAACTGGTTCGTCTGACAGGAGTTCCCTCCAGCGATCAGGGCGCTTTGAACGGTTCCTCATCAACGAACCGTCGCACGACATTTTCCAGCAGACGGCTGACATTGTTGTCATAGCTGTTGTGGGCCAGTGACCCCGCAAACGCGATGGAACTGGTGGAGAAGACAGCACCGCCATTGGGTGTTTCGTAGAACACCATGTCGCAACGCACATGCGGGCAGTTCTCGCCGTTGACGGCTGAGTGGGAGTGGTTGAACTCTTCTTTCACCCAATGAACATCAACGCCAAACTCGGTCGCTTCAGCCACAATCAGCGCATGAGGCGGCGTGCCTTCCTCGTGGTTGATACTGTCGATTTCGCTGCCGGCAGCGCCACCCAGAACCGTGCCGAAATCACCGATCTTCTCATCGCGCCCGATGCCGTCGAACATCCATGCCGCACGCGGGTCTTCGCTCGCCTCCGTACGCAGATAATGGCTGGCTTTGTTGAAACCCTGGGCGGCAAATCCGGTGCCGCAGATTGCCTCGGGTGAGAGGCCATTGCGACGCCAAAGACCGCCCAACTCGCCCGTGAAGCTCATGTAGTATTCACCACCTTCGGCAATCCAGCTTCGCATGCCGTCTTCGGCGCGACGCATTTCCATGACGCCGGGCAGGCTGGGATGCAGGGCAACGCGCCAGTAGAATCCGTTGCCGCCCATATAGATGAAACGCCCACCCTTCTGCTGATAGTTCAGCAGTGCATGCATCATCTCTGTTGTGTAGTACTCCGGGTGCGTCGTCGTCATGACGCAGTCGTAATGTTCCAGCAGGCTGACACCTTCGGCATGCATGTCGTCATCGGTGATGACATCGAATTCGATGCCTTTTTCTTCCAGCCAGTCGGTGATGTGCGTGTCGGCATTGTACTGCCACAGATTTGCGCGCGGCCCCATGTGCATGAACGGGCGCAGGCGAGAAGCGTAGGCCACGCCGGAACCGTCCGAATGGTTGTCGTACATCGACAGACCATGTTCTGGATGCATGTGGAGATGCATGTCTTCCATGTCGAACATCGTGAACGTGTTGCCGCTGTGCTCACCCAGCGTGCCCCAGTCGTAGGCCATGTGGTTGTTGACATAGGCATAGTAGCTGCAGGTCGCGATCAGCAACGCGATTTTGGCTGTGGGCTTGCCGGTTATCGGGCGGACATAGAACGGAATGTAGAACCACTGGTCACCCTGGGTCAGCTCTACGCAATAGGTTCCACTCTTGGTGCCTTCGGGCACCGTCCAGGAGGCATCGGTCTCCCAGCCGCAGTCGTAGACATCATCATCGTGAAAATGGATTGCGCCGTAATGTTCGGGCTTGTGCGTCCAGACCATTTCACTGCCGTCGTGGTTCCAGCCCTTCATGGCCCGGGTCGGCATATTGACGATGGCGCCGTGGTGGCGGTTCGCACTCACATCGTGGGCAGTGATGCCCTCCATTTCCTTGCTGAGGTCCCAAAGGGCAACCACGTCGGTGGCAAGGTCACGGGGAATGCTGCGTTCCTTCAGGCGCTCCATGGATGCGCGTGACAAGGCCCGGTTCACGACACAGGGTGTATCGATCTTGCCATTGAACAGGCCATCAGCGACCAAGGGGCCATCCTTGCCGCTGTTGTGCGCGGCAATCAGGAAACGCCCGCCAGTGCCTGGCCGCACTGTCATGTCTTGCTCCTGGCTGGCCTTGTCGCGTTCGCCTGCGTAGCGCGCCAGAGGTTCCTGGATCAGAACTGCCTTGCCTGTCTGGGCATCAAAACTCGCCGATACGAAGTACCAGCGTCGTTCGTGCATGGCAGCGCCCGACGCAAGGGTTTCTGTCTTCGAGCTATCACCGACCTGCAGCACAGTCTGGCCGTCGCATACCATGATCCTGTAGCCAGAACCGGTTGCACCATCCCAGGTTCCCATGACCGTCTGCTCGTCTTTCGAAAGCAGGGTGGGCCAGATCAACGCCTGTATCGTGAAACTCTCCAGGGCAAAGGCTTCGGCGTTGTCGACCGAGACAAAGGAGCCGACCTGTGTGGCCTGAAAACGGGCGGTATAGTCTCCGTTGACCTCGGCATCGACGACGCGCTGTTTCAGGCCCGGTCCGCCAGGCGAATCATCGCCGCAGCGTATGTCGACAATCTGAAGGTGGAACTGGCCTTCGTCCTCGCTGGAAATCTTGAAGTTGAGCGTCTGGCCCGGTTGCACGCTGATTTCGTCGGTGTATCCCAGCAAGCGGCGCATGTTCATGATCCTTTCAGAAAAGCAGGGAAGGGGGTCAGGGGTTCAGTGTGTAAACCGGTCCGTCGGGCACAAGTTCAGCATCACGCAACGCTGTCAGGTCGTGCTGACTCATCAGGGACTGAAGCGATGTCACGTAGTCTCCGCCCTTTTCGGAATAGGCGGTCAGTTTTGTCGCCAGCGCATAACCATCAAGGGCATCGCCTGCGGCACGCTGTTGGGCGCGCATGGTTCGAAAACCGTCATAGGCATCGTGGCTGTTCAGGTTCAGCATGTAGCTCTCGACGCTCGAGAGCAGTTCGGGAAAGGCCGCAACCCGGTTGGTATCGTGCCGTTGCCCACCTTCGGGAACCATGCCTTCGCCGTTGAAAGTCCATTGGCCGAACAGAGCATTGCCTTCATGGGCAAACCTGGAACTTCCCCAGCCGCTTTCGATGGCCGCTTGCGCCAACACAAGGGAAGCCGGGATGCCATCCACGCGGGGCAGCAGGGCATCGATCGTGTTTGCCGGGTCATCGTCCAGGATTGCGGGGTCGATACGGTACTGCACCACCATGTCGTCCAGCCAGGAACGATCACGGCGTGAAGGCGTTGCATCAGAGGCAAGCTCGTCCTGCATCGTCTTCAGGCGTTGCCGGTCATCGGCAATGGTCGCATTCGACAGAAGAGCCAGCGGCAGGATGGATTTCAGAAACAGCTTGGAGCGGCGCGGTGACCCGTCAAGTTCAAGCCAGTTGTCAGGGAACGCGACCAGATCGATCTGGGGAACCGGAGCGCCATCCGTTTTTACCGCGGCAAGTGTGTAGTTGATTTCAGAGTAGAACGCCTCCAGGTCCGCGACCTTTTCGATTTCGATCGTCCGGATGCGCGCCTGCGAGACATGACGGATGACGTAGGTTGCTGCGGCCAGAAGCCCGACGAGCGCTACCAGTGCGGCAATAAAGTAGGAGAGGGTGCCGCGTTTCATCTCAGGGTGCCGGGACCGGCTGGGCATCAGCAAAGCGACGCAGAACATTCCCCGTGATCCGCGCAACGTTGTTGTCGTAGCCATTCCAGGCCAGTGACGTGCTCCAGGCGATGGAACCCGTCGACCACACGGCGCCACCTTCCGGCGTTTCGAAAAACACCATGTCGGCGCGCACGGCCGGATTGACCGGTGCCGCAACCGCGGTGTGGTTGAACGTCATGGTATCGAGAGTCTGCAGGTATTGTGTTGAATGGTCAGCAGAACTTGCCAGGCGCAGGCAGTGATCGGGCGTGCCCAGTGACCGGTCGACCCAGTCCAGTTCCAGGCCGGATGCGCCGCCCAACTGGCCGAAGTCACCAATCTTCTCGTTTGCCCCCACGCCATCGAAGATCCATTGCGCGCGGGGATGGAAGCTGTCGGGCAGGCGTTCGAAATGGCTGCAGGAATCAAACCCTGTTGCAACCGTGCCGATCCCGACCAGTTGCTGGGGTGCAATCCCGATGCGCTGCCACAGGCCGCCCAACTCGCCGGAAAACGCCATGTGGTATTCGCCGGGCTCGGCGATCCAGTAGCGTGCGCCAGCCTGCGCCCGGCGAATTTCCAGCGCCCAGGGTGCTTCTTCGTGGAATGCGATGCGCCAGTAGAACCCGTTGCCGCCCATATACATCAGGCGCCCGCCTGATTTCAGATAGGCGGTCATGGCCTGCCACATATCGGTAGACCAGTATTCAGGATGCGCCCCGGTCACCACGACCTTGTAGGGTGCCAGAAGCTCCAACCCCTCGTCATGCAGGGCATGGTCACTGATCGCATCCCAGGCAAAACCTTCGTCGTCCAGCCATGCGGTCAGATGGGTATCGGCGTTGAAGCTCCAGACGCCGGCTTTGGGGCGGTACCCCAGCATCGGCCGCCGCGCGCTTGCGACCGAAACACCACTGTCGTCGCTGTGGGTGTCGTAAGGCGAATGGCCAAGCTCGCGATGTTCAAAGAGATAGAGGTCATCGCGCGACAGGATCGTCGCGGAAGCCGAACGCATCTCGGCACCGGCATCATCGGTGCTGTGATGCATGTTGGCATAGATCTGATAGGTCGCGGTCGAGGCCAGGAAGGCAATGGCGTTCTTGGGCGCGTCTCGGCCGGGCTGTACGACCACAGGCGGCATGTCTTCGGCGCCCCCTCCCGAAAGCCGAATGCAGTAAACCCCGCTTTTCAGGTCATCAGGCAGTTTGACCTCGGCACTCGGCGACCAGCCGGCATCACCCAGATCGTCATCGTGCAGATGGATTGCGCCATACTCGTCTTGGGCATGGCGCCAATCATGCTGATCGCTCGTCCAGTTGCTGCCGGTCACGGCGCGAGTCGGCAGGTTGACGGTATGCCCGTGACAAGCGTCGCCCGAGACATCCTCGACACTCAGGCTCTTGATGGAACGCGACAGGTCCCATGCCAGCAGGCAATCGGTTGCTGACAAGGCATCTGCAACGGTGCCGGCAACACGCGGTGCCTCGACCTTGCCGTTGAAACACATGACGGGCCGGATGCCGTCTGCGTTGCCCTGTCCACCCCATGCCGCGCCAACCAGGAACGGAATGTCGCCCCGGAGCGTTGGGCCAGTTTTATGCGTTCCGCTGGCTTGTCTGGCAGTCTCTCCACGGCCGTCCACATTGCATGGATCCTGGGAAACGTTCACCTGACCTGTTGCCGCATCGTAACTGGCCGTCACGCGATACCACTCACGCGGCGTCATCAATCCCTTGGTTGCCGTGCGCGAGACCGACCCACTGCCATCTCCGGTCGTCAGCGCTGCGCCCTCAGGACCGATGCTCAGCAGATATCCTGCCTGGCGTTCGGCATCCCAGACGCCCATCACGGCCTGCTCATGGTTCACTGGCGTGGTGGGCCAGATTGTGATGTCGAGCGTGAAGGAGGTCAGGGCTGACAGCGCACTGGAGTTATCAGCCACGATGAACGATCCCGCGTGAACCGCCTGGCTCACCAGATCTGCGGTCTGTTCGGCAACGACGGTTTCTTCTTCGCGATAACCCGGCCCGTTGGGGCTGTCATCGCCACAGATCAGGCGCACCAGCCCGACGCTCATGCTCTCCACACCTTCGCCGCTGGCAAAAACGGTCACGGTATCTTCGGGGCGTGCCCAGAGCTTGTCGGTGTAGGAAAGGATGCGCGGGTCTGTCATGGCAGAGGATCATCCCGTTCGAAGGCTTTCAGTACGTTGCCGGTCAGGCGGCTGACATTGTTGTCATAGCCGTTGTGTCCAAGACTTGCCGACCAGCTGATCGAACCCGTTGCAAACACACCCGCACCCGACGGCAGGGTGTAATAGATCATGTCGGCGCGCACACGCGGGTTGGCGTCACCCGTCACGGCGGCATGGTTGAAGACGATCTCGTCAGGGCTCTGCATGTAATAGGCCGAGTGTCCTTCGGAGCGCGCCAGCACGATGGTATCGGGCGGTGATCCCAGGCTTTCATCGACGCCATCAAGCTCGATGCCTGCTGCGCCGTTCCCAAGCACACCGAAGTCGCCAATGATCTCTTCATCAATCCCGTCAAAGACCCATGCCGCACGCGGATTGTCTTCCACGCCCGGTTCCTTGACGAACCAGCCACAGCGATCAAAGCCTGTGGCAAAGGTGCCGATGCCGACCAGCGATTGCGGTGGCCGCCCGATGCGTTTCCACAAACCGCCCAACTCGCCGTTGAAACTCTGGTGATACTCCCCGGGCAGGGAAGCCCAGAAACGCGCGCCGGACTCCGCGCGCCGGATCTCGATGGCGGTTCCGGGGTGTTCGGGATGATAGGCAATGCGCCAGTAGAACCCGTTGCCGCCCAGATACATCATGCGTCCGCCGCCATCGAAATAGGCGGT
>Ga0055584_100004016_pt1 | contig 14418 bp, 9 predicted proteins | sample OSDHelmetaG_FD_58716 | JGI IMG/M metagenome (GOLD analysis project Ga0055584, IMG submission 58716) | Pelagic marine sediment microbial communities from the LTER site Helgoland, North Sea, for post-phytoplankton bloom and carbon turnover... | ecosystem: Environmental > Aquatic > Marine >... | reverse complement strand
TTTGCGCTCCTTCTGGTTGGCACGGCTGCTGCGCAGACCGTTACAACGGTTGCTGAGATCAACGCCATTCCACAGGGTCAAATTGACCAGCTCAATACTCTGGGAGACGCGGTCACCACAGGAGATTTGAATAGCTGTGGCAGTCTTATATATAACAGCCTATGCGGTGAAGCCGTAAAGATTACGGTTGTTGTTATGTCAGACCCACTCAACTCAGGCCTCGCCAGTGTCAACTCGGAAGGCCGCCCAGGACGCGTTCACATCTTTGTTCGCGACGTTGCGACCGACACCACAGGTCCAGAAGGTCAAGGAATCCAAGTCGTTGACGGCGGAAACCTTGGTATCGTCGGGTTGGTCATTGGTGATGTTGTAGAGATCACAGGAACGGTTGGGCCTTTTAATACAACCATGCAGGTCTCGCCAACGGAAGCGCCAGTTGTTATCGGGTCACGTGATCCAGCAACTGATCCGATTTTTGATCCGATCATGGTAACCACTTCTGACCTCAACGCAGATGTTGGTGCGGACGGTGCTATTCGTGTCAACTGGGACAATCTTGGCAACCTTCGCGGCAACTATGTTCGCTTTGAAGGCGCTTCTGCGTTGACCAGAACATCTGGATCTCGCGTTGACTGGAACTGGACGTCAGATGCTGGCGCATCATCAGTTTCCATGTATGACACGTCAACACGCTATCGCAACGATCGCAACGACTACCCAATCAATTTCAATACGCGTACAGATGATTATGTAGCCCCGACGCCTGGAGCTACCGTTAATGTCCAAGGATTTGTGACATTCAACGGCGGAACCTCTTCTGATCCGTTTGGACTGGCTGTTCCTAATGGTGTTGCTCTGGCTGTCAACCCAATGGAAGATGCTGATGTAGACATTTCTGCATCACCTCCAGCTGTGAACAATGTCTCGCTTGCTGATGGAATTCCTTCCTCCCAAGCACCAGTTACGATCACGGCGGAAGTTGTCGCTGATCCAGCACGTTCCTTGACAGGAGCCAATCTGGTATTCACGACGACGAGCAATGCGACGGAAACGACGGTTGCCGGTGCGGCAGGTGCGGACAACGTGTGGTCATTTGAAATCTCCTCTGGTTTGACAGATGGCGACTTTGCGGATTACCGCATCGAAGCCACGGACGATACCGGTGCGACGACGGTTTCTTCTGGCTTCTCGTTCCGCGTTTTGGACGGTGGTATCCAGAGAATATCGCACATCCAGCAAACAGCTGACGGACAGCCTGGTGATTCACCATTTGTAGGTCAGACGATTGCCATGGATATCACGGCGACTGTCACGTTGAGTGCTGAATCAGGTAATTTGGCGCTTCAGGATGGCACAGAGCCTTGGTCTGGTATTTCTCTGGAAAGTGTGAGTGGTGGTAGCAACGAGCCAGCAGGATTGGTCGACCTCCGCCCGGGCGATGTTATCAACGTAACAAGTGCTCGGATCGAAGAAGACTTTGGACTCACGAAATTCGACGAAGATAACATGTCGTTCACAGTCGTATCGACGGGTGGCGCTACCTTGGATCCAATTGTAGTCCCAACCGACGTCCTGCAGGACCGCGCTATTGCAGAAGCACATGAAGGCATGTTCCTTCGCATCGAAGACGCAGTTGTCACGGCAACAAATGCTGACGACCCAAGCGGTCCGTTTGGGGAATTCGAGCTTTCCAGTGACGGAACATCTGGCAATGCCCTCCGCGTAGACGATGCTTCGTCATTGCTCTCATACACGGGCAATGATCCAGGCACTGTGTTTGCAACGGGCGAGCGTCTCGAGTTCGTTCAGGGGATCCTTTGGTACTCCTTCAGCAATTTCAAGCTGGTACCACAGTCATTCGATGATATCGGAGCGGTTACCAACACTTCAACCGAGGATGGCGAAGTGCCAAACGCTTTCACGTTGCACCAGAACTATCCGAACCCGTTCAACCCAAGCACGAGCATCAGCTTTGATATGGCACAGACTGCCGACGTCACGCTGGCTGTCTATGACGTCCTCGGGCGGAATGTGGCAACGCTTGTCAATGGTCAGATGGCCTCTGGTCGTCACACGGTAACGTTTGACGCTTCGAGCTTGACGAGTGGCGTGTACATGTACCGGATCTCCAACGGATCCAGCACAATGACGCGCACAATGCTTCTGATGAAGTAGGCCCTTTTTGAAACGGAGTCTTTGGGGGCGCGGCTGCGCCGCGCCCCCAAAGAAACCCCGTTTTCTGCAGCCTTTGTGCTGCGGAAAAACGTAATACCTCCCGCTTGGGTGCTGAAAAGCAACTACTTCGCCTCGCGAAGGACTGATAGCAAATGAACCACCTCCTCAACATCCGTCACCTCCCTATCCTGCTGCTCACGCTGCTGGTGTTCGGGTGTGATTCCGGTTTTTCGGGAGATGAGTTCGAAAACAGACCTCCTGACACGCAGCTAAGCGTGCGGGATGAGTCCCTGTTGGACAACCTGACGGGCGATGACAGACTCGTTAGCACAGTTCGGATTTCGTGGACGGGCGACGACCCAGACGGCTTTGTAAAAGGCTACGAAGTCCGATTTTTCGATACGGCCGACAACGCTGCACTAGCTGATTGGTCGTTCACCGAATCCACTGATTCCTTGTTTCTCCTGCCGATCCGTCAGGGGGAGCGAATTTCAGATGTTGTATTTGAAGTGCGCGCTGTGGATGATGCCGACTTGGCCGATCCAACGCCAGCCCGCACGATATACCCGATCCAGAATTCTCCTCCAGAGATCAGGATCAGCCCATTCGATCTACCACCTGACACCACGTTTAATGTGATGTCCATTGGTTGGGTAGCCGATGACCCAGATGGGTCTCTCAATTTGGCACGTATTGATGTGAGCTTTAATGACTCACTGAACTTTGTGGCGCTGCCTCCCGATGTCAATTTTGCGACGTTTGTCCTTCCCCAGACAAATCCGGGATCAACAGGTCAGATCGTCGACGCTGATGTCTTCACCGGTAGAGGATTTGAGTCCACCGGTTTGAAGGTGCCCGGCGTCCGCATCGGGGAGATGAATACGCTGTATTTGCGATCCGCTGACCAGACAGACACCACGTCTGTTCGGATCGAGTACTCTTGGTTCGTGAAGGGCAAGACCAGCAATATTTTATATGTGAATGACCACCGCCGTGCCTCACATCCAGTGTTGACGGCTTTCCACCTCGGTTTGCTTAAGGAGTATCTCCCAGCCGGCACGCCAGTCGATGTGTGGGACATTACCACCCCTTACACGACAGGATCGTCAGGCAACTTCCCGCGCTCCGCACTTTTGCCGCCAACGGCGCAACCGGCCCTCGACCGATTCCTGCGCGGGTACGACTATATCTATTGGGTGGCCTCTGCTACGACAGACAAGATCGTAGGCAATAATCTTCCATTCGTTGCGCCTGTTCTTGAGCCATTTTTCGAGGCAGGTGGCAAGATGCTTGTACATTCGCCTATTCAACTTCCCGTTGATCCAGAAGAGATCGCAACGAATGCAGCAACATTGCTGCTTCCTCTAAACAGTTTGACGGCGTTTCCGGATTCCTTGAGGCAAACCCTGCGCTTGCTGGGAAACGCTCCTTTGTCTGCCTCAAACATCCTTCCGGGTACAGGCCGGTCATTACCCGCGTTGAAAATGGGAGGGTTCGTGATTACGACGCTACCATATGTGGCGACTAGCGCTGCAACGATTCCACTCTACAACGCAGAATTCCAATACATTACGCGCGTCGGTAACCGGCGTGGAGTATGGCCAGGGCCATCCACGATCGCATCGATAAGCGACGACCAACGAATCGGTCTGTTTTCGATTCCGCTCGTCAATGAAGCCAATGGGTCTCCGTTGGTGGTCGGGGAAGATGGAAATCCTGAGACGGCGAAGGATGCCGTGAAATTGATGTTGGAAAGCCTCGGATTTCCACAATGAGAATGCGCCTCTCACATATCGTTTTTCTCCTGATGCTCCTCCTAAGCGCCGATGCTGCGTTTGCGCAAGGTGTGCTGAAAGGTGTTGTACGAGATGCAGAAACGGGCGAATCCCTTCCTGGAGTTAACGTAATCGTTGTTGGCACGTCCCGTGGCGTAGCAACAGGTCTTTCAGGCGACTTCGAGATTCCCAATCTCCGGGCTGGAGAGTATTCAGTACGGATCTCCTTCATCGGCTTCGAGACAAAACTGTTCACCGAAGTCGTCATCACCGATGGTGAGACGACGGAACTCGACGTGGAACTGGGCTTTGCCGTCTTATCGACAGGGGATGAGATCGTGGTGATCGGCGAGAAGCCGCTAGTCGATGTAGAAAACTCTTCCTCTTCATCGACCATTTCTCAGGAGCAGCTAGAACTGGCTCCTCTTCGCGATGTGCAGCAAGCCGTTGCCACGCAGGTTGGTGTCGTTCGGGATCCAACCGGGCTCTACATTAGAGGCGGACGTGCTTCAGAGACCGGATTCTATGTCGATGGCGTATCGGCCAAGGACCCACTCGCAGGAACTGGTTTTGGTCTGGATATTGGATCAAACGCGTTTTCTGAGATAGAAGTAACTACCGGCGGCATCGGAGCTGAATTTGGAGACGTTACGTCTGGCATCGTGGCTGTGCAGACCCAAGACGGTTCGGACACGTTTGCCGGCTTCTTTTCGCACAAGCGAGACAACCTTGGATTCAATAAGGACTCCAATGCGAATTTTATGGAGGACGTGTGGGAGGCCAATCTGAGTGGTCCGATCGTGAAAGGGAAGCTTCGCTTTTTCCTCTCCGGTCAGGTCCAGCTCTCCGATGGTTTTACTCGCAAGACAGCTTCTCCGAATCAGGTACGCACATCCCTGATGGATGGGACAACCCTCCTGCCCAGAACGGGCAATCGATGGAATGGTATTTCCAAGCTGACCTGGGAATTGCGTCCGGGAATGAAGCTGCAGGGCTCGTATCAGCGCTCCCTCACCGTGAATCAGAACACAAGGATGCTCCAGGTTACAGGGAATGAGGCCGTGATCTCTCCTGGATTCCAGTATGCGTTCGTAATGCAACCGGACAATGGAAGTACGTACGCACACGACAATATCATTACGTATCTGAAATGGTCGCACGTGCTCAATCAGCAGTCCTTCTACGATGTGCAGTTCAGCCGTCTCTTCACTCGTCTGCGTGCTGATGCAAATGGCAGGGATTGGCGTCCGGACAATGTGGACACGGAGCTTGATCCATTCTCGATCGTGTCGTGGCCAGCCAATCTGTTCGTTGATGAGAATGGCCTACCATTGGACCCAAATGCTCAATTCGTTCTACCGGGGCCAGGATTGATCAACAACGGAGGCGTTGCAACCCGCTTTCATGACCACTTTGCCGAAGAGTATACCCTTCGTGCTGCCTACACTCGGTTCTCGGATGATTTAAACAATCGAACGAACGTAGGCTTTGAAGCCAAATTCAATGACTACCAGTGGATCGATGTGATTCGTCCCTGGGTTGGAGCGCCGATTGGAACGGGCGAAGGCACGAGTACGAATCGCTTGGGAGATTCATCCGACATATGGCGTGTGAAGCCTCGGCGAGGAGCTATTTTCGGAACGCATCAGATCCGCTATCGTGGATTGATTGCAAATGCCGGCATGCGATTTGAATACTGGGCGCCAGGCCGCTACGCCGACGACCTTATTGACGATGAACAGGCACCGATCCTAGACACAATCCGGGAATCCTATAAAGAGGACTCGGTAAAGCTGTTTGGCCTTCGGACAAAATTCAGGCTGCTACCCAAACTGCGAGTCTCGTTCCCGATTACGGAAAACCGGGTCATGTTCTTCAACTACGGGCATTCGACCAAGCTGCCGCATCCAACCTTTGTCTACACCGGTCTGGATCCTTTCTTCCAGGATCGTTCCTTCTTCTCAGATCTGGGTAACCCAAATTTGGACCCAGAAGTGGATATTTCCTATGAGTTAGGTCTGCGCACCCAGTTCACCAGCAATGATGTCCTGAATGTCACGGCCTTCTGGCGGGACAAGTTTGACTTCATCACGGTCGAGAGCGTAATCGTACCAGATCCAACAGGCAGGGAGGTGCTTCGCGCCTTCCGTGTAAATGGAGACTTTGCCCGCGTCCGCGGTATTGAAGCAAGCTACCTGAAACGAGTTGGCGAGCGCTTCAGTGGACAGGTTTCCGCATCATTCTCTCGCGCTACAGGCCTCTCCAGTACGAACAATGATGCCCTCTCTGATTTTCTCGCGAACGGAGACATCGACAATACCTTTGAAACCCCATTGGCTTGGGATCGCCCTTTTGATTTCAAGACCAGTTTGACCTTCCAGCACGATAAAGAACGCCCTTTGTTTGGTGTGAAGGGTCTCAACCGCATTTCCGCACTGGTTGCTTCCACGCTACGAAGCGGCCAGCGTTATACGCCGGTTGAATATCAAGGTAACGAGGTCAACCCTTTCAGCGGCGAACAGGACTGGCGTCCGATTTATGCACCAGTTTCAGATCCTGCGGCCCGCTATTCTGAAATTGGGTCTACTTGGTGGTGGTTCGACTTAAGTATGCGCAAAACGATCACCTTACAAGGGACCGATATGCGATTCTCTCTGGAGGTCACCAACCTGTTCAATCAGAAGAACAGCATTATCGTTAACCCTGTAACGGGAGAAGCCTACCCGGATGTAGATCCGGCGTCAACAGACTTCATTGCCTTGCGGGGCAATCCGGACTACGATGTCACGTCTGGTACTCGCGACCCTCGATTTGAGGATCCGAATACGTCGGGACTCCCGCCATTTAACCCTGCACGTTTCCTTCCGCAGCGGCACGTGATGTTCGGACTCTCTTTCCGATTCTGATGAAAAGATTCCTCATCATATCGCTCTTCGCGCTGTTGTTGGCACCCGTGGTCAACGCCCAGATTCTACCCACGTTGGGCGGAGAACGGGCGGGGACATCAGGATTCCAGTTCCTGAAGCTCCCGTACGATGCACGCGCTTCCGCTCTCGGTGAGACCGTTGTAGCGGATGCCAACGATGTTAGTGCCTTGGTATGGAATCCAGCACTGATAGCAAGACTTCCAGGCGTCCAAGCAGGGTTTCATCACACGGCTTACTTCGTGGACGTGTCGCTTGATTTTGCAGGTGTCACGTGGAAGCTGCCGCAAGGCGTTTCCCTTGGAGCGAGTCTGCAGACCATGAATTCGGGCGATATGGACGTGACGACTGAGTTTGAGCCTACAGGGACCGGGCAAACCTTCCGATTGGTCGATGTGGCAGCCGGACTGACAGTCGCGCAGCAATTGACTGACCTGTTCGCCTACGGCATCACGACCAAATACGTTCAGGAGTCGGTCGCAGGACTTAAAGCAGACGCCATCGTCTTTGATCTTGGTATTCACTACATGGTTGGTGCGACAGGTGCCCGCATGGCTGTAGCCGTCCGGAATTTTGGATTTGATGGTCGACCTGAAGGAGAGCTAAATCGTCCGGTTATTGCCTCAGACCCTATCCAAATAGAATCCGACTTTGAGGCCATGACGCCTCCAACAACGTTCCATCTTGGTTTTGCATATGATGTGTTTTCGAACACAGATGGTAATTCATTGACGGTTCTGGCGCAGCTTAACAACCCAAATGACAATGCGGAGTACTGGACGACTGGAGCTGAGTATGGATGGAATCAGACTCTCTTTTTGCGGGCTGGATATCGCTTTGGCATTGAAGAAATGGATGCACCAAGTGTGGGTGCAGGATTTCGTCTGCCGTTTGCTGGGCGTTCGCTAAGCATAGACTACGGTTTCAATCGCATGGAACGACTGGGTAACGTTCACCGGTTTGGACTGAATGTGACGCTATGACCAGAAAACTACTGACATATGGTTGTCTGGCCTTGTTCATGCTGCCTTTGGCTGCTTGTGACTCCGTGATGGGTTCCAAAGAAGACGAGACCACGCGCGAGATATTTGAGGCGGGTCGTAATGATCCGACGTTGCTCAACGAGGTGGAATATGTGCCACTGTTTCCGTTCTACGAGACGGGAGCTGACGGTGTAGCACTAGAGTCGCCAAAGGATGTCTATGCAGGGTATGACGAATTCTTGTATGTGGTCGATGACCGAGGGCTTCATGTATTTGACCTCTCCGGCAGGCCGGCCACCTTTCTTCCGATTGAGGGAGGAGGGACCTCCGTTGTCCAAGACCGACGTTTGTCTGTCTACGTGACGGCTCGTCGGGATACGCTCCTAAACGGGCAGACATGGGACCTCCCTGTCGTCTTGCGCTACGATGGTATCACGACTGGAGCACCTGTGTTGGCCGACATTATCTGGCATCCGTTTGACGATGACTCGAGAAAGTTCAATGCCCCTGATCCGATTACGACCGATGAAGCTGTTTCTTTCACAGGTGTCGGAGTGTTATTCGACAACCACATTTATGTGAGCCGTCGCGGGCCCATCAACCCTCGAGGAACGTTCATTCTGCCTCACAACACGATCATGGAGTTTGACGAGGAAGGGACAAATATCCAGTCCATTGTGACACTCCATCCGACACGGGAAAGCTTACGTAGTTCGCTGTTTCCGGTAGATGTCGTGACTTACGTCCACCCACCCCAGCGTTCATTTTATTCCCAGACGCGTGACTTCATTCTGTTGCAGTCTTCGAGTTTGAATGATGTGGTGAGCGGTGGAGGATTGGCTTCGCAACCACTCCGTTATTCTGCCCTGTCCATTCGAGTTGTACCTACGTCAGATGGCGTTGAGTATCGTCCCGATACGGATAAGCTCAGAATTGCTGGAGACCTGGATAAGGGCGATTCATTTCTGTATGACGAGTTCCGCTTCAATACACCGACTGACGTGACCATCGCAGCGGACGGCTCCAACTTCATATTTGTCACGGATGGAGGTTCAGATTCGCTCCATGTCTTTACGGGACAGGGTATTGAAGGCGTAACGCCGCCACCGGGATCGCGGTCAACTCGTCCTGTAAATGTGTCCTTTGGTGGGACAGGTGATGGTGCATTGCAGTTCAACGCACCACAAGGCGTAGCCTATTTCCAGCGTATTGTCTACGTAGCTGACACGGGCAACAACCGAATCGGTCGATTCAGGCTGAACACGGATTTTGAATAGGCGTCTCAGGACGAACCAAGCCATTCAGCCATCTCAATCTATCCTTCCGAGGTTCATGTACAGCTTCCACAGGTCGCTCCTAGTAGCGATCGTCGTTTTTCTTCCCCTCACGGCAGATGCCCAAATTCAGGAATTGGGGTCTGAGGGAACGTTGGATATAGCGACTTGGAATATTGAATGGTTTGGATCTTCTTCCAATGGCCCATCCAATGACGATATCCAAGTTCAGAATGTCGCCGACATCATCATGGGATCAGGCGTCGACATTTGGGCTGTTCAGGAGATTGTGGATGTGAATAGAGCAATGGAGTTGGATAGCATGCTACCGGATTACTGGGAGAGCATTCTTGCCTCTGAATCTGGCCAGCAACGGATCGGATTCATGTGGGACAGCAGGGTATTACAACTGCGCCAATCAACTCACATCTTGCAGTCATTCAACTACGAGTTCGCTGGAAGACCACCCCTAAAAGCTGAATTCAACGTGACGCTGCCAGACACCTCTTTCGTGGCAACGTTTATTACGGTGCACATGAAGGCGTTCTCGGATCAGACATCGTACGAACGTCGGGTTGAGGCGGCTAAACGGGTCAAAAACCACATCGACTTCACCTCTCTTTCCTCCCAGCCCGTGTTCTTCTTGGGTGATTTCAATGACGAGCTGACTGCGTCAACCTATAACAGGCAGCCGTCTCCCTACGTACCATTTTTGGATGATACCGATGACTATGCCGTGTTGACATGGCCGCTGGAGCAGGATGGTGGATATTCATTCCAAAGTGGATCCTTTCTTGATCACATCGTGGTTTCGAATGAGGCAAACGAGATGTGGCTTCAGGGGTCGACCCAGGTTATGACCAATCTTGTGACCGTGAACTCGTTTTATGCTCGGACATCTGATCACCTTCCCGTCATGGCATCATTTGGGAACGTGGTCGGAACAGGGATTCAGGAGGAAGACGTTTTCCCGGTTGAGCCTATCATCACATCGTTGTATCCCAACCCAGTTTCTGGAACGCTGAATGTCTCGATCAACGAGCGTTTTGCAGGCATTGGGGCAGACAAAACCTCCGTCGTCAGCCTGGTGGACATGCTTGGGCGCGTCGTGTATTCGGAGGTCCTTTTCGAAGGTGATATTGAGATCGATGTGACGCCATACGCAGCGGGCGTTTATGCACTGCGTGTCGAATCAGGTGATTCTTTCGAGTCCGACGTCCTTGTGATTCGCTAAGCCGGTAGGCGGTGAGCTCGGGGTCTATTCAATTGGAAGGTCGAAATACGTATCTGGGTACGGCTCGTCTTTGAGCGTGTAGTGCCACCATTCGTTGACGTAATTACTGAATCCAGCCGATTCCATGATCTCTTTGAGCAGCATTCGGTTGGCCATGGCCTCGCCCGTGATAGCCGGATTTTCCGTGTGGGATAGTTCGTCAAAGAAGTCAAACGGTGTTCCCATATCCAGTGGATCCCCGTCCTTTGTCAATGTCAGATCTACAGTGCTTCCTCTGCTGTGTCCACTTCTAGCAGCGATATAGCCACGATCGAAGAGTTCACCTTTCGGGACATCAGGGTAGTAGGTCGCTTTCTGTAGTGTGTCGGCCAAATCGGCTCCCCACTCTACAAAATGATCGACGGCCTGCTGAGGGCGGTACCCGTCAAAGACGAGAAATGAGTATCCCTTTTTTTGAGCCATTTCCTGAGCGTCCTTCAATGCTTTGGCCGCTTCGCCGGTTAGCATCACCTGAGGGGCGAGATATCCACGGATGGGTCGGCCTATGAAGTTGTTGTCCGAGGCGTACCTGGGGTCTTGACCGATGGTTGGGTCGACATCGGCCAATGGGACGATCGGTGAATCTGGAGTGGACATACAGCCTGAAAGAAGTAAAACTAGAACGATGATGTGCTTCATGATACGCGGGGTTCAGTTAGTTCAATATCGGAACACACTGGGTTGATGCGCTACCTCCATGGACTGTTTTGTCTTGAGATAGAATCTTTGTCTTTCAATTCGTGTTTGCTGCAATGGGTCGGTAAGGCTCAGGTCGATACTCATCCGAAGGCAACCGATCCGCCATATCGGCATTTTTTCTTTATGGGAATTCTTCCCTTTCAGCATCGCTGCACTTTATGCCGAAACGAGCCAATAAAGACCTCCCCGTAATCGGGTGGAGAGAATGGGTTTCCCTTGGTGAACTCGGAATTCAGGCCATAAAAGCAAAGGTTGACAGCGGAGCCCGCTCATCATCCCTGCATGTTTTTGAACTGGAGGACTTTGAACGCGATGGGGCCCAGTGGGTCCGATTTACGGTACATCCAGTTCAGCGGAATGATGAGGTCGAGATCGACGTGGAGTTTCCCGTTCTTGAATATCGCTCTGTGCGAAGCTCCAGTGGGAAAGCCTCCGTGCGTCCAGTCATCGAAACGCATATTTCCATGATGGGGCAGACTTGGCCCATCGAAATTACGCTGGCCCGACGGGATAAAATGCGCTTCAGGATGCTTTTGGGCCGCCAGGCATTTCGCGGCCGATTCCTACTCGATTCAGGCGCATCGTATTACGGAGGGAAGCCGTCTCGAGCGGCTCGAAAAAACCAGACCTAAACCTCTTCTTCGCATCTACTTTTCCAGTTCAACACTCGCTCCATGAAGCTTGCCATTCTGTCTTGTAATCAACACTGCTATTCCACTCGTCGTCTGAAAGAGGCAGCAATCCAGCGAGGTCATCAGGTAAAGGTGCTCAACACGCTGAAGTTTGCCATCGACCTTGAAGAAGGTGCCCCGGATCTATACTTCCGTCAGAAGCAGCTTTCGCATTATGATGCTGTTCTTCCTCGCATTGGAGCATCTATCACGTACTTCGGTACGGCCGTTGTGCGGCAGTTTGCACAGATGGATGTCTTCTGTGCCAACTCGTCGGCAGGAATTGCAAATTCCAGAGACAAGTTGCGAGGCCTTCAGATTTTGAGTCGGCACCACATCGGCATTCCTCAGACCACGTTCGTTAGAGATAAAAAGGACGTCCTTCCAGCCATTCAAAGGGTTGGCGGTGCTCCGGTTGTTATCAAACTGTTGGAAGGCACGCAGGGCATTGGTGTCTTGTTGGCCGAAACAGTGAAGTCAGCAGAAGCCATCATTGAGCTGCTCCAGAGTCAAAAGCAGAATGTGCTCGTCCAGAAATTTATTGCTGAGAGCAAGGGAAAAGACATTCGCGCATTCGTCGTGGGTGATCGCGTGGTTGGTGCCATGCGCCGGGTTGCTCAAGGGCAAGAATTTCGCAGCAATGTGCACCGTGGTGGTCGAACAGAACAGGTCAAGCTGACGCCGGAGTATGAACAAACAGCTGTTCGCGCCGCCCAAATCATGGGACTGCGTATTGCTGGCGTTGACATGCTGGAAGGGAAAGATGGACCCCAAGTCGTCGAGGTGAATTCATCCCCGGGTCTTGAAGGCATTGAGCGCTGTACTCAGCTTGACATCGCCGGGTCCATTATGGATTACATTGCTGCCCAGGTGGACTTCCCGGAAATCGATCTGCGCCAACGACTTACGGTCAGCACGGGGTACGGCGTTGCTGAGATCCATGTACCAGCAGGATCCTCTTACGTGGGACGGTCGATTGCTGACTCCAACTTGCGCGAAAAGGATATCAATGTGCTCACGTTGTATCGCGGTTCTACAGTGATACCTAACCCCAAATTCTCCAGAGTCCTCGAGCCCGGAGATCGACTTCTGTGCTTTGGTAAACTGGAATTGATGCGCGACTTGATCCCACCTAAAACGCGCAAGAAGCGTAGCAAAAAGGTTCAGCACTTGCCTGATCTGCCGGTAGCTGATGAAGTGCATGAGGATTTTGATGCGTCTGCAGTGCTGACTGCCGTCCCATCTACTTCAACCGGTCCGTCTTCGGCGATTAATCAACCCAAAGCATCCCCAAAGCCTGTATCCTCCAAAGACGATGCAAGCGAATAACCAAGCTGACAATGACCAGTAAGGCAAGAAAGCGTAAAGACATCGGCGAGTGGTTCGGAGAAACCATCGCTCCCGGGGAATCCAAAGATGTTTACCTGACTGTCGGGGAAAGCTACAGCAGCATGACCGTCAGGATTCCGATCCACATTCGAAGGGCTGTGGAGCCGGGTCCCACATTGTTCGTTACTGCCGCGCTCCATGGCGACGAAATCAACGGAACGGGTGCCGTACGAGAACTGCTTCAGGATCCAGAATTAAAGCTCTTAAAAGGGGCTGTGATTTTTGTCCCCGTACTAAATATTCTTGCCTTTGATCGTCACGATCGGTACCTACCCGACCGTAGGGACCTAAACCGATCATTTCCCGGCACGACCAAGGGCAGCCTAGCAAGTAGAATGGCCCGTGTGATATTTAGTGAGATCGTTGAGCGAAGCGACTTCGGAATCGACCTGCATACTGCGGCAGTACGGAGAACAAACTACCCCAATGTCAGGGGGAATTTGTCTCATCCTGCGGTGCGCAAATTGGCCGAGTATTTTGGAGGCGAGATCGTGGTGAACGGCCAAGGTCCTGTTGGATCTCTGAGGCGTGAAGCACGCAAAGCAGGTTGCCCGACCATCATCATGGAGGGGGGAGAGGTATGGAAAGTGGAGCCCGGCGTCGTCAAGTCGGCCACTCGAGGTGTTAAAAACGTATTGAAAGGGCTGAAAATGCTCTCAGGAGACATTGAAAAGTACTCCTTTCAACTGATCATCGAAAAATCTCAGTGGGTACGATCGGATAGGGGAGGCTTCATGCTTTTCCACATTGGCCCTGGCGACCTCGTAGAAAAAGGGCAGCCGTTGTTTACCAACACGACCTTGTTAGGCCATGAGTTGAAGACCACATATGCTCCGTTCGACGGCATCGTGATAGGCATGAGTAGTCTGCCGGCCGTCAGTCCGGGAGAAGCGGTGTGCCACCTAGGCAAATTACCCGACGGGGAAAACCCTGATAAACTGCGTGCCAAGCGTCTTGAAAATGCTGCTCTGGGACAACAGGTTTCGGATGAACTGGGGACCAATATTCTGGTCTATGAACCGTCTGAAGAGGCGGTCGCAGAGGGGTTGAAGCAGTAAGAGGTTTCTCTGCCGACTATCAGAGCTGGCTTGTAGAGTGAAGACGCTGTTCGGCTTGAATCAAGTCAAGGGAGGCTTGGCGTTCTCCCTTGACCAACAGAATCAGTAAGTCTCCGTCTTGGGCTCCGGCAAGGGCAGCCTTTACGCCTTCTAGCTCACTGTCGAATTGTGGAGCGACAATCCCGTGCCGTGAGAGC
>Ga0055584_100004015_pt1 | contig 14420 bp, 10 predicted proteins | sample OSDHelmetaG_FD_58716 | JGI IMG/M metagenome (GOLD analysis project Ga0055584, IMG submission 58716) | Pelagic marine sediment microbial communities from the LTER site Helgoland, North Sea, for post-phytoplankton bloom and carbon turnover... | ecosystem: Environmental > Aquatic > Marine >... | reverse complement strand
CGGGGACACCTCGGTAACACGAGGTTGCGGCATGCGCGACACCCGGCCGAGCGACATGATGCGGCGCGACACCGGGCCGCGTGTCACCTGCGCCGTACGGACACCGAAGTTGTGAATGAATTCAGGAGTGACCAGCACTTCGGGGAGACCGTCAACGTCCATCTCCGTGATCTCGGCAGCTTCCCGCTTGACCAGGTCCATACCACATATCGGGCAGCTGCCGGGTTCCTTCGCCACGACTTCGGCATGCATGGGACAAACATAGTCGGGGTCCAGGTGTTTGCGGGTGTGCTGCAGTGAAGTTTCGTCTTCAGGTACTGCCGTGTTGGTATCACCCGTTCCCGGCCAGTAGCGGTCGATGCCTATGCCGATAAAAACGCCGAGAATGAGAGCTGTTATTGTGGCTGGCTTTAGGAACTGCATAACATTACATCATACCGAAGCGACGCGAGGAGACAATGAATCGTGAGGTTGTGTGGCTGCAAATTGTAATGTTTATTGCTTACCCAATCGCGGCGGGGACGCCGCTCCTACAAAATACTCCTGTTGCCTGTAGGAGCGGCGCCCCCGCCGCGATTGCTTGCATACCGACCCATGCAAATCGCACCGGGGTGGCGTTTATGCTCGGTACGGGTGCTCCTGCAACATACTCCTGTTGCCTGCAGGAGCTGCGTCCCCTCCGCGATATGTCAGTCCCCCAGACTGTAGCTAACTTCCAGCATGGGTGTCGGCAACCCTGTCGGTGCACCATTGGCACCGCAGGTAATCGACTCGCGGCTAGCAAAGGCCACGACCGATCGTGATGTGCGTTCATCACCGGTGAGCAGCCAGCCAAAATTCGTTTCTGGTTGTTCTACCCAGAGTTGCACATCCTTTTTCATCCGGTTGCTGCTCCAGACATAGTCACCCATCGTGTCCACATATTCACGGGCGCTGGCCGGCCGTGCCCGGTCACCGCCGTCCTCTTCCCAGGATGAAGTATCGTAGAAGGTATGCAGCCAGGTCGCGTCACCTGTTTGTGCATTAGTGCCTTTACCCCCGTTTGCGCAGGAAGCCCCTTCACCCCAGTCCTGCGATGCGGTGTACAGCAGGACCTTTTCCCCGGCATCCGGTGTATTACTTGCGTACAGATGCAGGGCGACGTCCTCGATATGCGCCTGTTCCGGAATAACACCTTCCATATCGAAACGTATGAGTCCACGGCGAATGCCACCACCAGCACTGTCACCGGTCAGACCAACAAAGAAATACGGCCCCGTACCGTTCGAGCGCGCTCCATTCGGGTCGTCAATCAGGGTATTGTCCTGGTTGGCCTCGATTTGCACGGTGTAAAAAACATCGGCCGCAGCGGGAACGGACATCAACATAGACAGCCCCAGCAACGGGATTAATTTTTTGATATACATAAAGCACCTCTTCAGCAAGTTATTGTTATACGAATTTCAGTACGTTATTTATAACACTATCAGTAACGGCATGTGTTCGCCAGAATACTCCCGCATCACCTGCAAGAGCACCCGTACCGAGCATAAACGCCGCCCCCGGCGCGATATTGTCGACCGCACACTCTTCGCGCCGGGGGCGGCGCTCCTACAGGTAAAAAAAGGGGGAGCATAAACTCCCCCCAGATTTCAGCCCTTTGACAGCCGACGAATCAGCCATCGACTTATTAAACGAAGCATCCCTGCTCTTCGGTTATGACTAACGTAACGGTATTACTTAGAAGTTATCGTCACAGATGGATCCATCACCTTCAGGACCTTCCTGTACGCCATTACCACAGCAGAAGCGGCTGGCTGGCTTACCACCGGTAACACCGTCACAGTCGCTTGCGCAGCTGTTACAGTCCTCACCCGAATCACAGAAACCATTGTTGTTGCAGGTTGTCTGGCAGGCAGGATCACTGCTGCAGTTGGCATCGTTACAGTCGGTGGCGCCGTTGCAGTCATTGTCGTTGCCGTCGGTGCAGCTGACTTCCGGATTTTCGTCCGGTGTACACTGGACTATTTCGCTACAGGAGCCATTCTGTGGACTACCACTCCATTCACAGGTGGGCTCGTTGTTGCAGTCCCCCTTGACGGTGATATCTGTACACACTACTCGGCCGCCACAGTCCGGATCAGCAGCATCGGCAAGACCATCACAGTCATTGTCGAGGCCATCAGTACAGCTGACTTCCGTTCCCAGCTCAGTTGCTGGCAGCGGAGTACAGCTATCAACCTCAGCTCCACCAGAACAACTCAGGTTACCGGTCGCAGCACAAACACCCTCACCACAGCTGGTTGCATCTCCTGTTGCACCTTCACAGTCAGTATCGGAACAATCAACCGCCAGGTCACAGTCGTTGTCTGTACCGTCGAAGCAGCTAGCTTCCGATGTTTCATCCGGTACACAGATCTGACAGTCTGGATCAGCCGCATCAGTTAAACCGTCGCAGTCGTTGTCCTGACCATCATCACAGGTAACCTCTGTAGTTTCAGTTGGTACACAGGCTGGCGGTGGCGTTCCACAGTCGTTGTTACAATTACTCTCAGTCTCTGCACCTTCACACAGGGCATCACCACAGCAGGCTGATACACGTGCAGTCACACGACAGTAGAGGTTGTTACGGGAATCGATACAGCGGTCGTCGCTTGCATCAACACCACAGCCAATTGGATTTTTACCACCATTGCCGCAGCAGAATGGACCCTTTGCTTTACCGGCACAATCCTCAGCACAGGTTACACAATCCTCACCGTCACCTGCTTCACACAGACCATTGCCACAGAATGCGCCACTGACCTGGTCACAGTCACTCATACAGCTCTGACAGTCCTCACCCGGATCGCAGATATCGTCACCACAGGTAGCAGATGGTGGATTGATCGTCTGGAACTGGCGCATCATTTCATGGTCCTCGTGATCAAGGAGGTGACAATGCGTCGGGAACCTACCCAGGTAGTCCTCGAAGTCCATGATGATCCGGGCCGTGGTATTGGCCGGGATGTGCACGATGTCCTTCCAGGTGTTGGCTTCCCACTCCTGCAGGTCGATCGTTGGTCCGCCACCGATAGGGGCCTTGCTCAGGATCTGGAAACGCACCAGATGCACGTGCATCGGGTGATAGGAATTGGTCGGGTTTCGGAACTCCCAAACTTCACGAGTGCCAAGTACCGGGAACTCCCTGAGATCATCCCAGAATTCACCGTCGACGTTAGTACAAATTGCAGGATCCTGAGGATCCTCGGCGCACGGTCCATCCAGGGATTGGATCACCCACTCGTTAACCAGGCGGCCCGAGCCGTCCTTGCAGGCTTTGCCAGGGAGCTTGGCGAGATTGAAGTAACGTGTGGTCGCCGAAGCCTCGGACAACGGTGTCACCTCGCGCAGCGTGCTGGAGATCGTCCCGGTGTAACCCGGGTTGCCGGTCACGATGAACTTCATGAGGCTCGGCAGCAGTGGGTCGGTCTGATCATCGTTACGCAGTATGATCTCGGTACCGGCAGGATAATCGGCAAAGTCAATCACCACATCCAGACGCTCGGCAGGTCCTACTACTGTACCGGTCGAAGTACCGAGGTCTAACGGTGCATCGATCAGGCCGAGATCGGTACCGACCAGCGTGAAGCTCGGATCGTTACCGCGCTGGCTCTCTGGTAATACGGTCTCCAGCCGGTAGATGTACTCGCGCGACTGCGAACCGTTCAGGAGACGGAAACGGTACTTGCCCTGGTCGACCATGAGGTATGGATTTATCTTGCCGTTGACGACCGCGTATTCACCCTTGAAGGCGTCTTCAAGCTGGGCGTTGTAGAACAGCGAACCGTCCTCGTTGAAGGTGCGGTCCTGGACCGCCAGGCCGATCTCGTATACCCCTTGCGGCAGTCCGAAGGCATTATCCTGACCGATCCCCAGCGTGTCTTCCTCGTCGCGAATCAGGTAGAACCCGGCCATGCCCGCGTACACGTTCAGGCGGGTAATACCCAGGGCGTGGTCGTGGTACCAGACCGTAGCTGCATCCTGATTGTTAGGGTACTGGTAGACATCAGTCTCGCCCGGCAGAATGGTGTACTCAGGTTGGCCATCAAAGCGGGCCGGTAAATGACCACCATGCAGGTGTGTCGAAATCCGTTTGCTATCACCCCAGTCGTTAGGGCCATGGGCACAGGTATCCACTTCCAGAATACTGCTGCCGCGATTGCCGCCGCCCGTAGGCAGGTTATTGATATAGGTAACCTCTATAGGTTCACCCTTGGTGGCGACAATGGTCGATGCCGGCCAAGCGCCATTATAAGTCCACACTGTGGTATCTGGCAGATCGGGGTGCACACTCTGCACGGCTTCTTCCACTGAGATGGTGTACTTCGGCTTTAACCCAGCTGCTACTTCTTCCGGGTTGTCCGGCGCCAGAATAGGTGGAACCGGCAAGGCTTCAACAAACGGCGTCAGCCCGCAGTCGGCCTGGTTACAGTTACCACCCACGAAAGTACCACCGTCGCCTTCACACATATCCCTGCGTTCATCGGAGCAGGTTCTGTCAGCACTACAGCAGGCACCTGTTGGTTGTGGACACAGGTTGGGTTCACAGGTGGTGCCATCACCCTGACCGCCACTACAATTCGAACTGACAGCAGCAAGTGAGCAGCTGCCATCCGCCTGACAACAGGCCTCAACCGGGGTATTCTGGTCTAAATCGAATGTCACAAACAGCGATGGAGGATTTGCACCCTCACGGCTATCGAAGCGCCGGGTAGTCGTAGGATTGGCTTCATCACCAATGACCATCCAGCCATTGCTGTTGCCTGGATTATCCAGCCAGTCCTGTACATCAGCGACCATGACAGCCGTACTGCCCCAGACCGGGGCCGTATTGTTTACGAGCGTTTCGCCGCTGCTGGTCGCATTGTAACTGCTGTTCATGGTAGTCCAGGTCGCCCCACCGGTTGAAGGTTCGCCCTGACCTCCACCACGAACACCACAACCCTCGACGCCTTCAACCCAGGGCACGGTTACCGGGTGCAGGTAAAAGGTCGAATCGACGTGGTTACTGCCACGGGTTACAGCCATGCTCAGCGTGACGCTGGTGATAGTGGAACCAGGTGGAATCTGGCCAGCGATATCGAACTGTATCAACGCTCGACGAGCACCGGGCACAGCCTGATCATCTATGTTCCCGGAAAAAATCGAATCACAGGCACCGGAGCTATTATCCGGTAACTCCTCAGCCAGGGTGTTGTCCTGGCTGGGTGTTATAGTCGCTGTTGCTGCAAACGCCTGCATCCCTGTTAACGCCAGGGTAACAGCGGCGATGTACGGCACTAACCGTGTAATCAGTCTACTAGTCATGAGGACCCCCCTCGTTCATTCAGGTTATATGCCCCGGGCCTTATAGCTGCCCGCAGGTTGTTTGCTTGTAATTTGATTGTCATCCTGACCACAACGCGTATCTGTACACGCTCACGTCAAGCCAAAACCCTGTTCAGGATGCATTAGTAAATTTACGTACACGACCTAAAGCAATTACCGCGCCATGAATGGCATGTAAACCGTTGCACGCTAATATACTGATTTCTATATCAAGTCCAAATCCATGTCGGCGGGTGAGACTCTCTAACCCACTTGCGGCATGACAACCTGTCTGACAGGCCTGTCAATATTGTCAACTCTGTCAGTAATCGCCGCCTGCAAATGACCCGCCGGGCACGACACATTGATGTTTATTTTCTGGGATAAAAAAAGGCCCGCTCAAAGAGCGGGCCCGCTACTACAAATTACCCGCTATTACTGGCAGTAAGGATCAGTCCGGCAGTCCTTCTTGTCAGCACAGTCAGCCTTGCCGTCACCATCGTTATCGATGCCGTCGTCGCAGATCTCTGCATCACCGCCAGGATCACCGCCACCGCCGGTGCACACAGGATCCTTGCCGCAATCCTTCTTGTCGGAACAGTCGACCTTGTTATCACCATCATTGTCGATGCCATCGTCACAGATTTCCGGCTCGCTGCCAGTTTGGCAGACAAGCGCATTGCTGCACTCGCCATCGTCGCAGTCTGTATTGTTGTCACAGTCATTGTCGATGCCGTCATCGCAGACCTCGGCTGCACCCGGGTTGATAGCGACATTGTTGTCGTCACAGTCGACCGTGCCACAGCTGCCACCTTCTGAGGCGAAGCCATCATCGTCATTGTCGGTACAGGGCGTACCGGGACAGAAAATCGTTGGGTCATATCCTGAAGCAACAAAATCATCACCATTCGAGTTTAATGCCCCACCACCTTTTGGATCGAGATGACACAGGTCACAGTCGTAATTCTCACCGCAAGTGCTGTTAACGCTCTGCAGGTAAGGTTTCTTTGCCAACGACGAACCGCTAAACAACAGGCCAATCATCGTCAGAAAAGTGACGAGCAAACAACTATATTTCTTCATGTTCTGTTCTCCTCCAGGATAGATGTGAACACGTTTGATGAAAGATCAACTGTTCATCTTGATGAGCATAATTCACCAAACCATGAAGCAAAATTCAGACCAGAATTGTTTTGATTGTATGTCCCTGTAATCTATCGAATACGATAGTTGACAGGACTTGCAGGTGTGACATCTCTGTCAGGATGTTACGACAGAAAAGATAGAGGTGTCTTTCAGTAAAGACATTGGGGGTGCGGTGATTACGGTAACATCACATTTCTATTCGATCGTTCGCCGACAATCGCGGCGGGGACGCCGCTCCTACAAGAGCGTGATTGCCAGGGCGGTATTCATACCCGCATGCGGCTGCAGGAGCGGCGGCCCCGCCGCGATAGCGTTACGAATTATTTCAAACAGTCCGGCACGTGAAACTCATCGTCGAGCCCGTAGACCTCATCAAAGACGCCATCACAGTTGCTGTCGCGAATCACATAGTTCTGCGGGCCAATCTCGCTGTCGCGCGTATCGAGACTCCAGGCCCAGACCTTCCCTTTACTGGTAAAACTGACAATGCTATCGCCGTTTGGATTCAGATACTGCCCGAGTTTCGTCTCGTTCTTGCCATCGCCATCACCATCGGCGTCGCGCTCATCATGAAGTTTGAAGCCCTCGAGATCGGGGGGCGTAAACTGCGCCGCCTGAGCCACCGGCAACATACCTGTCAGTGAAACTGCCAAGATGGTGATCAAGAGTGAAGCATGTGATAAATATTGTTTATTTTTAGCACTCATAGAACTTGCCCCGGCCAATACGTCGAGCGATTAAGGTGTACTTACTGTATCACACGTAATGCAGACCTATAGCTTCCTGCTCCATACTCCCCGGTTTATTCTCTCTTATTTCAGAGCAGAACAGTCCAGTAAACCATCTTTCGTTTTGGAGAAATCGACCGTGACCGATTTACCCAGAACAGTCCAGTGAATACCTGAACCTGCATTTATTTCCTCCAATGTGTAGTCGGCCTCGAACTCATCGACATGTTTACCTGGCAGGAAGAGATTAGTCTGTCCTCTGGCTTTTCGACCAGGAGAGAACAGATTGTCATCGATATCGACAAATAACTTCGATTCAGGTCCGGCATCACCGGGACACTGAAGGTTATAGCCGAAATGAGCGATAGCCTTCCCCCCATCCAGATGTTGCACACAATGGAAAATTGGCTCTACAACGCAGGAGGATGCCTCCTCAGCAGATTCTGCTTGCACGCATACCGGTAATGCAGCCAGTATAGTCAATGTGATTGATACGATATAAAAGTGTGACATTTTCTCCTCCATAATGTCTACATGCACTCACGACACGTTAACATTTCCAAGCTCTTAGTGTATGTGAATTATCGCCCGACTACTGACACTTGGCCAGTCTTGTTAGCGAAGAATTCTTCCCCGGTGGCCCTGCCATGAGTGACCTGCTACTGTTACTCACCCACTTTTTTTACAACATTCGCCCCTCATCAATTTGGCTGTGGCCAACATCCTGGAGCTTTCGCTCTCCTTTGACAGTTACCATAACGGCGTGATCAAACGCCGGGCTGTTTAGGTTATTATGGAAGTATTAAAACGGTCACACCAACCGCAGCAGTGCGTACAAGAGCATGAAAAACATTCATACCACTTTAATTGCGATCCTCTGCCTAGCCTGCTGACGATCAGGCATCCAAACGAACCTTCGGTACTTCCTGATCACTGACCAACCAGGACTCCAGTCAACTGGATCGAGTATGTCAACCATGCGCACCAGAGAAAAACTGCCGAAACCGCTTGAAGAAAGATCGTATTGCGTAAACAGGTTCCTGACATCGTATACCTTGGCGAGTAGAATACTGATAAAGGCCGTGCATCCGGTGAAACCACCGGTCTGTATCGGCGACACTCATTGTGAAGCGGCTTGATAATTTGCAGGTAAGCCAGGTCAACGGACAAATGCCATAATGATTCGACACAGTGTAATACCCCTGCTGATGTTGCTGGCAGCAGCCAGCCACCAGGCCGGAGCCGCCCTGCTGCCCTATCCCGTTGACGATCAGGCGGCACCCGCGCTCAGCCTCCCCGACCTGGGTGGGACGCAACACAGTCTCAGCGCCTACCGCGGAAACCTGGTGCTGGTCAATTTCTGGGCCACCTGGTGCGCACCCTGCCTGATCGAAATGCCCGGCATGCAACGGCTTTTGTCGGCCATGAAAGACCGGCCATTCACCATTCTGGCCGTTAACGTAAAGGAATCCAAAGCCACGGTATGGCGCTTCAAGAATATGTTGAAAGCGAACTTCCCCGCCCTGCTGGACAGCGATGGGGCCGCGACGGAGGCTTGGGAGGTGCAGTTCTACCCGACCAGTTTCCTGATCGACAGCGCAGGTAACATCCGCTACACGGCCTATGGCATGATAGACTGGGACAGCGATGAAACCCGTCAAGTAATCGAACAGCTGATGCCGGATAGCAAAGCAGTCATCCATGAAACGAATGCCCGGCCCTGAGGTTATCAGAACACTTAACAAGGAGTGATTATGTCTATCTGGAAAACATACGGGCTCGCTATTCTGTTGCTGATCGCTACTGGCCAGACCACCGTACTGGCCGACGAGGCCTCAGAAAGGCAGGCGGTGGAGCAATTGTTTGTACTCACCGCGATGCAGCAAAAAATCGATGAGAGCGTGACCACCGTACTGGCCTTGCAAATCGCACAGAATCCCGAGCTTGCGCCCCACCAGAAGGCGGTCAGGGGCTTTCTCGAGCGCAACATCGGCTGGGGCAGCCTCAAGGATGCCCTGAGCAACATGTACATGGAGGAGTTCACCGAGCAAGAGTTGAATGATATGAACACATTCTACAGCTCGCCCACCGGCCGCAAGGTCATCGAGCGCCTGCCGGTTCTGGTGCAAATGCGCAACCAGCTCGCCTCGCAGCGCCTGCAGGAAAACATTGGCGAACTGCAGAAGGAAATCGAGAAACATTCAACACAGTAGGAGCGCCGACCCGGCGCGATTTAATGACAAAAAAACAATCGCGGCGAGGCGCCGCTCCTACAGGTAGTAGTTGATTTGATTACCAGCCGGTCTTCTTTACACCGCCCTTCTCTATCGGATATCCGCCCTGGATCCAGCCCTGCAAGGCGCCGTCGAGGTGGTAGACATTGGTGATGTCGTTTGCGTAGACGATCGGCTCGGCCTCACGGGTGCGGGCGCCATTGATGCAGTAGATCAGCACGCCGTGCTCGTGCCGGAGTTCTTCGATACGCCCCTCGAGCTCCGTCACCGGGATGTTGATTGCACCGGGTATGTGTGCGATACCGAATTCCACCGGTTTGCGCACATCCACGATCAGGGGCGCCGCCGGACTCTCCAGTCTTGCGAGCAGCTCGGCGGGCGTCAGCCCCGGGGACAGGAAATCATTGGCCCAGACCAGCAGCGGCAACAAGGCGAACGCCAGAATATACAACGCAAGGCGTCGGGCCGGTTGCCGGTTGCTCATGATACTCAGGCCCTGAGGTAGGCCTGCAGGCGCGCCATCCCCGGCGTGAATCGCGGCGAGGCGCCGCTCCTACAATGCATGACGTTACAACGGCCTATCGTGCCGGGGATGGCGCGCCTGCAGGAGGATATTCGGTAAGTCGCACTTGACTGCCATTACTCCGGTCGCTGGGGCGGGGTGATGTATTTCTGCAGTTCCTTCAGGCGCTCCTGAGTGATCGAGCCCGGCTCCCCGGCCTGCTGGGCGAGTTGCGCTACCATGTCGGCCTCGGCCTGGGCAAGCTGGATAATCTTGTCCTCGTAAACCTCGACGGTAAAGTCGTTCTTGCGCAGATTTGCGGTGTACTCATCTAACCGGTCATGGATGTACAGTCGGCGCGCCTCCTTGCTTGTTGCCGCCTCGCTGAGGTTTGCACGCTGCGCCTCGCGCACGTCCATGACGCGCATGATATGCCATTCCTTGCCCACCTGCACAGGTCCACCGATCTCACCCGGACCAAGGGCGAACACCTCTACTTCAAGTTCCGGTACAAGTAAGCGACCCTGCTGTACCCAGCCAATTTCACCGAGGTCCTTCTTGGCATCAGGCGAAATCGAATGCCGCTGCGCCGCCTCGTACATGGTCATCTCACCGACCTCGATTCGGCGCTTGATATCCTGTGCCTCTTCCTCGGTTTTCAGAACAACCATTTGCACCCGACGAAACTCGGGAACGGTTATCCGCTGCCGATTCTCTTCGAAGAACGCCTCAAGGTCTTCATCGGTAGGCGCCATGCCCCGTGCAAGATTGGTACGGTGAATATTAATGAGTCGGTTTTTCCGGTATTCAGCAAGGCGGGCCCGGTATACGGGATCTTCGTTATGTCCTGCGGCACGTGCTTTCTGTGCCATTATGCGGGTGTCGATTTCGCGCTGTAGCGCCGTAAGGCGTGCATTTAGTTCCATCGCCAGTGGATCCCTGTGGACCGCGGCAATGCCCGCTGCCACCAGAATACCGCGGGTTTCGCCCCAGGTGATCTTCTCTCTGCCCGCCTCGGCAACAACTACATCGTCGGCGCGTTCGTCGTCGCCCGCCGCCTCGAAGTTCTTCTGATAGACCGTGACTTCAATACCCTCGCGCAACTGTTCGCGCCGCTCGGCACGCCGCTGCTCGATCTTCTGCTTGCGCAGGACCGAGCCGATCTGCAGGCGGGCATCGGGTGTTAATTCAGTACCGGGCTCGACCGATTCCTTGTAGAAGGTCTCGATTTCTTCATCACTGACCGAGACGTTACCCAGCAGGTTTTCCTGATGTAGCTCCGCCAGCATGCCTTGCGTGAAGCGCCGGATGGCCTGCTGGTATTCCGGCTCCTGGTCCACACCCTTGCGCAGGGCGTCGAGGTAGATGAGGTTGGCCGAGATCAGTTTGTCGAGCAGGACGATCCGCACTGTGTCGCGCTCCGGGGTACCCAGTGCGGGAATGGAAAGCCCCACCACGGCCGAACTGTTGAGCATGACATTAATTTCGCCGAAGGTGATTTTCTGGTCGCCGACCCGGGCAATGACGTCATCCGTGACCACGGGGGTAACGGTATTCCCGGCATCTACGGGGACGGCCTGTTCGCTCTCGGCGATGACGACCTCCGCCGGCTCTTCGGAACAGGCAGCCTGTAACCACAAGCCAAACAGCAGGGAAGGGAGCACTACAACCATTCGGAACAATCGATTCATTGGTATTTTCTCGTAATTATTAAAGACGTTGCCAACGTTGCTATCAGGCAGCAGTGCTGCGCTGGATAGCCTGTTTTTATTAATACTACCACGGTCACAGGATAAAACACGCCGGTTGCTGTGTTTCTGCAACGCGTGCTCCGGTTAACGCCTGTCGCGCCGGGGGCGGCGCTCCTGCAGTAATCGATACATTGTTAGAACAGCGCACCTGCAGCGATCGATAAAGTGTAGGAGTGGCGCCCTCGCCGCGATGTACCTATGTCCCTGCAGGCAAAAAAATGGAGGGGAAGTTGCCTTCCCCTCCATGGTTGGGTTGACCTGCCCGCAGCTGCACGGGCAGGGGTTTAACACGCCCTTACCAGCCGCAGTTCGTTCCTTCGTCCGGCGTGCCTAGAGTCTCCACGTCAGTGACGAACTCCCAGACCTCCTCCGCCACACGGCCCTGGATCAGGTGGTTCTTCCAGGTGGTGTTGTTGCAAGCCACCTCGTTCTGGAAGCCCACATCCGGCCCGCCGTTGAGCTGGTGGCAAGAGGCGCAGACCGTGTCGTAGATGCTCTGCGGGTCATTGTTTTCAACCCCCAGCCCACCGGCTACGTGGCCCAAAGCCTCAATCTCGGCCTTGTCCTGGATCTTGCGGCCGACGCGACCGTAGAAGGAGTGACGCAGCCACTTGCCACTGGTCTCGGAGATCTTGTTAGACCGGTCGTTGTGGCAGTTCTCACACACCCCGTCAGCCTGCAGCACGCTGGCGTTATCGGTGAAGGTGTGTGCCCAGGTGATGGCATCATCCAGGGTGCGGATGCGCTGGCCGTTGAGGCGCACACCAGCCATCCACGTCGGGATGCCGCTGCCATCCACCTCGTGACAGGTGGCACACTTCAGCGGACCGTGCGAACCGTCCGGGTTCAGGGCCGCCGCCTGCGCGTAGCTGGTGCTGTCGATGGTCGGCGACACGGGATACAGACCGTGGATCGACTCATGACAGGACTGGCAGGTGAGGTCCTGGTGGCCGCGCGAGTAGCGCATCAGGCTGGCCTTGCGCGGGTAGTTGAACGGCGGGAACGGGTTGAGGTTACCGCTCTGCTCCGTGTACGGGGCCGCGTGGCAGTCGGCGCAGTGCGGCTCGCCCGGCGCCAGCCAGTGGTCGCGGGCGTCGGTGGCGGCATCGAACGGTACCGGTGCAGCGATACTGCCGTTGCCCTCGCCGTCCAGCGTAGCCTGTGCCACTGTCACGCAATCCGGCGTGGTGCAGAAGTCGAGGATACGCACACTCGGATCGCCGAAACCGGTAGCACCGGCCGGATCACCGTCGAAGTCGAGGCAGGCATAAACCCCGAAGCGCGGCACTGTGCCCGGGAACGCGAAGCGTGCACCACAGCCATCAGCACTGGTGCTGACCTCGATGGTTGCAACGTTGGCATCCGGATTGACAGTGACATCCGGGTTCCAGATGCTGTGGGTGAAATCACCCAAACCATTGGTGTCAGTTGGATCCAGCCAGGCGATGGCCTGGTCCTCGGAGACGCCGACCGCACTCGCGATCGCCGCAAGGCTCGGCAACGCCCTGATGTTCACCGCATCGGTGACCAGGTCGCCCTCCTTGCCCGGGATGCCATTGATCAGGTCAACCATGTTCTCGGCAGCCCAGATCGACTGGCCCAGCTGGTTGTGGCAGTTGGTGCACCAGATGCCGCGGTTGTCGGCATCGCTGCCAGCCAGTCCCGCCTGGTTGTTGTACACGTTGTCGGACAGCCACTGGCCAACCGCGTTCAGGTATTCCGGCGTCTCTGCCCCGTCGACATCCTTCAGCGGGTTGGAGTGCACGTCGCGGCCCACGAAGCAGCCACCGAGTGCCAGGCGGTTGTCAGAATCCTTCTGGAAGTTTTCGCCATCCAGGGTGATCGGGTAGCCGTCGGTCACACCGTCGGAGCGGTGCGCCGGGTGGCAGCCCTGGCAGCCGCCGTCACGACCGAGCGAATCGGAGAACGTGATCACGCCACCCTCATCGGTGCCACGGTGATTCCAGTGCAGTGCCTCGGTGATCGGCTGGATGATCTGGCGGCCTTCTGCCGAGCCGACATCGGGACACAGCGGTGCTATTGAGCTATCTGCCGGATCCGTCTTGCAACCGGACTTGACGTTGGCGATGACGCTATCCGCGTGGCAGCGCTGGCAGATAACGCTCTCGAAACCGAGGCGGTTGTTCTGCACGGTCAATGTTGCACCGCTACCGCAACCGGTCTGATCCGTGGGATCGGTCAGGCTGCCGCAGCCGGGGAAGTTGGCCGTAAAGCCGGTGCCGTTCTCGGAGTCGTGGACCGCGAGCATGTTGATGGCCGCCGCCTTCAGGCGCGGGTACCAGTCGGAGTCGCCCGCAATCTGTACATCGATGGCATAAACGGCTACCCAGAACTGGTACTCGAGATCGGTCAGGCCCTCGAGATCCAGTCCCCTGGCGTAGGGATCGATCCAATCATCTCCACCACCGACGCGTTTCCGCCAGCTCGGGCTGTTGACGTTGGGCAGACCCGTTTCCGGACTGATGGACGGAGCCGAGTGACAACGTTCGCAGTTGGGGATGTCGATCGGCGCGGTACCGAAGCCGATCACCGGTTCGCCATTGCTGCCCATCACGGCGTTACCCGAGGGATATTCCACCAGCTGGCCCTTCATGGCCACGTACGGGCGGATGGTGTCCTCGTCCACCGCGCCGGGGTTGCCGAAGAAGTTGATGGTGTCCTCGAACGGCGTCAGCGGCAGGCCGAGGGCCTCCCAGATGCGCGGCGAGGT
>Ga0055584_100004014_pt1 | contig 14421 bp, 13 predicted proteins | sample OSDHelmetaG_FD_58716 | JGI IMG/M metagenome (GOLD analysis project Ga0055584, IMG submission 58716) | Pelagic marine sediment microbial communities from the LTER site Helgoland, North Sea, for post-phytoplankton bloom and carbon turnover... | ecosystem: Environmental > Aquatic > Marine >... | reverse complement strand
AACGCGTGTCCGCGGTGTTAACCAAGCAAATATCCTCACGCATAGGTGAATGGTTCCTTCTGGCACCCTGCCCAAGTAGGTTCACATCAACAAAGGTACGTTTTCGCGATGAACGATCCAAAAAATCCTGCTTCTCCCGCTACGCCGTTGCGCGCCATCCTGTTCCGGCGGGTCCTGCCGCTGACGATTCTTGTGGCGGGCCTAGTGCTCTTCTTCGTCTTTGATCTTGACCGGTTTGCCTCGCTCGAGGCGCTCAAGCAAAACCGTGAAACACTGCAGATGCTCGTCGCTGAGAACGGAGTTCTTGCGGTTATCGGCTTTGGCCTGATCTATGCGGTTGTGGTCGCGTTCTCGCTGCCCGGCGGTGCGATCATGACCCTGACAGCCGGGTTTCTGTTCGGCACCATTGGCGGCGGGTTGATCGTCGTGGTGGGCGCCACGCTCGGGGCGACCGGACTCTTCCTGATTGCCCGGACCGCGCTGGGTGATGTGCTGCGCGCGAAAGCGGGTCCGTTCCTGGCGCGGATGGAAGAGGGATTCCGTGAAAACGCATTGAGCTATCTGCTGGTGTTGCGTCTGATACCGCTGTTTCCGTTCTGGCTGGTCAATCTGGTGCCTGCCTTTCTGGGGGTCTCGACCACGCATTATGTAATCGGTACCTTCTTCGGCATCATTCCCGGAACCTTTGTTTTTGCTTCCGTCGGAAACAGTCTGGGCGCGTTGCTCGATGCTGGCGAGGATCCCAACCTCGGTGTCATTTTCCAGCCTGAGGTACTTGGCTCGCTGGTGGCCCTGGCTCTGCTGTCGCTGTTGCCGGTGCTCTACAAGCGGCATCAGGCGAAAAAGAGCCTGCCGGACGAATCCTGAAAATCACTCTCCTCTCCTCCACGAGCTTTGGTGTTCCAGTCATGAGCGAAATTCACAACGTCGATATATGTTTGATCGGTGCCGGGTCCGGCGGATTGTCCGTGGCGGCCGGTGCGGTCCAGATGGGCGCCAGCGTCGCCCTGTTCGAGCGCGGCAAGATGGGCGGCGATTGCCTGAACTATGGCTGTGTGCCCTCGAAAGCCCTCCTGGCGGCGGGACATGCGGCGGCCCATTACGGCCACACATCCCAGTTCGGTGTTTCCGGCCGCGCGGCCGAAGTCGATTTCGCGGCCGTCCATGACCACGTGCACGGGGTGATCGGCGGGATCGCGCCTCATGATAGTGTGGAGCGCTTCGAGGATCTGGGCGTGCAGGTCTTTCAGGAGGGCGCCCGGTTTGCCGGACCGCGCGAGGTCATCGGCGAAAACGGTACGCGGGCCCGCGCACGGCGATTCGTAGTCGCGACCGGATCATCGCCGGCCGTGCCGCCGATACCCGGTCTGGCGGATGTGCCGTTCCTGACCAATGAGACCATCTTCGGACTGCGCGAACGCCCCGATCATCTGATTGTTGTCGGCGGCGGGCCGATCGGGTTGGAGCTGGCGCAGGCCCATCGTCAACTCGGCGCGAAGGTCACGGTTCTTGAAGCAATGCAGATCATGGGCCCCGATGACCGGGAACTGGTTGCGGTCGTCCGGGCACGGCTTGAAGCCGAGGGCATTGAAATCCACGAGGGGTCAAAGGTTGTTGCCGTGAAATCCGGAGCGGCGGGCATCACGGTATCCTGTGCCTATGAGGACCGGGAGTTCGAGGTGACGGGCAGCCATATTCTGGTTGCGGCCGGCCGGTCCCCCAATCTGTCCAGCCTGGATCTGGATGCGGCCGGGATTGTCCACGACCGCCGCGGGATCGAGGTCGATGCGCGCCTCCGCACGACGAACAAGCGCGTCTTCGCCGTGGGCGATGTGGCGGGCAAATACCAGTTTACCCATATTGCCGGCTATCACGCCGGGGTGGTGATCCGGAACATCCTGTTTCGTCTGCCGGCCAAGCTGAACTATGACGCGGTGCCCTGGGTGACCTATACCGATCCAGAGCTCGCGAATGTGGGCATGTCCGAAGCTGCGGCCCGGGAAGTTCACGGTGATGCGGTGCGCGTCGTGACAGCTTCCTTTGAGGAGAATGACCGGGCCCGCACGGAGCGGCGCACAGAGGGCTTCGTAAAAGCCGTGGTGGGTCCCAAGGGGCATATCCTGGGTGCGGGTATCGTGGGTGCTCAGGCCGGGGAGCTGATTCAGCCCTGGATTTTGGCTATATCCCAGAAAATGAAGATCGGCGCCATGGCACAGGTCATCGCGCCCTATCCGACCCTGGGAGAAGCCAACAAACGTGCTGCGGGTGCGTACTACACCCCGTCGCTGTTTTCGCCGCGCACCCGCAAGGTGGTTCGGTTGCTGGCAAAACTCGGCTAACCCGGACGTCCAGACTCACTGTCAGCCGGGATTTCTGCTAATGATGCGCGTGACATGACCCGGTCGCGCAAATTCTCCCTGCCACCGTTTGCCCGTTCGCTTTCGGCCAGGCTGCTGGTCCTGACGATTGCCTTCGTCATGCTGGCGGAAGTGCTGATCTATGCCCCGTCCATTGCAAATTTCCGGATCAACTGGCTGACCGATCAAGCCGATTCTGCCCATCTGGCCGTTCTCGCTCTGGAGGCCGCGCCAGCTGAACTGATCAGCGAAGAACTGAAGGCCCAGCTGCTGGAGCGCGCGCAATCCTATGCGGTCGTCCTGATCCGCGCGGATCGACGGCTGCTTCTGCACTCTGCCCCCCCCCCGCCAGTGGATGTGACGGTAGACCTTCGGGAGGGCAATTTGCTGGGAGATATCGCTGCGGCCTTTGCGACCATGCGGCGTTCGGGAGAACCCACATTGCGCCTGATCAGCGGCACCGCGCAGGATACGGATTTGGAGGTCGAGGTGATCCTGAACGAAGCCCGGTTGCGGCACGACATGATCACCCATTCGCGCAATATCCTGTTGCTCTCGATCGTAATCTCCCTAATCACCGGCACGCTGCTCTATCTGTCCCTGCAATGGCTGATGGTGCGCCCCATGCGACGGATCACCGAGGAAATCACGCGTTTTGCGCAGGACCCGAAGGACCTTTCCCGCGGCATGACCGAAACCCGGCGTGGAGATGAAATCGGCGTGGCCCAGTCCGTGCTAGCCGAAATGCAGACGGATTTGCGCGGCGCGCTGCGCCAGCAGGAACATCTGGCGGCACTCGGATCGGCCGTGAGCAAGATCAATCATGATTTGCGCGGAATTCTGTCAACGGCTGTTCTGCTGTCGGACCGGTTGTCCGGTGTCGATAACCCCGAAGTCAAACGTGTGGCGTCACCGCTCATTCAGGCCATCGACCGCGCCATCGGATTGTGCACCCAGACTCTTAACTATGCCCGCGATGAAGGTCCCGAACTCACGCGTTCCCGGTTTCGCCTGCGGGACCTGCTTGATGAGGTCGCTTCGGATCTGGCGGTGCTGGATTCGAATGCTGAGGCCGCACCGGGTGCAGCGCCCCGGATCATCAATGAAGTGTCGGCCGAGGTCATCGTCGAGGCGGATCGCGATCAGGTCTATCGGGTGTTTGCCAATCTGGGCCGAAACGCATTTGAAGCGGGGGCGCGGCAGGTCACCGTGCAGGCTTTGGAAACGCTCGATCCGGGTGTTTCGATCGAGACATCCGACGATGGACCCGGTCTCGCGCGTGCTGCGCGTGAGGGGTTGTTCGAGCCGTTCAAAGGATCGGCGCGCAAGGGCGGTACCGGTCTCGGCCTTGTGATCGTTCGTGACGTGATGCGCGCCCATGGCGGAGACATTATGCTGGCACAAACCGGCGATGCCGGAACCGTTTTTCGCCTGACCTTTCCGATCGAAAGCTAGAACACGATTTGTCGATGCGACTGAGCGCGCAGCGCGCGTGTCACTTCGACGTGAACACATATTCTGTTTTGCCGTGGCGTCCCAACATTCTGTCTATGAGCCATTCTCCATATACAAACGAGCATCTGCCGCGGCTTGCTAGGGGACTGGTCTTTGCCCTGGTTGCGATACTTCTGGCGATTTCCAGCGCGATGGCCGCACCGAAGTCCAAACTCTGGCCGCGTTGGGAGGCACATGATCCGACTTCGCAGATCGTGATTGATCACGGGAGCTGGAGGCGGCTTTTGAGTGTGTATACGCGCCCGGCGGAGGATGGTGTCACACGCTTCGACTATGCAGGTCTGGCCGGTGCGGACCGTCCGGCGCTCGATGCTTATATCGCGCAATTGGCCGGAACGCCTGTCGGTCTGCTCAATCGCGACGAGCAACTCGCGTATTGGATCAATTTCTACAACGCCCTGACCGTGCAGGTGGTGCTGGATCACTATCCGGTCAGCTCGATCCTGAAGATCAATGTTTCTCCCGGGTTCTTTGCCATTGGACCCTGAGGGAAGAAACTAGTCACGGTTGAAGGTGAGGCGCTATCCCTCGATGACATCGAACACCGAATACTGCGGCCGATCTGGCAAGATCCGCGGATTCACTATGGGGTGAATTGTGCGTCCATCGGTTGTCCCAATTTGCTGCCTGTCGTCTACACGTCCGCGACGGTCGATAGGCTGCTTACAGAGAATGCAATCGCGTATGTGAACCATCCGCGCGGTGTCTATTTTCAGGGTGGCGCGCTTTGGGTTTCCAATATTTGTGACTGGTTTCAGGAAGATTTCGGGAACAGCGAAACGGGTGTTCTGGCGCATTTGCGTGAATTCGCGGCCCCGGACCTCAAGGCCCGACTGCGTCTCGTGCTGGACATTGGCGGTTATGACTATGACTGGTCCCTGAATGCAGCCACGGATGAAGCCAAACGCTAACATGCCATAAGGCCTTGTCCCGATGGAGTGACCCGCTCTAACTTGCGGGGATGTCCGAGAACGAACGCGATCAACTGATACGGCGTATCGCCGACCGCCGAGATGACATGGCTGCGCTCACGGCGGAGCTGGTGCGCATGCCCACGGTCAACCCGCCCGGCGAGATGTATGACGCCTGTGCCCGGTATCTGGGGGAACGGCTGGCCGCGCGCGGTTTTGACGTCGAGTATCTGCGTGCCGAAGGGGCTCTCGGGGATCGCGATCGGTATCCGCGCACCAATGTGGTCGCCCGGATCGAAGGGGAGGGTCCGGGCCCCTGTGTGCATTTCAACAGCCATATTGATGTGGTGACAGCCGGCGAAGGCTGGACCGTGGACCCGTTCGGCGGCGATATCCGCGACGGGCGTGTCTATGGCCGCGGCAGTTGCGATATGAAGGGCGGCCTTGCGGCGAGCGTGGTTGCGGTGGAGGCGTTGCTGGATTCGGGTATCCGATTTCCCGGTGCTATCGAGATTTCAGGAACCGTGGATGAGGAATCCGGCGGCTATGCCGGGGTCGGCTGGCTTGCTGCACGCGGGCATTTTTCGCAACCGCGGGTCGATCATGTGATCATTCCCGAACCGCTCTACAAGGATGCGGTCTGCCTCGGGCATCGTGGTGTCTGGTGGGCAGAAGTCGAGGTGGGAGGTCGGATCGCTCATGGCTCGATGCCCTTTCTGGGTGTTTCGGCCATTCGCGGCATGGGGACCTTCATCGAGAAGCTGGAGCGTGAACTCTATCCCCGGCTCGAACAGCGCCGCACGGCCATGCCGGTGATCCCGGATGCTGCCCGGCAATCGACTCTCAACTTCAATTCCCTGCATGGCGGCTTGCCGGAGCAGGCCTATGGCGACGGTTTCCCCGCCGCACTGGTCGCAGACCGATGCCGCATTGTGCTCGACCGTCGTTATCTGATGGAAGAGGAAGAAGACGATGTGCGCGACGAGGTGATTGCGATTCTGGAATCCCTGCGTCGGGAGCGGCCGGATTTCGAATATGAACTCAAGGAATTGTGGTCCGTTCCCCCCACCATGACCGATCCCGGGGTCCCGCTGGTGCGGGCTCTGGACCGGAACATTCTCGATATTCTCGGGCAGGAGGCGCGCCATGTCGCGTCGCCAGGGACCTATGATCAGAAGCATGTGCGCCGGATCGGCAATCTGGAAAACTGCGTGGCCTATGGACCGGGTATTCTGGAGCTGGCTCATCAGCCCGACGAGTATGTGGGGGTCGACGATATGGTGGCGTCGGCGCAGGTGATGGCCGGCGTGACCCTCGATTTGCTGCAGGGCGAGATATGATTGAAACCGGTCCCCGAAACACGATCACCGATGTGCCGGGTCTGAAGATCGGTACTGCCCATGACACGATGGTACGGACCGGTGTGACGGTTTTGTTGCCCGATGATCGTGCGGTGGCCGCAGTCGATGTGAGAGGTGGCGGGACGGGAACACGCGATCTGGAATTGCTGGGCCCGGATGGTACCATCGATACCGTGGATGCGCTGGTGCTCAGCGGTGGCTCGGCCTTTGGGCTGGCCGCGGCTGATGGTGTTGCCGGCTGGCTGTCCGAGCATGGGCGTGGTTTTCCAGTGGGCGGGATGCGGGTGCCGCTGGTTCCCACGGCGATTCTGTTCGATCTTCTCAATGGCGGCGACAAGACCGGATATGCCAGCGGGTCCGACGATGCGTTGCCCCATCGTGCGTCGGCACGACAGGCGGCTGAAACGGCCGGTCTGGAGCTTTCGGATGGCGCCGTCGGTGCCGGGTATGGGGCGACCACGACCGGACATGATGGACGTCGGCTCAAGGGTGGCCAGGGTTCGGCATCGGCGGTGCTTGACGGCCGGATCACAGTGGGCGCGTTGGCCGCCGTCAATGCGGTGGGGTCGGCGGTGGCCAATGCATCGGGTCAGTTTCTGGCGGGCGCCTATGAACAGGGTGACGAGTTCGGTGGACGTGGCGGTCCGGCCTCACTCGAAACCTTCGAACACCCGCTCGACAAATACGGCACGCCGGCTGAAAGCGGCAACACGACCCTCGCCATTGTCGCGACAGATGCCGCGCTGGATCAGCGCCAGGCCAGGCGGGTCGCGATGATGGCGCAGGCAGGGCTGGCGCGCGCGATCCGGCCGATCTTTACGCCCATGGATGGTGATGTGGTCTTCGCGTTGTCGACGGGAATGCAGCCGCTTGTAGATACCGGCGAGCTGGCACGTATTGGCATGGCGGCAGCAGATTGTCTGGCGCGTGCGGTCGCCCGGGGCGTCTTTCATGCAGCAGCTCTGGACGATGTCTGGAACGCCTATGCCACGACTTATGGTGGCGGGAATGGCGCTGATTAGGCCGATTTGCTAGGTTCTGACGCACATAAAACACGGGAAATGGTCGATATGAACAAGCTTTTGCTGGGGACAGCCGTTGTGGTGTTCCTCATGATCACCGGTCTCACGGTCGGTTCCGCAAACGCCCAGTCGAAGAACAGCCTGATGATTGGTGTCACGCTCGAACCGCCGCATCTTGATCCAACGGCTGGCGCTGCGGCGGCGATCGACGAGACGGTCTATGCAAATGTGTTCGAGGGCCTGACCCGGATCGACCAGAACGGTGCCATCCAGCCGCAACTCGCAGAGAGCTGGACCGTGTCCGATGACGGGCTGGTGTACACCTTCAATCTCAAACGCGATGTGACCTTTCATGATGGCACGAGCTTCGAGGCGTCAGATGTCGTGTTCTCGTTTGACCGGGCCCGAGCCGGGGATTCCGTGAATGCGCAAAAGGCGCTCTTTGCGGCCATCGAGACGGTGGAAGCGACTGATCCCATGACCGTGAAGGTGACCCTGTCGCGTCCGGAAGGCTCGCTACTGTTCAATCTGGGTTGGGGTGATGCGGTGATCGTGGCGCCGGAATCAGCTGCCACAAACAAGACCAGTCCTGTCGGAACCGGCCCGTTCAAATTCTCGCGCTGGGTCAAGGGCGACCGGGTCGAACTTGTGGCCGTCGCGCCAGATGCTCCGATCCAGAAGGCGACCTTCCGGTTCATGTCGGATCCGTCGGCTCAAGTTGCGGCCCTGAAGGCCGGTGATATTGATGCTGCCACCAACCTGAATGCACCCGAGGCGGTGCTGGCATTTCAGGCGGACAGGAATTTTGAGGTCGCGATTGGCACGACCGAGGGTGAAACCATCCTGTCGATCAACAACACCCGCGCACCGCTCGATGACGTCCGGGTGCGCCGCGCAATTGCCCATGGGATTGATCGTAAGGCGATCATCGATGGCGCCATGTTCGGTTTCGGCACGCCCATCGGCTCGCATTTTGCACCTCACCATCCGGCCTATGTGGATCTGACCGGCACCTATCCCCACGATCCGGCGAAAGCACGTGCTTTGCTCGCGGAAGCCGGTGTGACGGATCTCGCGGTGACTCTCAAACTGCCGCCTCCGGCTTATGCCCGCCGCAGCGGAGAGATCGTCGCTGCGCAACTCAAGGAAGTGGGGATTACGGTCGAGATTGTGCCGGTCGAGTGGGCGCAGTGGCTGGAGCAGGTCTTCCGGGGTGATGATTTCGACCTTACGATTGTCTCACATACGGAGCCGCTCGATATCGGCATCTATGCGCGGGACAAGTACTACTTCAATTATGATTCCCCGGCATTCAAGGCCGTGATCAAACGTCTCAACGCCACCAGTGATCCGGCAGCACGCAACGCGCTTCTGGCGGTGGCACAGGATATTGTCGCGGTTGATGCGGTGAACGGGTTCATGTTTCAGCTGGCCCGACTGGGGGTCTGGCGCAAGGGTCTCAAGGGCATGTGGCGGAATGCGCCCGTGCAGGCCATCGACATAACCGGCGTGCGCTGGGAATAGGGTTTCGCGGGCTGGGCAGGCGATGCTGATCTATATCGCGCGCAAGGCGCTGATTCTGCTGGTCACTTTGGCCATGGCGAGCCTCGCGATTTTTGTGACCCTCGAGATTCTGCCGGGGGACCCGGCATTGCTGATTCTCGGCATTGAGGCTCAGGACGATACTCTGGCGGCTTTGCGGGCTCAGGTGGGTCTTGATCGGCCTCCGACCGTGCGATACCTGGCCTGGATCGGTGGCCTTGTGTCAGGCACCAGCGGGATCAGCCACACCTATGCGGTCCCGGTCTTTGAACTGATTGGCGAGCGTCTGGTGGTGACGATCCCCCTTGCACTCATGGCCCTCGTGACATCGACCCTGCTGGCTGTCCCGATGGGCATGCTGGCGGCCGTCCGGCGTGGGCGATGGGGTGATTTTGGCGTGATGGGGTTCAGTCAGATCGGCATGGCGATCCCGAATTTTTGGTTCGGTATCATGGCGATTCTGGTCTTTGCTGTGGTGCTGGGGTGGTTTCCGGCGGCCGGATTTCCGGGATGGGAGGCGGGCTTCGGCGTGGCGCTCTGGGCGCTAGTGTTGCCGGCGCTGTCTCTGGCGCTGCCTGAAGCAGCGATCCTCGCGCGGGTCGCCCGGGCCTCGGTCCTTGAAACCCTCGGGGCCGACTATGTTCGCACGGCACATGCCAAGGGACTCACCCGGCAGCGGGTTCTGTGGGGCCATGTCCTGCGCAATGCGCTGATTCCCATGACCACGATACTGGGGCTTCAGTTTGCGTTTCTGCTTGCCGGCTCCATCGTCATCGAAAGCGTGTTCTCCCTGCCCGGTCTGGGCCGGTTGATCTTTCAGGCGGTCAGTCAGCGTGATCTTGTTGTGGTCCGCGACGTGGTGATGCTTCTGGTGGCCTTTGTCGTGGTCATCAATTTTCTGGTCGATATTGCCTATGGGGTCATCGACCCGCGCGCGCGGCGGGCCGGGTGATGGGGCGTCATCCCGGATTCGTGCTGGGTCTGCTGCTCACCGGGCTGCTCGGTCTGACGGCACTGATTTCTCTGATCTGGACTCCCTATGCCTATGACGCCATCTCGGTTGCCGAACGGATGCAGGGCCCCAGCGCGGCCCACTGGCTCGGCACCGATCAGTTTGGGCGTGATATCGCGACTCGTCTGATGGTTGGTGCCCGCAATTCCATTTCGGTTGGCGTTGTTGCGGTGAGTATCGGGCTCGTTGCCGGTGGGCTGCTGGGACTTCTGGCTGCGGCACGTGGTGGCTGGGTCGATGAACTCGTGGCCCGAGGGTCGGATGTGGTCTTCGCGTTTCCCGCGATCGTGTCGGCGATTCTGATCACGGCGCTGCTGGGGCCAGGGGCGGTCAATGCCATCATTGCCATCGGAATTTTCAACATTCCGGTCTTTGCACGTGTCACCCGCGGCGCAGCTTTGCAGGTCTGGGGCATGGAGTATGCCCGTGCGGGGCTGGCGATCGGCAAGAGTGGTCTGGGGGTCACCCGGGACCACGTTCTGCCCAATATTCTCTCGGTGCTGATCGTGCAGGCCACTATCCAGTTCGCCGTCGCGATCCTGGCCGAAGCGGCGCTGGCCTATCTGGGGCTGGGCACCCAGCCTCCGGCGCCGAGCTGGGGACGGATGTTGTTTGATGCCCAGACATTGATGTCGATCGACCCGAAGCTGGCCATCCTGCCGGGACTGGCGATCGCGCTGGCGGTTCTTGGCCTGAACCTGCTCGGCGATGGTTTGCGGGATATTCTCGACCCGCGTCTGCGCACTGAACCGGTTGGCTGAGGCTCTTGCCTCAGCTGTTCGCGGCGATAGGTTTGACGAATTGTAGTTCCAGATCCCAGGGGAAATGTATCCAGGTGTCCTGGCTGACTTCGGTCACGAATGTATCAACCAGGGGCCGGCCTGCCGGTTTGGCATAAACCGTTGCCAGATGGGCCTTGGGAAGCATGTCCCGGACGACCTTTGCCGTTTTTCCGGTGTCGACCAGATCATCGACAATCAGCGTGTTTTCGCCGTCACCTTCGATGGTCTTGAGAATGGTGAGATCACCCTGAGCCTGATGGTCGTAGGAAGAGACGCAGATCGTGTCGACCAGCCGGACTTCGAGTTCGCGCGACACGATGGCCGCAGGGACAAGCCCGCCGCGTGTGATCGCAACGATGCGCTGCCAGGGTTGTATCTCGGCCAGGCGCCAGGCGAGGGCCTTGGCATCGCGGTGAAGCTGTTCCCATGAGACGGGGTAATCATGTTGTGAGAGAGCCATGGGAGGATGTCCTGCGCAAATAGAGAAGATGGCGCATTAAAGCGCCGGAGGGACGGTCATGCAATTGGGGATCATGGGGACTAGATGCCCCGTTCGCCAGTGGGGTGCAGGGTGACGCCGCCTATGCGCCAGCTGCCGTCGTCCTGGCGTTCCATCTTATAGAGCGCGACAACACCGCGACCGTCCGGTCCGATGAAACGCACGGGCTGGGTGTGGTGCCCCTCCACGAGGATCGGGGCCTCGAAGGAATAGGAGCGGGGCCGGTACACCGGTTTGAAACTGGAGCGCACCATCCGCATGAACTGTTCGGGTGTGCGAAAGGTCTTCTGGATGTCCGGGCTCGCAAAACCGAACGCCGTCACACCGTCGTCGCGGGACAGAGCCTCGATCTGGCCTTCGATCACCTGGCGGAAGGCATCGCCCGGTGTGTCGGCCAGGCTGGCTGTCACGCCGCAGATCGTGATCAGAAACCCGAAGAGAATATCTCGGAATATGGGCATGCGATGACTATATGAGTGAAAGGCGCCTGATACCATCGCGACGCGCCGGGAGTTAGCGGTTATAGTTTTTGAAGATTTTGGGAGAGTTTGATGCCGATCCGGAAAATTGAAGCAGCAGATGCCAGACTCCCGGCGTTCGAAGTCCCCGATGATGCCACACAATCCGATGGTGTTGTCTTCGATCTCTCAAGCCATGCCCGCGCCCGCGAAGCGCTGGACTTCGGACTTCGCGCCCGTGACCCGGGCTTCAATATCTTCGTTGTTGGTGAGGATCGCAGCGGTCGTATGACCGCGACCCTGTCCTATCTGGAAGAGGCTCTGGCAGGTGGCAAGTGGCCGGATGACTGGATTTATCTGAACAACTTCAAACGTACCAATGAGCCTTTGGCCGTTCGCCTTCCTGCGGGCGAAGGCCGCAAGTTTCGCGATGCCATGACAGCACTGGTGCCCCAGCTTCGGGATGCGCTGCATCAGGCTTTCGGACGGGAGGAGTATCAGCAGAGTATCAATGCCCATGAGATGGCGATGCGCGCCGATGTCAGCAAGGGGATCGAGGCTGCGCGTGCGGTTGCCGAGGTGGCCGGGCTGTCGCTGGTGCAATCCCCGCAGGGCCTCATGGTTGTCCTGCTCGGGGAAGACGACAAACCTCGAGATACCTCTGATCTTCCCGAGGCTGAACGCAAGGCGATGGAGGAAACCGGACAGGAGGTCAGCCGGATGCTGGCCGAGGTCAATCGCGAAGCAGTTCGTCATCAGGCGAAATTCGCTGAGCAGGTGAATGCCCTGAACAGCAATGTGGCTGAAACTGCTGTCAGCGGTCTGATCGACGAGCTGGCGTCAGGGTTTCAGGAGCACCAGGGTCTCAATCGCTGGCTGGTCGCATTTCGGGTTGATGTGATCGAGAATATCGAGCTCTTCCGGGAGGCGGATGAAGGCGCGGAGTTGCCGCCGGGCATGCCGCGACCGCCAAAGCCCACACCTGAAGAACGCTATGCCGTCAATCTTCTTGTCGACAATTCTGATATCTCGGGTCCGCCCATCGTGCTGGAGGGCAACCCGACCTATGAAAATCTGTTCGGACGTATCGAGTACCGCCAGGTGGGCGGTGTGTTGCAAACAGACTTCTCGCTGATCCAGCCCGGCGCCTTGCACCGCGCCAATGGCGGTATTCTGGTGATCCGCGCCGATGCGATCGCGGCTCAGGGCAACAGTTGGAACCAGCTCAAGGGGGCCTTGCGCGACGGTGTCATTCGCATGGAGGAACAATACAGGTCCGGCAGTGTGCCGGTGGCTGGAGCACCCAAGCCAGCCCCGGTGCCGCTCGACGTCAAGATGGTGATCGTCGGTGGACCACGCTGGTACTACACCTTCTTTTCCGTCGACCCGGAGTATCAGGCCTATTTCAAGGTGAAGGCCGAAATCGATGGAGAGATGGACGCGACGCCTGACAATCTGGCCTGTTACGCCGGGCTGCTTCAGGGTTTTGCGAACAAGCATGGAGCCACCACCTGTACACCCGAGGCGATCACCTATCTGCTTGGCTATGCGTCCCGACTGGCCTTTGATCGTGAGAAGCTTTCTGCCCGGTTCGAACTGGTCGAGGATATCGTGAACGAGGCGATCTATGCTGCCCGCGCCGCCGGTGACAAGACCGTGGATAGGGCCTCCATTCAGGCCGCAAGGGCCAGCCGTCGAAACCGGAATGCCCGGATGGAAGATCGTACCCATGAAGGTATTCAGCGCGGCAGTGTGCTGATCTCGACGGCCGGTGAAGGGGTGGGACAGGTCAACGGTCTGACAGTGCGCGATATGGGCGACCACGCTTTTGGCGCACCGTCGCGGGTCACGGCGCGCACCTCGGTCGGACGCCGCGGGGTGACGAATATCGAGCGCGAGACAATGCTCGGCGGGCCGATCCAGCAGAAGGGCGCGATGGTCATTCAGGGGTTTTTGGCCGGCCTCTTTGCCCGCCGCATGCCCCTGTCGTTCAACGCGTCAATCACCTTCGAACAGAGCTATGGCGGGGTCGAGGGGGACAGTGCGTCCATCGCCGAGGTTCTTGCGATTCTGTCAGATCTCTCGGGGGTACCGCTGCGTCAGGATCTGGCGGTCACGGGCTCCATGAACCAGCATGGAGAGGTTCAGGCCATTGGCGGTCTGACCAACAAGGCCGAAGGCTTTCACCGGACCTGTGTTGAGGCCGGCGCGCTGACGGGCACTCAGGGTGTGGTCTTCCCGCACTCAAACGAGCCTGCTCTGGTGCTCGACGACCATATCGTTGCCGATATCGAAGCCGATCGCTTTCACGTCTATTCGGTGGCGCATCTGGATGAAGCCATTGAGCTCTTCACTGGCATTCCGGCTGGCACACCGGATGCGGAAGGGGCATACCCCGCCGACACGATCTATGGTCGGGTAGCAGCACAGCTGGCAGAATTCGATCACGCGCTCGACGAGCGCGACGCCTGATCGAGGTTCAATCCAAATCCGTTATCGGACGTAGATGTGAACTTCGTTGTTGGCGACGGCACCGCTTGAGGTGGAGTTCAGCGAAAGACGGTCGCTTGGCAGACCCATCTGAGAGAGGTTCTGCACCACCTGCTCGGCATTGCGCCGGGCCTGGTTGGCGTTGAGTGCAATCTGTGCCGGCGTGCCACGCTGGGGCACGATCGAGACAACATCAAACACCGAATTCGGACGACGGTTCAATGCTTCGCTGACGGCCGTGAACAGGGGTTCCTGATAGGGCACGTTCGGGCGGTCGAAACGGATTACGACGAGCGGACGCCGGTTGGCCAGATTGCCGACGGTCCCGGCGGAGCCGCGCGGTGCGGCGGCCGTGCCGAAGGCGCGATTGGCCAGGCTGGTTCCGAGGAGCTCGCCATTCTTGACCGCCACGGAAAGAACCGTGAGGTCGCTGCGTTCGCGGCTGACGTAATTGGTCTGGCGCGCGATGTCT
>Ga0055584_100004013_pt1 | contig 14421 bp, 15 predicted proteins | sample OSDHelmetaG_FD_58716 | JGI IMG/M metagenome (GOLD analysis project Ga0055584, IMG submission 58716) | Pelagic marine sediment microbial communities from the LTER site Helgoland, North Sea, for post-phytoplankton bloom and carbon turnover... | ecosystem: Environmental > Aquatic > Marine >... | reverse complement strand
GGTGCAGGCGACCCTCGCCGCGATCTATCCGACCGTCGGTATCGATGGGATCGAAGGCGTGCAGTTCGTCGTGGGATTCGATGCCGAGTTGTATCTCCTCGGTGCCCTCGAGGGCACCGAGTGTTGCGCCGCAGACAGCGCAGATCGGCTCATGGAAGCCCGCCGAGACGGCACTGACGCCGTCATCACTGTCTTCCCCGTCGAAGAGGGCGACAGAGAAGGGCTGGCCTGGGCCGAAGCACTCGGCATCAAGGAAGTTGTTGGCGAGTTCACCACCAACTTCACCGCGAACCAGACCCGCAACATCAATATCGCCCGTATCGCAGAGCTCACCCGTGGAGCCGTCATCGAGCCAGGTGAGACGTTCTCGATCAACGACTACGTCGGGCGACGAACCACCGAGGACGGCTTCGTTGCGGCGGGAGTGATCAGCAACGGCGTCTTCAGCAGTTCTGTGGGCGGTGGCATCTCGCAGTATGCGACCACGCTCTTCAACGCCGCCTTCTTTGCCGGCCTCGACTTCGGCGAATACCAGAGCCACTCGATCTACATCAGCCGCTACCCCTACGGCCGCGAAGCCACGGTCTCGTTCCCCGCTCCTGATCTCCAGATCGTCAACACCACGCCCTATGGCGTCCTGCTCTGGCCGACCACTACGGAGGACTCGATCACCGTGCGGCTCTACTCGACTCAATGGGTGAAGGGCGAGCAGACCGGCCAGACCGAGCGCACCGAGGGCACATCGTGCACCCGCGTCACCACCCAACGCACTCGCACCTGGGTCGACGACAACCGAACGGAGGTCGACACCGTCACGGCGCGTTACCGCCCCGAAGGCATCCGCTGCGACGGCAGCTCGACAGTCCCGACCACGACCACGCTCCCCCCGACCACTACCCCTCCAACCACTGCCCCTCCCACCACGGTCCCGACCAGCGTCCCCTGACCGCCGGGTCCGTAGACTGCGCCGATGACCAGGGTTCTCGCCGACGAGCGAATGAGCGATGTCGATGCCGTGGTCTGGGCAGTCGAACGCCTTCCCCGGAATCGCACGACGATCGCCGCGCTGGTTCGGTTCGCGCGTCCACTCGACCCCGCTGATCTGCGACATCGCGTCGACCGGGCGAGCAGAGTCGTTCCTCGCCTGCGCCAGCGGGTGATCAACGATCCGGTCGCGGCACCTCGCTGGTCGGTCGATCCCGAGTTCCGGCTGAGCTTTCATCTGCGGTCGCGTCACCTCCAAAGTGGCGACGATCAGGCGCTCGCAGCACTCGCACGAGACCTGATCGTCCAGCCCTTCGACCGGTCCCGTCCGCTGTGGGAGTTCACCTACATCACCGGGCTCGACGATGGAGGGGCCGCGCTGCTGTTGAAGTCGCATCACGCGGTCAGCGACGGTGTCGGTGGTGTCGAGATGATGCTCGAACTCTTCGACCTCACGCCCGAGCCCGCCCGGGAACGCACCACACTTCCGATTGCACCCACCGCTCCGCCAGCCGCGCCGCGACCCCTCTTCGCCGAGGCAGTACGCGAGGAGGTCTCCGGCCTCGGTCGTGCGGTGCGCGACACACTCACCAACGCGACCCCGCCTTCGCTTCCGAGCTTGGCCGAGGCGAGCCGACGCATCGGCGAGGTGCTCGGGTCGGCCACACGGATGTTCTCTCCCCCACCCGACTCGACCGTGCTGCCGGATCAGCGTTCCGACCACCTCGATGTCCGCTTCTTTTCGCTCGCCCTCGACGATCTTCGCCAGGCCGGCCGACGCGTCGATGGCACCATCAACGACGCATTCGTCACCGCGGTCGCGTTGGGCATCGCCGATCACACTCGAGAAACCACGGCGCCGCTTCGGGTCTCCGTGCCTCTCAGCACTCGCGGCGCCGACGACGGGGTCGGCAACCATTGGACTCCCGGCCGCATCGACATCGATCTGGCTGACGCCCACGACTCCGAGTTGCTGTGTGCGGCCGTCCAGCGATCGATGCGACGCCTACGCGACGAACCTGCACATCAGCTGCTCGCACCGCTGGCCGCTGGGCTCCGCCGACTTCCCCCTCTCGCCACGGCGTCGATATTCGAGTCGCTGACCGCACGGGTCGACGTCGCGGCATCGAACGTGCCGGGAAGCCCGGTCCCGCTCCATCTCTGTGGCGAGCCGGTCACCGCGCTCGTTCCGTTCGGACCGCTCAGTGGTTGTGCTGTCAACGTCACGCTCCTGAGCCATGCCGACACCGCGCACATCGGCATTTCGTCGGACCCGGCAGCAATCGCCGATGCCGACGCTCTGGCGCGCGCCATCGAAGGCGGCATCAGCGCCGTCGTGAAGGGTTCGTAGTCGTGGAATCAGTCGAGACACTCATCATCGGCGCAGGACCGGCCGGCACCGCAGCCGCCGCCGTCCTCGCTCGCGCCGGGCGTGAGGTCGTCGTTGTCGACAAAGCAGTCTTCCCTCGCGACAAGTGCTGCGGCGACGGGCTGACGGCCCTTGCGCTCCGCGAGCTCGAACGGCTCGAGTTCGACCCGGGCCAGGTCGCATCGTGGCGAGTTGTGGACGAAGTGATCGTCCGGTCGCCGTCGGGCAAGGAACGCCGCTACTCGCTTCCCGAGGGCCCCGGATACCACTCTGCGGTCGCGACGCGCCTCGACCTCGACGCAGCCCTCGTCGATCTCGCAATAAGGGCCGGGGCCGACGTCCGACAGGGAGTCACCTTCCGCGGCGCCCAGCCCGACGCCAACGGTGTCGTGGTAGAGCTCGAGAGCGGAGCGATCGAGGCGAGACACGTGATCGCCGCCGATGGCATGTGGTCTCCTGTTCGCAAGGCACTTGGACTTGCGGTGGATGGCTACCGCGGCGAGTGGCACGCATTTCGTCAGTACTTCGAGAACGTGAGCCCGCGAGCCGGCAACGAGCTGATCGTGTGGTTCGAGAAGGACCTCCTGCCCGGCTATGCCTGGTCGTTTCCACTGGCCAACGGTCGAGCCAACATCGGGTTCGGCATCCAGCGCGGCGGCCACCACTCCGTCGGCGACATGAAGGAACTCTGGCCGGACCTGCTGAGCCGGCCACACATTCGTGAAGTGCTCGGGCCCGATGCCCGCCCCGAGGCGCCACACAAGGCGTGGCCCATTCCGGCCCGCGTCGGCCGCGTGCCGCTCACCGGACCCCGCACGATGTTCGTCGGCGATGCTGCGGCCGTCACCGATCCGATGACCGGTGAGGGCATCGGTCAAGCGTTGCTGAGCGGACGCCTCGCCGCCGAAGCGATCCTCGAGGCGGCCGACCCGGTCAGCGCATACGAACGAGAGGCCCGGCGCGAACTCGTCGCCGACGACCGCATGGCCCGCTTACTCATCCCTCTCCTCGGTCGCCCGCTGATCGCCCGCGGCGCGCTGAAGCTCACCGGAGCCACACCCTGGACACGCCGAAACTTCGCTCGCTGGATGTTCGAGGACTACCCGCGAGCGATGATCGCCACGCCGCGACGCTGGCACCGTGGAATGTTCACCGGTCCGGGCGCCTACCCTTCGCTGCCTGATGAGTGAGCTGCCTGATGACTGAGCTGCCTGAGGCCGTCGACCGGCTCGATGATGCGATCGACGAGTGGTGGAACCGCTTTCGCGGTCGCCCGGTGATCGACCGGATGTACTACACCGCGTCGGAAGCGGCCGACTTCTCAGTGGTCTGGCACGCCCTCGGCGTGGTGCAAGCGATCATCGAAGACGACCCGATGATCGCTGTCCGTCTGAGCGCGGCGCTCGGTATCGAGTCGGCCCTCGTCAACGGCCCGATCAAGTCGATGTTCAAGCGAAGTCGACCGGTGCAAGAGGCGGACCGCCCTCACAATCTTCGCCAACCGAAGACGAGCAGCTTCCCCAGTGGCCACGCGTCTGCGGCCATGGTCGCGGCAGCGCTGCTCTCGCGTCACACAGGTGGCGCGGCCTGGTACGGCGCAGCGGCGGTCGTGGCGACCAGCAGGATTCACGTGAGGATCCACCACGCATCAGACGTTGCCGGTGGTTTGGTTGTCGGCGCGGCGCTCGGCGCCGTCGCCCGCCGAATGCTCGACTAGCTAGTTGACGCCGGCCGGCTCGACCGACGGGTCGGCTGGCACGAAGGTGAGAATCGAGCGCAGGTCGAGGAGAAGATCGGCCACTTCGGCGGTTGCCACCAGATCGCGTCGCATCATTTCGCCGAGACCTCGGTCGATCACTGCGAGCGCTGCATCGAGCTGGGCACCGTTGAGGGCTTCCGTCATTCTCTGCGACCTCCGGTCACGTGGGCGTGTTGGGCACCATACTCGCACGCGCCGACATACTCGCAACGGGCCGGGCGGCCCTGATTTCTCCGATTCGACTGAAATGGGCCGAACGACCCAGACGTCCTACCCTCGGGCGCATGGACGTCAACAACGCAGTCATCGTCGTCACCGGCGGAGCAAGCGGAATCGGCCGGGCAATGGCCCTCCGATTCGGCGCCGACGGGGCCGGTGCCATCGTCATCGTCGACGTGAACGCCGATGGGGTCGAGGCTGTGACCGCCGAGATCGCCGCCGCTGGGGTGTCGGCTCACGGCGAGGTGGTCGACATGACCGACCAAGCCGCGGTGGAGTCGCTCATCGACCGGATCGAGAAGGACGTGGGCCTCATCGATCTCTGGTGCGGCAATGCCGGGGTGGGCGCAAACGGCGGAGTCGAACTGGCCAACGAAGTGTGGGACTTCAACTGGAACGTCAACGTCATGGCCCACGTCATCACGGCGCGGGTGCTGGTCCCTCGTTGGATCGAGCGCGGCCGCGGTCACCTCCTCCTCACCGCGTCAGCAGCGGGCCTGCTCACCAATCTCGGCACCGCTCCCTACGCGGTGACGAAACACGCCTGCGTCGCTCTCGCCGAGTGGATCAAGATCACCTACGGCGAACAAGGCGTCGGCGTGAGCTGTCTTTGCCCTCAGGGGGTGCGCACGCCTATGACCGAAGCCGATGGCGAACTCGCCATCGAGGTCGTCAAGGCGATGGGCATGATCGAGCCGGAGCAGGTGGCCGACGCCGTCGCTGAAGGGCTCGCCGACGATCGCTTCCTGATCCTCCCTCACCCCGAGGTCGCAACTTACGAACAGCGACGAGCCGGCGACCGCGATCGCTGGCTGACCGGCATGCAGAAACTCCAGGCGACCCTTCCCGGCGCGTGATCTGATCAGCAGCTGTGACCCTCGACGCCGAGACCAACGCGGTCTACGAAGACAAGGCGCAACAGTGGACCGATGCCCGAGTGGGCAAGTCCCTCCAGGGTGCTGAACGACTTCGGGCGAGGGCCGACGCCGACCACGGCCAGCTCCTCGATCTCGGCTGCGGGCCCGGATATCTCACCGAGGCGCTGCCCGACGACGCAATCGGCCTCGATCCCGCCGCCGCAATGCTCGATCTTCTTCGTCAGCGGCTTCCCGGTGCTCTCGCCGTACAAGGCGAGGCTGCCCGGCTTCCGTTTCGCACCGGTTCGCTCGGCGGTGCCGTGGTCAACGCCGTCTATGTCCACGTCGACCGCCCCGAGCTGCCGCTGACCCTCGCCGAGCTGCACCGCACTCTCGCTGTCGGCGCCCCCGTCGAGCTCGGCATGTTCGGCGGCGATCAGGACCTGACCGAGATGACCACCGGCGACTTCGCGGGCCGTCGTTTCGCGCTTTGGGAGGACGATCACCTCCTCGACGTTCTGCTCGGCGCCGGATTCTCCGTCGACGAGCATCAGCATCACACCACTGATCACTGGCCCTACCTCCTCTCGAGCCTCACCCGACTACGTTCGCTCCCCGACACCGTCGGGCCCCGCATGAAGATGCTCGTCTGCGGGCTCAACCCCAGCCTGCATTCAGCGGATCTCGGCGTGGGGTTCGGCCGGGCCGGCAATCGCTTCTGGCCGGCGGCATTGGCCGCCGGAGTGGTCACCGTGGATCGCGATGCGCATCACGCATTGCGAGAACACGGTGTGGGCATGACCGACCTCGTCAAACGCGCAACGCCGAGGGCCGACGAGATCTCAGCCGACGAGTACCGCGAAGGCCTCGCCCGACTCGAGCGCCTGTGCCGCTGGCTCCGGCCGGAGTCGGTCTGCATGGTCGGGCTCTCGGGGTGGCGCGCTGCAGTGGATCGCAAGGCAACGGCGGGCTGGCAGGATCGCCCGCTCGGCGATTCGCCGGTCTACGTGATGCCGTCCACGAGCGGCCTCAACGCCCATGCGCAGCTCCCCGACCTCACCGAGCACCTGCGGAGCGCGATCCTTGGTCCATGAGCCGGCTCGGTCGAATTTCGCGAATGCTGATCCAGCTCGCAGCCATTTCGGCGCTCGCGGCCGGGTGTACCGCTGTCGACGAGCCCGGTTCGCGCGGACCTGATCGCTCATCGACGACCACCACGCTGCCGGCCGAGGCGTCGGCACCCATCTCGTTGTCGTGCGGCACGGGCGGGGCGGGAGGCGAGGTAGACACGGCGCTGTCCGCCCCACACCAGGCGGCCATCGACGATGCGCTCCGCGCACCCGAGTTCCACGGACTCGACATCTCCGTCTCCATCTGGATCGACGGCCACGGCGAGGTGGCTGCCGTGAACCCCGATACGCGGCTCCTGCCAGCATCGAATCAGAAGCTCTTCACCGCCATCGGTGCCCTGGCCACCCTCCCCGGCGACCACCGATTCGTCACCGAAGTCCGCCATGACGACGGAGTGCTCACCCTTGTCGCCGGCGGCGACCCCACGCTCCGGCTGAGCGGCGCCCACTCCCTCGCCGCGCTCGCCCGCCAGGTGGCCGAGCGAGGCATCACCGGAGCCGAGGTGGTCGCCGTCGACGCCAGCCACTTCGAGTTCAACCGAATGGCCGTCGGTTGGCAGGACTGGCACATCCCTGACTATGTGGGCCCGCTCTCGGCGTTCACCGTCAACGACAACCGGCACCGAACCGACGACGACTATCTGTTCAGTCCGGCCATCGGAAATCTCGAGGCGTTCGCTTCTGCGCTGCGCTCCGTCGGCGTCGATATCGGCGGGGCCAGAATCGAGCCGGCCACGGAGGCACGCGGCGAGGTGGTCGCCACGCTGCGATCGGCGCCGGTCTCGACGCTGGTGGCCGACATGCTGACTCGCAGCGACAACGAGACCGCCGAAGCACTCCTGCGAGAGGTGGGCGACGGCAGCACCGCCACCGGGATCACCACCGTCGATTCGGTGCTCGATCCGTACTGCCAGGGACGGTCTGGCGCGAGCGGCGACGGCTCCGGGCTGTCGCGAGCCAACCTGCGTTCGGCCCGCGAGTGGCGTTCGTTGCTGCAGGCCGTTGCCGCCGCCCCCTGGGGTAACGAGCTCCGCGCGGGCCTTCCGGTTGCCGGTCGCACGGGGACCCTGGCCGGGCGGCTGGGCGGCCAGACCACACGAGGCAATGTCACCGCGAAAACCGGTTCGATCATCGGCGGGCAGGCCCTCTCGGGCTATGCGACCACAGCGGAAGGCCGCGAGATGGTCTTCTCCATCATCGTCAACGGAGACGCTGTGAGCGCGCGGGCGGCTCGGCCGGCGATCGATGCCCTGGTGACCGCGGCGGTCGGCGAGACCTGACCGGCAGTCTCTCTCCCCTAGGCGGGAGCGAGGCCTTCGAGGGCTTCGTCGATGTCGACGCCCGGGAACGGCATCAGCGCAATCGCGGGGCAGGTGATGCCGTTGTCGATGTAGCGCTGAAGATGGGCGCGGCACTCGTCGTAGCTGCCGTGAACGATCAGCTCGTCGATGATGTGGTCGGGGATCTTCTCGAGCGCACCCTTGCGATCGCCGGCCGCCCACTGCTCCCAATGCTCACCGAGCGCGTCGCCGCGGCCCATCCATTCGTGGAAGGCCTTGTAGACGGGCACATTGAGATATGCGGCAGCCGCGAACTTGCCGGTGGAACGCGCCGACTCCGTGTCGGTTGTCGGAGCGACGAAGATCCGGGCGACCATCTCGGCATCGGGGTTCTCGGCTCGAACGACGGCGGAGACCGTGGCGACATTGTCGGCCGAGAGCCAGTTGACGATCGCGCCGTCGGACTCACGACCGGCCATCTTGAGCATTCCTTCGCGAAGCGCGGCGACGAGCACCGGCACGGGCTCCTCGGGCACCAGGCCGAGGCGGAACCCCTTCACCGAGAACGAGTCGTAGTCCTCCGTGATCTTCTCGCCCGTGAGCGCCGCCTTCACGAACCGCACCATGTCTCGGGTCTGCTTGAACGGTTCCTCGAAGGGCACACCGTTCCAGCGCTCGACGATGACGTCCGATGACGAACCGATGCCCAAAACGAAGCGGCCCGGGGCGGCTGAGGCCATCCCGGCGGCGGATTGCGCCATCAACGCCGGACCGCGGGTGAACGCAGGGAGAATTGCGGTGCCCAGCCGCATGCTGGGCGCCCACACCGAACTGAGCGCCAGCGGTGTCAGACCGTCGGCGCCCATGGCCTCGGCCGACCACAGATCGGTGTAGCCGAGCGATTCCAGGCGCTGAATCCGGTCTTTTTGTGCGTGAAGAGGCTGGCCGTCGAACGGAACGGTCATGCCATAGCGAGGTGCAGACATGGGCTGATCCTGCCACGCCGGACCCACTGTCACACCCCTTCTGCATGATGTGTCCATGACCAACCAGCTCACCCTCATCACCCCCCACCGCAGCTGGCGCCTCGATCCCCGCACCAAGCAACGGGGCCTCGATGGCGTCGCCGCCGCTCGTGCCGTGCTGCACGAGTCTCGGATCAACGCCCGTGAAGCCGCCCTCGCAGAAGGCGAATCCCTCGAACTCCACGCCGACGCGGCCTGATCGAGCGCAAGTATCGCCAGACTGGTCGCCGTGAACCGACTCGCTGCGTTGTTGACCCTCTGTCTGTGCCTCGGCGCCTGCACTGACGACGGCGGTACGGCGGTGGAGGTCCCGACTCCGACGACCGACGAGGGCAACCAGACCACCGTCCCGGATCAGGCGGCCCTCGAACCCAACGCCACGGTCGAGCGAATCGTCGATGGCGACACCCTCGTCGCCATCATCAGCGGAGAGCGTGAGCGGGTCCGACTGCTCGGCATCGACACACCCGAGTCTGTGGCAGAGAACCGCCCCGACCAGTGCTACGGCGAAGAGGCCAGCGCCTATCTGAAGGGTCTGCTGCCCGAGGGCTCCGACATCACCCTGATCCTCGACGAAGAGGCGCGAGATCAATACGACCGGCTCCTGGCCTATGTCGTGCGCAGCAGCGACGACCTCTTCGTCAACCTCGACCTGATCGAGCAGGGCTATGCCGGTGTGTTGATCTACAACCCCAACGATCACTACGAATCGCTGTTTCGTTCGGCCGAGCGCGACGCCATCGAAGCCGACGCCGGCTTGTGGGGCGTGTGTGGCGGCCCCGACGTTCCACTCGAATAGACGGCTACCGTCGCGGGCGTGGAATCACTCGCCCAAGCGCTCGGTCATTCTGCCGATGCCAAGCTTCTCATCCTGAGCGCCGACCAACTCGGGTCGACCCACGCCGCCACGGCCGGCGGCTACACCGCACTTCGCGAGGGCCACGCGACCACCGCCACGGTGATGATGCCCGGGCCGTGGTCTCGCTACGCCGCAGACCGCCACGACGGTGCCGACATCGGCATCCACCTCACCCTCAACAGCCAGCTCGACTGCTATCGGTGGGGTCCGCTCACCGCCGCGCCGAGCCTGCTCGACGGCGACGGCGGCTTTCCCCGCACGGTCGCCGACCTCTGGGACCACGCCGACCTCGACGAAGTTCGGCGGGAGTGCCGCGCCCAGGTCGAACGAGCCCGACTGTGGGGCTTCGATCTGACCCACCTGGCAACGCATCTCGGCACCCTGCAACAGCGCCCGGAGTTCTTCGACGTCCTCGTTGATGTCGCCTACGACTCCGAGCTTCCGGTTCGCCTCGAGAGCGGCGACGCCGAGGATCGGGCCGGATTCCCGTTTCGGCGCCTCGCGGCAGAAGAGGGAATCTTCATGCCCGATCACTTCACCCTGGTCCGGGGCGGCGCCCGCGAGCATCTCGATCGCACGCTGGCTTCGCTCGAGCCCGGGGTCACCGTGGTTGCGTTCGAGCCGACCATCGCGGCGGAAGAGATCCGCGCGATCGATCCGGATGCAACCAGCCGGATGGACGACCTGGCGGTGCTCACCGACCGCGACGTGCCGGCCCGTATCGAAGCGGCAGGCGCCACGCTGATCGGCTTTCGCGAGATCCGCGATCTTCAGCGCTCTCGACGCTGAAACTAGGTGGTGGTGTTCGCCATGACCTCGGCGAGTGCCTCGATCGCGGCAACCCGGGTGGGGCGGAGATCCAACATCCAGCGCTCGTGGGCACCCTCGACCTTCAGCGCACCGTTCATGAACCCGGCGTCACTCGACAGCTCTCCGGTGAGGACCTTCACTGCAGCGTCGTACTTCAGCGAGATGACCAGGTCGGGGTCGGTCGACTTACCGGTCTGCATGGCAGTGACCCGCCCGTTCTCGAGCGTCACGCCGATGGTGGCCTTGCCGGACGGGCTACCGGCCACGACATAGTCGATCACGGCTGTCGCACCGTCGACCTCTGGAAGCCCGCCGAGCGCGGTGGTTGCGGCAGCCAGCCACTCTTCGTCGAAGATGTCCATCAGGCGGAAGCCTCCGAGCGCACCCCAGCGAAGAGGTCGTCCTCGATCTCGCCCTCCGGCACGGTGCCGGTGGCGAGGCGGTAATCGTCGATCGGGTAGATCTTCCGGTCGACGTCGTCGGGGAGACCGAACCAGAAGTTCGACTCCGGGTCGATCTGCGTCGCGTGGGCCAATAGCCCTTCGCGACGGGCATCGGTGTAGCCCTCGATCGAGATCTTGGTTGTGATCTGGCTGTCGTTGTCGGGCCGTTCGAACCAGCGACCGTCGTAGGGCGACTCGAGGCCCAGCTCGAGGAATGCGTCGTGGCGAGCCTGGATGCGGGCCCGCGACCAGCTCGAGTAGTAGATCTTCGACACCTGCCAGGCCTCGCCGAGGTCGGGGCGGTGGCCCGCATCGGCTGCCTTGTCGACGCCGGGGTGGGTGATGTCGTAGACGCGTAGGTGATCCGGGTGCTGGTAGGTCCCCTGATCGTCGGGGTAGGTGATGATCACCTGCGGCCGTTCGGAGCGGATGATCGCCACAAGACGGTCGACCGCATCCTCGAGCGGGGCGGCCGCGAAACAGTCCGGATTCTCGTTGGCCTCGGAATCGGCCATGCCGGAGTCTCGGTAGCCGAGCATGTGGACCGTGTCGTAGCCGATGGCCTCGGCCGCGGTGGCGAGCTCCTGATGACGAACCTCACCCAGATTGTCTCTGACCTCGGGACGGTCCATGGCCGGATTCAGGATGTCGCCTTCTTCGCCACCGGTGCAGCACACCAGAACGGTGCGCACCCCTTCGGCGTGGTAGCGAGCAACCGTGCCCGCACCCTTCGACGCCTCGTCGTCGGGGTGGGCGTGAATCGAGAGGAGGCAGAGCGGAGCGTCCATCGAAGGGAACCTATCCGGCACCGACCGGCTCCAGCTCCATCTCGCCGTCTCCGTCGGGATCGACGAGGCGCCACCCACACCGCAGGGCGAGCAATTCGCGGCCCTCGTCGGGCCCGCTCGCGATCAGCTCGTCTCCGGCCAGGAGCCTGGCTCGACCCCGCGGCCGGTAGAGATACTGGCCCCCACGGCGGATGGCCAGCACAGTGAATCCGGGTTCGATATTGAGCTGGAGGTCGCTGAGTTGCGCCTGCTCGGCCTCGCTGCCCAAGGCCACCGGCAGCCGCACGACCACGTCGTCGCTGTCGCCGAGCGCCAGCCCGAGGATGGGATGCACGTCTTCTCGCTGCTCGATCAGCCACACCATCTGTTGGGCCTGGTCACCGATGTCCTCCGCAGCCTGCGAGAGGTGGAGGAGACCTCGCAGGGGCGAGGGGTCGACCTTGTCGCTTGCGGCGCGCAGGACCCACAGCTCGAGGCGGTCCTTCATTTCGTCGAGCCGGTCCTCGAGGTGGCGAACCTCGGCGGCGAGTCCCAAATCGCCGAGTACGAGCGCCGAATAGGCCAGCCCGACCGCGACTTCGGAGAGGTTCTTCATCTCGACCAGCACGTCGACCGCACGATCGAGATCGGTCGTGAAGGTGTCTTCAGGCATCTGCGGCGGGGTCCATGGCGTCGCGGCCGCGAGCTCGCGCAACCGCGTGATGCCATCGGGCGAGCCGCGAAGGAACAACACGTCGCCGGGGACGAGGACGATGTCGCCGTGGACATCGGTGATCCAGTCGCGCTCTCGCCGAATCGCCATCACCCGCATGCCGGTCTGCACCGGCAGCTCGTGCGCCGAGAGCGGGCGGTGCGCCATGTGTGAACCCTCGGATACCAGCACTCGATGGCTGACCTCTTCAGCTTCGGAGAGATCGACGAGGAGCTGGGCGGGAATGCCGAGCTTGTGGGTGACGATGCGGGCGATGTCGACAGCGTCGTTGCCGATTCGCTCGATCGCGCTGATCACCTGCAGCACCGAGGACATCCCCTCGGCTTCCTGGGGACGGCGAACGGCCATGATGCACACGCCACGCATGTCCTGGACGAGCTCGTTCATTCGCTCCTCGAGTTCGCCCACCTCCTCGGCCATGTCGGGGTCGCCGAAGAACAACGAAGCGTAGGCAAGGTCGACCATCAGCTCGGACAAGTCCTTGGCCTCAGCCAGCATCTCGCGCAGATTGCGGGGTCGATCGTCCATCACTGTCTCGGTTCCACTATGCAACTCCCACGGCCACGATGGCCAGAATCAGGGCGAACGCGCCGACGAAGTCGAGCGTCGAGGTCACCACTGGGATGCCGTAGGTGTCGGGGTCGAGCCCGAACCGGACGGCAACGATCGTCGCGTAGTACGCGACGAGCACAACACAAGAGGTCGCGAGCGCTCCGCCGAGCACCGCAACCAAAACGAGACTGACCAGGCCGGGGCTGGCCTGGCCTGCGAGTAGACCACCGACCTCAGCAACCACTCCGGCGATAACGAACACCGGAAGCGACAGCGCAAAGATCATGATGATCTCGCTGCCGGCATCGCCGCGTGGCAACGGGCCTGGTTCGATCAGCCCGAGGTGCAGCTTCGTTGCGAGGCGGCTCGACAGGACTCCTCCGAGCGCGCCGGCGGTGCCGAGGAACCCGGGAAGCAAAACGAGCAGCACCGGGAACTCGAGGAAATCATCCAGCCGCTTCTCGATCGTGATGCCGGCGATCAGGTCGAGAAGTCCCGCCACGACCAGGACAGGCACCGACTCGCGCACGATCCCACGAAGCATCTCGACGCTGGTGAACGCGACCCAGACCAAACCGACCACGGCAGCAGCGATGAGCACGGTTGCGAGTACCGGCGTGACCCCGGCGACGCTGGCGAGGCTGGCCGCGAGCACGAGAGCGGGCAGGCTCACCACATCACTCGTTGCAGTCACGAGAGGCGACACGACGTTGTCGAGGTCCCAGCCGTAGCGGACCGACCCGCCGGCCAGCAACAACGTGATGGCGAGAATGAACACCGAAGCCGCGACTCCGCCGACCGTGGAGACGACCACGAAGTCGGCGACCGACATGGTCGGCGAGATCGAGAACACGATCGCCACGCCTTTCGCGAGCAGCGCGATCGCTACCGCGATCACCAGGCTGAGCAGCATGGCCCCGGCGATGTTGGCGCCGGCGACGGTGTCGAGCCGGCCGCTGAGACGGAAGGTTCCGGTATGGATGCTGGTGCCGAGCCGACTGCCGAGCGCACCGAAGATGTTGCCCTTCACGGCGAGGGCGGCCGGCACGAGAAGCAGAAGGCCGGGAAGCTCTTCGAGGGTGTCGGTGGTGAGGGCGAGAGTGACACCAGCGACCAAGCTCGTGATCCCGGCGATGGTCAAGGCGACAAGGCTGTCTCGATACGCGCGGGGGTCACCTCCGGTCAGGGCACGACCCGCGCCCGACAGACGATCGCTCACGTCTCCCACGCCGCAAGTCTGCTGGTTGCTGGATCTTTTTGGTCAGATGCCGATGGGGACCCCATGTCTCCCGTTCTCATGGCTGCGATCGTGCTCGGCGTCGTGTTGTTGTGGGCGGTCGTGTCGTTCAATCGATTCGTCTCGCAGCGGAACCTGATCGCCAACTCATGGTCCAACGTCGAGACCGAGCTGCGACGGCGCTACGACCTGATCCCGAACCTGGTGGAGACCGTTGGCGGCTACGCCAGCCACGAGAAGTCCACGCTCACGGAAGTGATCGAAGCCCGAGCTGGCGCAGTCGCCTCAACCGGTGACGTCGAAGCCCAAGCGGGCGCGGAGAACGTTCTTGTGGAGGGTCTCCGGCACCTCCTCGCAGTGAGCGAGGACTACCCGGAGCTGGTCGCCAGCAACCATT
>Ga0055584_100004012_pt1 | contig 14422 bp, 12 predicted proteins | sample OSDHelmetaG_FD_58716 | JGI IMG/M metagenome (GOLD analysis project Ga0055584, IMG submission 58716) | Pelagic marine sediment microbial communities from the LTER site Helgoland, North Sea, for post-phytoplankton bloom and carbon turnover... | ecosystem: Environmental > Aquatic > Marine >... | reverse complement strand
TGTACAAGTTGCACCAGTACATTATCATGTCGGCACCAACAGCCGGCCAGTGGGGTGCTCTTGCCGGTATAAAAGAAGCTCAGGATGATGTAGAACGAATGCGACAGGCTTACGATACTCGTCGTCGCGTGATCGTTGACGGCTTTCGAGCTGCGGGTATGCCTACTTTTGAGCCAGAAGGAGCGTTCTACTGTTTCCCTGACATTACCTCCACAGGTCTATCATCAGAAGAGTTCGCTCAAGAACTTCTACAGTCACAACATGTGGCAGTCGTTCCTGGTGATGCTTTTGGCCCAAGTGGGGCGGGTTTTGTGCGATGCTCCTACGCCAACTCCATGGAAAACATTCAAGAGGCTGTACGAAGAATTACACTGTTTGCAGAGCAGCGAAAAATTGATCTCCAGTCATAGTTTAAAATACCTCTAATGAAGTACGCTAGTTGGATCCTGAGCTTGCTGGTATCCATTGCGCTCCATGTGTTTATGGGGTGGTCTTGGAGTATTGCCGGAGCCGTTTTGGTTGGCGCTTTGCAACCTCGGTTAGGTTGGCTGGCTGGTGGAACTGTTTTAACGCTTTCTTGGGGCTTGCTAATCGGGAGCAACTTTTTCGTCGCACCGAAAGAGACATTCAACATGATCAACACAGTTGCCCAGCTCATAGGAGATCTTCCGGGCTTTGTCACCGTTGCAGCAACATTGATGATCGCTTTCGTTCTTGGCAGTGCTAGCGGTTGGCTAGGTGCTGCCATCACCCAGAAAAGGAGTTCCAAGAAATGATAGAGAGAGAGCAAATTCGTAGCCTGTCAGAGCGTGTGGACACGCTCGGGAGGTATCTTTGACCCTGCGGGTCGAGAAGAACGAAAAGCAGCGTTGGAGAAGAAGCGGTTGGACCCGGGATATTGGGATGATTCCGATGCCGCACAGCAGACTGAGAAAGAGATAGCCTTTGAAAAAGGTTGGCTGGACGCTTGGGATACGATTAAGACCCACGTGGACAACATTGATACACTGCTGTTAATGGAGTCTGAGGAGGGAGAAGACTTGGCATCCGAGATCGAGGCCGAATACGGTACGCTGTTGGCTCTCGTGGACGACCTGGAGCTGAAAAGTTTGTTAAGTGCGCCTGATGATCATCGCGATGCTATCCTGACCATTAATCCGGGTGCTGGTGGGACGGAAAGTCAAGATTGGGCAGCTATGCTGGTGCGAACGTATACCCGGTGGGGCGAAAGAAATGGATATACGGTCCAGTTGCTAGAGTATCAAGACGGCGAAGTGGCAGGAATCAAGAGTGCATCTCTCGCCATCCGAGGTGACTTTGCCTACGGGTATCTAAAGTCAGAATCAGGAGTCCATCGCTTGGTCAGGATTTCTCCGTTTGATTCATCCGGTCGACGGCATACATCATTCTCGAGTGTATTTGTCTTCCCAGAGATTGATGACACGATCGAGATCGAAATCAAGTCGGACGAACTAGAGCTGCAGACTTTTCGCTCTGGTGGTAAGGGTGGTCAGAATGTGAACAAAGTGGAAACTGGTGTTCGCTACATCTGGACAGGACAATTGTCGGATGGCACTGAATCCCGGGTTGCTGCGGAATGTACCGAAGAGCGAAGCCAGCTACAGAACAAGGAGCGGGCAATGATGATGCTTAAAAGCAAAATCTATCAGCTTGAGCTGCAGATTCAGGAGGCTGCCAAGAACACTGTAGAGGGCAACAAAAAGAAGATCGAATGGGGATCTCAGATCCGCAGTTATGTCTTCCAGCCGTACACTATGGTCAATGACCATAGGACGGGAACGAAGAGCACAGACGTTCACTCCGTAATGGATGGCGATCTGGACGAGTTCATTAAAGCGTTTCTCATGCAAGATGCCTAAACAACTATGCCGTAAAAGCCCGGGCAGGTCATTGATTTTCCCGGGCTTCCTGCTTTATATTGGGGATTGCGAAAAGAAGGGAGGCGGCCAGCCGCCCTTTTTTGTTGAAGCGGGGATTCCCTGTGGCGCCCGTCCGAGCATCGGACCGGGCGTTTTCTACAAATGGACTATCCGTTTGAGGGAATACCTGAGCTGTTTCTTTCACAAGAATCAGTGCATGAATGCAGCGTACCTACGTTATACATGGCAATTAAGGAGCAAATAGCTAATACGACTGATAGCGAACGATTCGGCCGCCCAGGATCGCTCGAGTCACGAATTATGTCTTTCCTTGACGAGATTATCTCGCGGGAAGACTGGTTTATCGTCGATGTTTCGGTTCGTGGAGGTAAGGGTTCGCGCGTAGTTGAGGTCTATATGGATGGAGATGAAGGTATTTCTATCACTGATATGGCTAAACTGAGCAGAGAACTATCATTTTTGCTCGACGCAGAAGACATCATAAAGGGTAAATATCTTTTAAACGTTTCGTCTCCTGGAGACGAAAGAGCGCTATTGCTCGAAAGGCAGTATCAGCGACACACTGGTAAGACGTTGGAAGTTCTCGTTAATCGTGAAGAAGGTCCAATATGGCTCGAAGGTGAAAACCTCGGTGTCAACGATGGCGTTCTCACACTTAAGGTTGCTTCTTTATCTCAGGAAATACCACTGAACGGTATTTCAAAAGCACGCATTAAATTGCCCTGGTAGGGAGACGTTGAGACCGGCTCGGCCGGCGAATGGCTCAGATTAGGGAGAAAATAACCATGCAGAATTCAGATCTTGTTTCCTCGTTTGCGGAAATTGCCCGGGAGAAGGGCATCGACCGTGATTCGTTGCAGCTCATCGTGGAAGATGTTTTTCGTGCCATGATCCGGAAACGGTACGGTTCGGATGATTCGTTTGAAATCATCCTGAACCCTGACCATGGCGACATCCAGATTATCCACGTGCGCGAAGTCGTTGAGGATTGGGCTGTTGAAGACCCCGTAACTCAGATCGAAGAAACGGATGCCGTCGTTATTGACGAAGACTTCGAGGTTGGGGATGAGGTTGCTGAGGAGATAGAGTTCAGAGACTTTGGCCGACGCGCTGTCATGACTGCGCGCCAAACGTTTAGCCAACGAATTCGAGATATTGAAAAGGATAATACTGTCGAATGGTATCAAGACCTCGTTGGAGAGGTCGTCGTGGGTGAGTTATACCAGATGCGTCGCCGCGAAATACTGGTAATGCATAACAAGGCAGAGTTGAAAATGCCTCGTGAGGAACAGATCTATCGCGATCGATTCCGCAAGGGTGACATGATCCGTGCCGTGATCAAGGAAGTAGGGCGCGAGCCCAACGGTGATCCACGCATTGTTATCTCCCGCGCCGATGAACTGTTCATGGAGCGTCTTTTCGAACTAGAAGTACCCGAAATCGATGAGGGTCTCGTAGAGATTAAGAAGATTGTTCGCGAGCCGGGTGACCGTGCAAAGGTTGCAGTCGTCAGTTATGATGAACGCATTGATCCAGTAGGAGCCTGTGTCGGAATGAAAGGCTCAAGGATTCACTCGGTAGTTCGCGAGCTCGGTAACGAGAACATCGACGTTGTGCAGTGGACCGACGATACTGTCGAGATGATCAAACGGGCTCTTTCGCCTGCGAAACCTCTCATGGTGCAGCTGAATGACCAGTTAACGCCTCCGCGTGCTAAAGTTGTTGTTCAGGCTGATGAGGTATCCCAGGCAATCGGCCGCGGTGGTATCAATATCAGACTTGCATCCAGGCTGACAGGGTACGAGATAGACGTATATCGCGAAATCCCAGAATCCGAAGAGGATATTGAGATTCAAGAATTCTCAGATGAGATTCCAGAAGAGCTTCTACAGAAGCTCCGGGATATTGGGTGTGACACAGCACGTGCCGTTCTTGAGCTGTCACGCGATGAGCTAATGCGTAGAACTAGCATGGAAGAAGAAGAAGCTTCACACGTGCTTAAAGTAATCCGAACAGAGTTTGCTGAAGAGTCAGCGGCTGCCGCGAATACATCTGATTCCGAGGAGGTTGCACCTGAGTCTGTTGCTGAAGAAACTGCAGCTGAAGCTGTTGCAGAGGAAGTTCAGTCGACTGAAGATGCCGCTGTCGAAGATGCTTCTGCCAAAGAGCCCCAAAAAAATGACGCTGACGAAGTAGCTGCTGAAGCTACGCCGATGGCCGGTGATGAAGAGGTAGAGGAGAAAGAAAAGACTGACTGACCGAGCATCGCTCCGGTCAATATTTTAGCGACCAACCCCTGATACATGTCCACAGATAATAAATTCAAAAAAGTCCGTTTGTTTAAGCTCGCTAAGGAGTTCAACGTATCCGTTGATGCTTTAGTCGAGCACATTACGGAAGCAGGTCATGCCGACTCCCTTGTGGGAGCTGGCATCAACGCCGCTGTTGCTACAGAGGTGGCGTACGAGGACCTGATGGACTTTTTTGCCGATGACAAAGTCCAGGCGGACCGACTCAGTCGCAAACGTGCAGCAATGCATGAAACAGAGGAGGAAGGTGAACCATCTGGTGACGCCCCTGAAAAAGGTCCCGAAGATGCAACAGCGCCAGAGGCTGTTGAGGAAGCGGAAGCTGCGCCTGCAGCGCCAGCTCCAGAGCCAGAGCCAAAAACTGTTGCAGATGAGCCCAAGCCGGCTCCGGAAACGACTCCTAAAGAGGTTGTTGTGGCAGAAGAGCCTGATCCCGAGCCTGTTGCCGAAGAGGTTGAAGAAGTCGTTGAAGCTACAGTCGAGCCTGCGCAAGAGATTGAGGAAGTAAAAGAGGCTCCGGAGGCTGCAGATACCGCTGTCGTAGTAGACGAAACACCGCCCCCAGCCGCTGAAGAGGATCATGAGTCTTCACAGCCCGAATCTGTTCCAGCACCCGTCACACCTGAGAATAGTGCCGAAACTGCCGTTACGGAAGACCCGGTAAGTCCTACAGATGAGATAGCAGTAGGGGATGAAGCGACACTAGATGAGGCAGAAGCTGCCCTAATCGATCCCGCCGCATTGTTTTCGGCAGACCGCTACAAGCTCACCGGGACCAAAATACTTGGCAAAATTGATCTTGGTACGGTTGAAGATTCCGAACCAGGCGCCAAGCGTAAGCGCAAAAGAAAGCGTACTCGCATAGAAAGTGCGGAGGATTCAGCAGGTAAAACCAAACCGGCTCCGGCATCGCCCGATGCTAAAGGCAAAAAAGCCACAAAGAAATCCCGCAAGAAAGGGCCTGCCGTCGATGAAAAAGATGTAGAGGCGACCCTGCAAGAGACCTTACGTGAGTTGGAAGCAGGTGCAAGTCGCGTTCGCCAGAAGCGCCGTCGTCAACGAAGAGATAGTCGTGCCGCAGAACGTGAGCGGGCTGATGAAGAACAGCAGGATCTGTCAACGACACTCGAAGTGACAGAATTCATTTCGACTGGCGAGTTAGCCAACCTGATGGAGGTCCCGGTCACAGAGGTTATTTCTACTCTGTTCGCCGCAGGCATGGTAGTTTCGATTAATCAGCGACTTGACGCTGACACTATTACGATCGTTGCCGATGAGTTTGGGTTTGACATTGAATTCTTGACTGACTTCACGGGAACCGATGTTACCATCGCTGAGGATGATCCAGCAGACCTCATTCCTCGTGCACCGGTTGTTACGGTCATGGGCCACGTTGATCACGGAAAGACGTCACTTCTAGACTACATCAGAAGTGAAGACGTGGTTGCCGGCGAGGCCGGTGGTATCACCCAGCATATTGGTGCCTATCAGGTTAAGCTCAAGAGTGGTAAGGACATAACCTTCCTAGATACTCCTGGTCACGAGGCCTTTACAGCCATGCGTGCTCGTGGAGCTCAAGTAACAGATGTTGTCGTCCTCGTCGTAGCGGCCGATGACGCTGTTATGCCTCAAACGGTTGAGGCTATCAACCATGCTCAAGCAGCTGGGGTGCCAATTGTTGTAGCCATCAATAAGATGGATAAAGATGGTGCTAATCCTGATAGGGTAATGCAGCAGCTTGCCGATAAGAATGTGCTAGTTGAGCAGTGGGGAGGAAAGATTCAGTGTGAGCAGGTTTCTGCGCACTCAGGTCTAGGGATTCCAGAATTGCTCGATAAGGTTCTTCTTGAAGCCGAATTACTTGACTTGAAAGCGAATCCAAATAGAAATGCGGTTTCGGCCGTCATCGAATCCCGACTAGAGAAAGGACGTGGGAACGTTGCGACCGTTCTGGTTCAAAATGGAACGCTGAAAGTCGGCGACCCTTTCCTAGCAGGTATCTGGAGTGGACGCGTCCGCGCTATGTTCGATGAACGGGATCGCCGCGTCTCTGAGGTCGGTCCTTCCCAGCCTGCATTGGTTATCGGACTAGATGGTTCACCGGCTGTTGGTGACACCTTCCTGGTTCTAGACACGGAAAAAGAAACGAAGGATCTTGCGGCACGTCGTCAGCAAATTCAACGCGAACAGTCACTTCGTCAGCGCAAGCACATTACGCTAGACGAAATTGGTCGACGACTTGCACTTGGAGACTTCCGTGAGCTTAACCTGATCGTGAAGGGAGATGTTGCGGGTTCTGTTGAAGCCCTCTCTGATTCCTTGATGAAATTGGGTACTGAAGAGGTAGTAGTAAACATTATCCATAAGGGCGTTGGAGCCATTAATGAGAGCGACGTTGTCCTAGCTTCGGCTTCGGATGCCATCATTGTAGGTTTCCAAGTTCGACCTGTCCTAGGAGCTCGCAAAGCTGCAGAAAGAGAAGAGATAGACATCCGACTTTATTCGGTGATCTATCACGCTATTGAAGAAGTAAAAGATGCCCTTGAAGGTCTACTTTCTCCAGAGCGCAGTGAAAAGATTATCGGTGTGGCAGAAGTGCGAGACACGTTCAAAGTACCCAAACAGGGTACTATCGCAGGATGCCACGTGATCGAAGGGCGCATCAACCGTTCAGACAAAATCCACCTAATCCGCGAGGGTGTAGTCATCTATGATGGCAAACTTGCATCCTTGAAGCGATTCAAAGATGATGTGCGGGAAGTCCTAAATGGATACGAGTGTGGAATGGGCATCGAGAACTTCAATGACCTGAAAGTAGGGGACCAGATCGAATCGTACGAGATCATTGAGACAAAACGTACGCTTGACGACTGATCTGGCCCATCAACAGGAGCAGGAACGATCATGAGCATCCGTACTGAACGAGTAGCCAGTTTATTTCAGCGCGAAATTGCAGGAATACTAGGCACCGAGTTCGCAGATCAATTACATCCAATGGTCACCGTAACAGGAGTACGTGTTACGGCTGATCTCTCGATTGCCTATGTAGATTGCTCCGTCATGGGTGACACAATGGCGCAGAAAACTGCCGTCATTAGCAAGTTGTCGGACTTGACGCCAAAGATTCGCAAGAGCTTAGGCCAAGCGATACGGCATCAGGTTAAAAAAATTCCGGAATTGCGTTTCTTTTTGGACGAGACACTCGAACATGCTTCCCGCATGGATGAGCTATTTGGGAAGATCCGCACGGAGCGCAGCTCTAGGGATGGGAGCGTGAATCAAGAACAGGAGTCTCTCGAGGATGGCTCTGAAACTGCAACCAACTGACTCCATGGCTCTGGCTCCAGATCCTGCCTCAGTTCCTGTCTGCATGTCGCCTGAGTTGCCCACGTCTTGGGATCCATTGATCCTGTTAATTGACAAGGCCCAAGGGGACACGTCCTTCGATGTGATTAGGCAATTACGTCGTTTCTCTCCGATTAGAAAAATAGGCCACGCAGGCACACTTGACCCGATGGCTACCGGCTTATTGATTTGTCTGAGTGGTCGGGCAACTAAACTCATGAATCATTTTCTTGGGCAGTCCAAAGTCTATGTGGGGACGATCCGTCTGGGGCAAACTACCCCCTCATGGGATGCTGAAACGGCTGTTATAGAAGAAGTGGACGCTTCTCATATTACTAATGAGGTACTGTCAAACGCTATTCCAGACTTCACAGGGGACATCGTCCAGACAACACCAGTGTACTCTGCCGTTAAGGTCGAAGGCGAGCGTTTATACCAAAAAGCAAGAAGAGGAGAGAAGGTCAAGCTTCCCACTAGGCAGGTAACAGTCCATTCCTTCGATATTTTGGAAAGGCGTGGAGCAGACGTAGACTTTGAAGTATCCTGCTCGAGTGGCACCTACATACGCAGTTTAGCTCACGAGCTAGGCCAACAACTTGGGACCGGGGGACACTTGGTTGCTCTTCGCAGAACAGCCATCGGGGAAACAAGCGTCGACGGCGCCTGGAAAGTAGATGATCTAGCTCGTTCTTGGAAGGCTCAATAGGTACGACAATGACCCTTGCCTTCATATTAGGAGACCCGGAAAGAAGAGAATCTGCAGTCACCATTGGGAGCTTTGATGGTGTTCATCTAGGCCACAGAAAAGTCCTCGACCTGCTTGCCTCGGTAGCTGATGATCGTGGATTGTCCGCAGTAGTAGCGACGTTTGATCCGCATCCCAGAGTAGTTTTGGGTGGGCAACATCCTGAGTTGTTGACATCCGTGGAAGAGCGCAGCAACCTCCTTGCTGAGCTCGGAATCGAACGCTTTGCGGCCATTGACTTTACCCACGACATAGCGTCTATGTCACCTGAATTGTTTGTTGAGGATATCCTTGTCAACCGACTGGGGGCCAGAGCCGTCATTGTTGGGCATGATCATCGGTTCGGACAGGACCGAAGAGGAGATGTCAACCTGTTGAAGGCACTTGGTGGGCATCATGGCTTCGATGTAATCCAATGCGATCCCCTTGAATGGGAGCAAGCAACAGTATCATCGAGCCGAGTTAGATCTCTCCTGAGAACGGGAGATGTGTCGGGAGCCGCAATGCTATTGGGTCGCAGATATGCCGTATCGGGACGCGTGATTCACGGAGCAGGACGTGGACGCCGCATTGGGATCCCGACTGCCAATATCTCCCCGCTTTCTTTAGAGCAATTAATTCCTGGTATTGGCGTCTATGCTGTTCTTGTCAGTCTTCCAGGTGCGTCAGAATTACATCCTGGCATGATGAATATCGGTCGGCGGCCCACTTTCGATGGTGTTGACATTCACTTAGAAGTGCACCTACTAGATTGGTCAGGTGACCTCTATGAGCGTGAAGTTCGTGTTGAATTCGTCCAAAGGATCCGAAATGAGCAGAAATTCGATAGTGTAGACGGCCTGATTCAGCAACTTAACAAGGACCGAGACCGTTGTAGCGCCCTGTTAAGAGATTTATCTTAACATTATTGAGCAGTCTCTAGCCTTGTTGCTGGATTCTCTTATTTACATCAGATGGAATTCGTTTCCTCAACGGCGACTAGCTTGCCGGGAAATCGGGTTCTTCTTTAGCATGATATTAATCTAAAGAGGTTCTCACTTGATCGCGAAAGAACAAAAGACTGAACTCATTGAGAAGTTTGGTAAGTCCAATACGGACACGGGTACGGCAGAAGTGCAAATTGCCATCTTCTCGACCCGCATTAATGAGTTGACAGAACACCTGAAGGCTCATTCCAAAGACCATTCCACCCGCAGAGGATTGCTCAAGTTGGTTGGAAAGCGTCGTCGTTTGCTAAACTACCTGATGAACACAGATATCGAACGATATCGTACAATCATTGTAGAATTGGGCATACGTAAATAGACCATTTTGCACGGCGGAACGCCCACGAGGGCGTTCCGCCGTGCGTTAGTGCACTTTTGGATTCATTCTTTTCCAGTCCGATAGTGCCCACGGCTCAGCCCAGGACTTGTTGTCCCTAACGAGCCACAGTTATGTGTAGGAAAGGAAGAAAAAAACGGTTAGAAAATGTCTAAAGCAGTTATCCGGGAAATCGAATTAGCCCCCGGAAAAGTTCTCAGTCTGGAGACCGGACGTCTTGCCAAGCAGGCAAACGGCTCGGTAGTAGCCAGACTGGGAGATACCATGGTACTTTGTACGGCTGTCCTCGCGACAGAAGCCCGTGAAGGTCAGAGTTTTTTCCCTCTCACGGTCGATTACCGCGAGAAATTCTCCGCCGCAGGAAAGATTCCAGGTGGATTCATCAAGCGTGAAGGACGCTCGACGGACAAGGAGACTCTGTCTTCTCGTATCATCGATAGGACACTACGTCCGCTCTTCGGTGATAACTTCTTCAATGAAGTTCAGATCATTTGCTCAGTCCTTTCAGGGGATGATGAAAATGATGGCGACGTCGTAGCAGGTGTGGGCGCTTCCGCAGCATTGATGCTAGCTGGCGCTCCATTTGAAGGTCCAATTGCTTCAGTTCGCGTCGGACGCGTTGAAGGCGAGTTCATAGTGAACCCAACGTTTGAGCAGCTCGAGTCATCAGACATTAACCTCATTGTTGCTGGAAAGAGTGACGCCATCGTGATGGTTGAAGGTGAAATGGATGAGATCTCAGAAGAAGAGATGCTTCAGGCACTTGAAGTCGGACACAACGCTATTAAGGATTTGTGCCAGGGTCAGATCGATCTGGTTGCCGATGCAGGCGGAGCTAAAACTTTCGAATATTCACCAGTCGGTCTTCCGGAAGGTGTTGTAGAGGCTGTACATGACTTTGCAGCCAAAAGGCTTGAAGATCACATTTTGCTCCCTTATGCAAAGGAAACGTTCTACGGTGGTATCTCTGACATCAAGAAAGAAGTGGTTACTCACTTCTTAGGTGAAGGCGAGAATGCTGTTGACGCAACCGAGCAGGGCTGGACGAAGTCCGACATCAAAGAAGCTGTCGGTAAAGTTGAATCCAATGTCATGCGTGAACTCATTCTTCGGGATGGTCGACGCATCGATGGACGTGGATTGACGGATGTTCGTGCCATTTGGAACGAAGTCGGTTATCTCCCTCGCGTACATGGTTCAGCCGTCTTTACTCGTGGTGAAACACAAGTAATGTCCAGTGTCACACTGGGTACAGGTAAGGATGTACAGCCAGTCGATCAGATTTTTGACACGAAGGATAAGTCGTTCTTCCTTCACTACTCATTCCCACCGTTCAGTGTTGGAGAAGCCCGCTTCTTGCGTGGCCCAGGCCGACGTGAAATTGGACACGGAATGTTGGCTGAACGCGCGCTTCAGCGTGTGATCCCCGGCCAAGATGAGTTTCCTTACACGATCCGCATCAACGCTGATGTACTTGAGTCTAATGGTTCTTCCTCCATGGGAAGTGTCTGCTCTGGTTCAATGGCGATGATGGATGCTGGTGTACCGATCAAGAAAGCCGTTTCTGGTATCGCAATGGGTCTCATCTCTGATGGGAAACGCACCGCGATCCTTAGCGACATTCTTGGTACGGAAGACCACCTTGGAGATATGGACTTCAAACTGACCGGTACCCGCGACGGGATCACCGCTTGTCAGATGGACATCAAAATCTCCGGCCTAAGTCACGACGTTATGTCACAGGCACTGCATCAGGCAAAAGAAGGTCGCCTCCACATTCTCGACTGCATGGAAGAGACGATCAAAGAGCCTAGGCTCGATCTATCTCCTTATGCACCACGTCTAACGCAGATCACTATCGATGCCAGCTTCATTGGCGCCGTGATCGGACCAGGTGGCAAGATCATTCAGGGTATCCAGCGCGAAACAAATACCGTCATTGAAATCCGCGAGGAAGAAGGAGTCGGTATTGTAGTTATTGCTGCCAAAAATGGTGATGACGCCATGGCTGCCCTCGAAATCGTTAAAGGTATCGTAACCGTGCCTGAAGAAGGTGCCGATTACGAAGGTACCGTTCGTAAGGTTGAAGGCTTTGGTGCGATTGTAGAAGTTCTTCCAGGTAAGGAGGGTCTACTACACGTTTCTGAGCTCGACTACGGATATGTAGAGAATGTAAACGACTATCTACAGGTTGGCGATAAAGTCAAAGTTAGGCTCATCGAAGTTCGTGACGACGGAAAACTGCGCTTCAGCCGCAAGCCCTTCCTCGAAAAACCAGAAGGCTACGAAGAACGCCCTCGCGAACGCCGTGATGGCGGTGGCGGCGGACGCGGACGTGGACGCGATGGTGGACGAGGTCGAGACGGTGGCGGACGAGGTCGAGATGACAATCGGGGCCGCGACCGAGATCGTAATCAGGATCGCGACTAATTCTGATACGCGAAAATAAAATAGCGGCGGCCATTCGGCCGTCGCTATTTTTTTACCTTCTTTTCCGGCTGATGTCGGATTCGACAGCATAAAAGGCATAAATGTCCCTACAGTTCCAGAAAACAACCCTTCCAAACGGCGTTCGAATCGTCACCGAGCACATTCCTTCTGTACGAAGTGTATCCGTTGGTGCTTGGATAGGAGTAGGAAGCAGGGATGAAACTCCTGACGAAAGCGGGATGTGTCATTTTATTGAGCACATGGTTTTCAAGGGCACCCGCAAGCGACGAATGCATCATATTGCTCAACGGATGGAAAATGTTGGCGGCTATCTAAATGCGTTCACCTCGAAGGAGTTTACCTGCTACTATTCTCGCTGTCTCGATGAACACTTGCCCCGGGCGTTAGACACCGTTCTGGATCTGGTTGTGAATCCGGTTTTTCCGGAGAAGGAGCTAGAACGAGAAAAGGATGTAGTGCTCGAAGAGATGAAGATGTACGAAGATACTCCTGATGAATATGTCTTCGACTTGTTGGATAAGGCAATTTATGGCAAAGATGCCATGGGCCGACCGGTAATTGGTACAGAGGAATCCGTAACGGGATTTTCTCGGGATAGTCTGGTCGAATTTCTATCGTCAAATTACACCGGCGAGCGTGTTGTCGTAGCGGTTTCAGGAAACGTAGCCCATGCTCGAACTGTCCGTCTCGTTCAAAAGGCCCTAGAGGGAATCTCTACTTCAGGGCGAAAAACAGACAGAAGGGAAGCGCCCGAAACATCCATACAGAATATCGTTGAGACAAAGCCAATGCAGCAGGCACATCTCATACTTGGAGCCAGGGGTCTGGATGTCCACCATTCAGATAGAGTAGCTCTTTCTGTGCTTAATACCGTCCTAGGTGGCGGCATGTCAAGCAGACTAAATCAAAATATCCGAGAGAAATACGGATACTGTTATAACATCTACTCCTTCGCAAATATGCATTCCGATTCCGGCGATTTCGGCGTGTATATGGGCACTGACGCGACAAAGGCTGATCGATCCATTAAGCTTATACGGCGGGAACTGGATAAATTAGTACAGAAGCCGGTGTCCAAAACGGAGCTTGAGCGTGCAAAAAGCCAAGCAAAAGGAGCAATAATGTTGGGACTGGAGAACATGAGCTCTAGAATGATGCGTATTGGCCGGCAGGAATTGTTTTATGGACGCTACTTTTCTTTAGATGAGATTCTAGATCTACTTGATCAAGTTACCTCGGAAGACCTCCAGCGAACGGCAACTCAGATATTCGCTCCCGAACGTTTTTCGGAGATAAGACTTATTCCCTCATGATATCAGCAGAAAAACAGTCGAAAAAGATTCTAGTAACTGGTGGAGCAGGCTTCATTGGTTCACACATCTGCGATGCCTTGCTCTCAAGTGGATATAGTGTCCATGTCATGGATGACCTTTCTGGAGGCAGAAGAGAGTTGCTTGCAGAGGGCGTTGTTTTTCATGAAGTCGACATTCGCAGTCCTGAAGTGCATGTGATATGGAAGGCCGAACAGTTCGATGTAATGTTTCATTTGGCGGCCCAAATGGACGTACGCAGGAGCGTGGCGGACCCACAATTTGATGCCGATGTTAATGTAGGGGGACTGTTAAACCTGATGGAAGCAGGACGGAAACACGGGTTGAAAAGGGTCATATTCTCCTCAACAGGCGGCGCCATTTACGGTGAACCTGATTACGTGCCCCAAGACGAAGACCATGCGCTGCAACCACTATCACCGTATGGCATAACAAAATTATGCACTGAGAAGTATCTCTATTTCTATCAGTCAACTTGGGGCATCGACTTTGTTGCCTTGCGCTATGGAAACGTTTACGGCCCACGGCAAAACCCACACGGAGAAGCAGGAGTGGTTGCAATATTTTGCGAGCGCATGCTAGACGGTAAGCAGCCTATCGTTAATGGAGATGGCTTACAGACGCGCGACTATGTTCACGTTTCAGATGTCGTATCTGCCAACATTGCGGCATTGGAAAAGGGAGTAAGTGGCATTTTTAATGTTGGCACCTCAATTGAGACGACGGTAGTGACTCTTTTTGAGACACTTCGGGATGAATTGGCGCCACACATGCCCGTAGAACACGGTCCTGGGAAACCGGGCGAACAGCGTCGTTCAGTACTATCTTTTGTGGCAACTACCTCGTCGCTGGACTGGACTCCTACTATTACTGTTCGCGACGGACTGACTGAGACGGCTCGATGGTTCAGGAACCAGCGCTCCGATAACTGAGCACCATGTACAAGATTAGACTCCAACAATTTGAAGGTCCTCTTGACCTGCTTCTCTTTTTCATTCGAAGAGATGAGTTGGATAT
>Ga0055584_100004011_pt1 | contig 14422 bp, 16 predicted proteins | sample OSDHelmetaG_FD_58716 | JGI IMG/M metagenome (GOLD analysis project Ga0055584, IMG submission 58716) | Pelagic marine sediment microbial communities from the LTER site Helgoland, North Sea, for post-phytoplankton bloom and carbon turnover... | ecosystem: Environmental > Aquatic > Marine >... | reverse complement strand
ATGACACGTGGATTACGACCCAGGTGAAATCTAAGCTCCTCGCAAGCTCAGATACGCCAGGCACCAGGGTCAAGGTCGTGACAGAAAACAGTGTTGTGTATTTGATGGGCCTGATGACGGCCGAAGAAGCAGATCGGGTGGCTCTCGAGGCTGCGGAGGTCACTAGCGCTGCGCGAGTGGTGCAGTTATTCGAGATTATTGCTGCTCCGGCTATTTGACGACCTTCAGACTGGGTCTGCTCCGGCGGCCCACAGGCGGATCTGGTGGGTCTTCTGGCTCCTCGGAGGAATCGAATACCATCCCCTGCCCATTCTCTCTCGCATAGATACCAAGAATGGCTTTAATGGGAACAACGATGTCGGTGGCCACACCGCCGAAGCGGCCATTGAATAGAATCAGATCATTGCCCATCTCGAGCCCCACGACAGCGCTCGGCGAGATGTTCAAGACAATTTGACCGTCGGTAACGTAGGCCTGAGGGACGTCGACCCCCTCAAAATCGACATCAACCAGTAAGTGTGGCGTGCAGTCATTGTCCACGATCCACTCATAGATCGCGCGAATAATATAGGGGCGGCTAGAGTTCAATCAGGAAAGGACGGCCCTAGGGGCGCATCTCTCGCTCTTGCACCGAGAGACTCTCCTGAAAGGCCTCTCGGTTAAACAAGCGATCCATATAGTCGAGAAGCGGCTTGGATTGTTTGCTAGGCCGGATGTCCACACCCAGTGAAGGCAAGCGCCAGAGGATCGGCGCCACACAACAGTCAACCAAAGAGAACTCCTCGCTCATGAAGAACGGTCTCTCTGCAAAAATAGGTGCGACTGCAACCAGACTCTCTTTGAGTTCCTTCACGGATTTCTTGACGACGTTGTCACTGCGGGACGACTGTATCGCATCTACCAGAGCGGCCCAGTCTTTTTCGATACGGTAGACGAAGAGGCGGCTCTCGGCTCGCGCAACCGGATACACCGGTAACAGCGGCGGATGAGGAAAACGCTCGTCCAAATACTCCATCATGACTTTCGACTCATAGAGCACAAGCTCTCGATCGACCAGAGTGGGCATGGTGTTATAGGGGTTGAGATCGCCCAACTCGGCGGGTATCGCTCCCGACTCCGACTCTACAAGCTCAACGGTCACGCCCTTTTCGGCCAGTACCATCCTTACACGATGACTGTAGTGACTGGTGTTATCGGAAAACAAGGTCATAGAGGATCGTTTTGATACGATCCCGGAGGCATCATCTGGCATACAAGTTCAACTGGCTACAAAGGGCCGGAAGTGTAACATTCAAAAAGGGGCACAGGTTGGCCCTTTTCGGCCCAACCCCACTGCCTCAGTGCACGTCTTTCCAATATTCGCGGTTTAACAACCAAGCAAATATGAAGAAAACGACAAGAAACAGGAGCACATATGTGCCTATGCGGAGCCGATCGCTCTTGTAAGGCTCAGCGGTGTACGCGAGGAAGTTCACCAAATCGTACATCGCACCATCAAATTGGTCCGCTGTCATAGCGCCGGCGGCGGCGACATCCATCGTCACACACTGCTCAGCCTTCGCTGCCGCTAAACCCGACTCATCGGCACAGGCTACCAAGCCCTGGAGTTCCATCAGCACATGCGGCATACCGACATTAGGATAAACGCGATTGTTCACACCATAGGGGCGTAACTCATCTTCATAAAACGCGCGCAAATAGGTGTACAGCCACTCAGGCTGCCTTGCTCTGGAAATCAAGGTCAGATCCGGCGGCGTCGCTCCAAACCAGACCTTGGCGTCACCTTTATCCATGCTGTTGGACATGAGTGACCCCAGCTTGATCTCAGGGTCGAATACCAAGTTTGCTTTGTACAGGTCTTCCGGGATACCGAGATCTCGCGCAACGCGATTGTGCCGGGAGTACTGCAACGAGTGGCACCCCATGCAGTAGCTGGCATACAACGCCGCGCCGCGCTGCAATGATGGCTTATCCGTGGGGTCAGCTTCAAACGCATCGCACGCAATGGTGCCGCAATCATAGGCCGATTCAGCGCCTACGACCTTGAGCGGCAGAAATGTCATGACTGCGATGAAAATGAGCGTCGCCATGCTTTGCCAAACCGACATGCCGCCGTTCATCGTGACCCGCTCGGGTTCAGGTTTGGCGCGGTCCATGCGCGACCACCAGGGCATAGCGAGGAAGAAGAAGAAGTAGAAGATCGTGCAAATTTGCGCCAGTACCGTGCGCTCCGGGGTGGGTGACTTGACACCCAGCACACCGAGAATGATGAAAGACACCACAAACAGCAACAACATGGCGCGATTCAGCAGGCCGCGATAGCGCCACGACCTCACAGGATTGCGATCTAACCACGGGAGCGCAAAGGGAATCACCACTGACGCCGCGAAGAATATGAAGCCCCAAAATTTATCCGGAACCGCCCTTAGTACAGAGTAGTAAGGCGTGAAGTACCAGACAGGAGCAATATGCTCTGGGGTCTTTAATCCGTTCGCCTCTTCAAAATTAGCAAACTCGAGGAAGAAGCCGCCCATCTCTGGCGCGAAGAACAGCACCGCACAAAAGAAGAACAAGAACACCGCGATGCCCTGAACATCATGCACCGAGTAATAGGGATGGAACTTGATGCCATCAAGAGGCACTCCATCAGGGCCCTTGTTCTTTTTGATCTCTACGCCATCCGGATTGTTCGACCCCACTTCGTGGAGTGCCAAAATATGCAGCACGACCAATGCGAGCAGCACAATCGGCAGCGCCACAACGTGCAGTGCAAAAAACCGGTTTAATGTGATCCCGGATAGCAAGTAATCGCCGCGTATCCAGGTCACAATATCTTCACCCACCACGGGGATGGCGCCGAACAGCGAAATGATGACCTGTGCGCCCCAGTAGGACATTTGTCCCCAAGGCAACACGTAGCCCACAAACGCTTCGGCCATCAGCACGATGAAAATCAGCATGCCAAAGATCCAGATCAGCTCACGAGGCTTCTTGTAGGAGCCGTACATGAGTGCGCGCATCATGTGGAGATAAACCACGATAAAAAACGCTGAGGCGCCGGTGGAATGCATGTAGCGCAGCAACCAGCCATAATCCACATCCCGCATGATGTATTCGACCGAGGCAAAAGCCTCTTCCGCTGACGGCGTGTAACTCATTGTCAGCCAGATACCTGTCAGCAACTGGTTGACCAACACCAACAGCGAGAACACGCCAAAGAAGTACCACAAGTTGAAATTCTTGGGCGCGTAATATTCGCCCATATGCGTATCCCAAGCCCGGGTCAGCGGTAGCCGCGCGTCAATCCAGGACATCAGACCGGTCAGTGCTTTTTGCATCAGGCTGCCTCCGCGTCAACGCCGATCACAAGCACGCCGCCGCTCTCATAGGAATAAGGGGGTATTTCGAGGTTGGATGATGCCGGCACGCCTTTATAAACACGTCCCGCCAAATCAAATTTTGAACCATGGCAGGGACAAAAGAACCCGCCCAGCCATTCGTCGCCGCCCATGTCTGCCGCACCGACTTCAGGCCGAAACTTAGGTGCACAGCCAAGGTGGGTGCAGAGCCCTACCATCACAAGAAATTCGTCATCAATCGCCCTTCCATCGCCTGCAATGTACTCAGGCTGAGCCGATGCCTCAGACTGAGGATCCTTGAGGTCTTCGTTGAGCGAGGCCAAACTCGCAACCTGGTCAGGAGTCCGGCGCAGAACGTAGACCGGCTTGCCACGCCACTCAATCACTACCATCTGTCCCGGCTCCAGCTTGCTGATATCAGCACGCACTGGTGCGCCCGCGGCTTTCGCCTTTTCAGACGGGTTCCAAGATCCAAGAAACGGCACCGCGACACCTGCCACTCCGCCAACGCCGACGGCAGACGTGGCAGCAGTCAAAAAGCGCCGGCGCGTCTGGCCGTCATCTGTCGTTGAATCATGGGCTTCAGTTGTATCGGTCATGATAGAGACTCTCCCGGGTTACCGTGCCCCCCTGCCAATACTCATCTACATCCGCATGGCGGGAAACAGGGTGAGTTGGCCTTGGCGAGCAAGATGAATTCAGCGCGCGAAGTGTAATAGTCACGCCGGCCACCAGCAAGTTGAAATACGTGAAACGTATGGTGTGAGATCAGCGAGCTGATGAATAACGCGCTATTGGTACGGAGCATCAGTGTTTACTAACAGCACCACCCCCCAACAATCATTACAAGACCGACAATGGCTCGCCAATCAAGTGCCTGCTCAAAACCAGATAGCCGAACAAAATAATGAGGAAAATGTCCAGTCCGGACCCTGTAGCGTATACGACGCGCCTGCCGTCGCAGGGGGATCGGGTGTCGCAACAAAAAAGCCCGCTTCCGCGGGCCTTCTGACTGCCAACTAGCGCAGTTAGCGCTTAGAGAACTGCGGGCGACGCCGCGCCTTGCGCAAACCCACTTTCTTACGCTCCACTTCGCGAGCATCGCGCGTGACAAACCCTGCAGAACGCAACGCGCCCCGCAAGCTCTCATCGTACTCAAGTAATGCGCGGGTCAAACCATGCCGAATGGCGCCAGCCTGACCAAAACTTCCGCCGCCAGCGACGGTCACGTTGGCGTCAAAGGTATCGGCATTCTCCGTCAGCTCAAGTGGCTGTCGCACGATCATACGCGCTACCTCTCGACCGAAATACTCATCGATCGAGCGGCCATTGACAGTGATATTGCCAGTGCCTGTCCGCAGGAATACACGCGCAGTCGAAGTCTTGCGCCTACCCGTCCCATAATATTGTGCAGTTGCCATCGGGACCTCCTCAGATCGTCAGTGGCTGCGGCTGCTGAGCAGCGTGAGGGTGCGCAGGGCCGGCATAGACTTTGAGCTTTTTCAGCATCGCCCGACCCAGAGGGCTGCGGGGCATCATGCCCTTCACTGCCCGCTGAATCACCCGCTCTGGAGCCTTTTCAATCACTTGCTCAAAGCTGGCAGAGCGAATTCCGCCGGGAAAGCCAGTGTGGTGGTAATATATTTTGTCGGTCTTCTTCGCCCCGGTCACGCGGACCTTTTCGCAGTTCACCACGACAATATAGTCACCCATGTCCATATGCGGCGTGTATTCGGCCTTGTGCTTGCCCCTCAGGCGATGGGCAATTTCAGTGGCGAGACGACCCAGAGTCAGGTTTTCTGCGTCGACAACCAGCCAGTCGTGATGCACGTCTTCCGCCTTGGCGCTGTATGTTTTCATGACCAATGCCCCGAGGGCGATCTAAAAGGAGCGCGGATGTTACTGGAGTGCCTGAGGCCTTTCAACCGTTATTTTACCGGGCCGCTATCAGGGCCTATGCTCCGCCCGCAAATACTCCTGAGTACGCATCTCCTGTAGCCGAGAGATGGTCCGATCAAACTCGAAACTCAGCCTCACACCGCCGTACAACTCTTCGGGAGCCGCTTCTGCTGTAGTGATCAGTTTTACGTTGCGATCATAAAATTCATCGACCAGGTTGATAAATCGACGGGCGGCGTCTTCCTGATCACGGCCCAACAGAGGAATTCTCTCGATCAGGACCGTATGGTACTCGCGGGCAATTTCAACGTAATCTGCCGCGCTACGCGCCTCTTCGCACAAAGTGCTGAATGTGGTCCATGCCACACCAGGAGCATCGGCAATGAGGTGTACCGGCCTCTGATTAACCTCCACCGTGATCGGCTTCCCGGCAGATCGGCCCGCCAGCGAGGCAAAATAGTCTGCCAGAGCGCTGCGGGCTGCCTCGTCATGAGGGACATGCCACAGATCAGCGCGCTGCAGCGTCCTGAAACGATAATCCGTTTCTGAGTCCAACTGCATTATCGTGAGGTGGCGCTCCAGTAATGCAATGGCAGGGACAAAACGCCCTCTCTGCAGCCCGTCCCGATAGAGTTCCTGAGGAGGAATATTTGATGTCGCGACCAGCGAGATACCGCGACGAAATAACGCATCAATGAGCCCGGCGAGAATCATTGCGTCGCCAATATCGCTGACGAAGAACTCGTCGAAGCAGACGACCAGTGCCTCATCGGCAATGTCCTGCGCTACGGCTTCGAGCGGATTTTTTGCGCCACTGTGGCGGGTCAGGCCCGCGTGGACGCGCTGCATAAAGCGGTGAAAATGCACCCGCAGCTTTCGCTCGAAGGGCAGGCAATCGAAGAAGGTATCGACCAAGTGTGTCTTCCCTCGACCGACGCCACCCCAAATGTAGAGGCCCCGCTCGGGTTGGCTGGGTCGCCCAAGCCTGCGACGAGCCCTCGCCCAAAGCCCTCGCCCGCGCTCTGCTCTGGCCATTAGTCTCCAAGCAAGATCGTCCAGTTCCGCGATGACGCGGGCCTGCGCAGCATCTTTTAGCAATATTCCGGAATCCACATCACGCTGGTAGCGCTGCAGCGGCGAGACATATTCTGTCATGGAGCTGAATGGTAAAAAGGCAAAGAGCAGAGTCGCGCAGGGTAGCACGGACTGGCCCTCACACCGCTCTCCACGATCAACAGCCCCCGAAACTGTCGGCGTCGTTCGGGCCAACCAACAGTCTATCGCCGGTTATCTCGGTCCTGCAGAAGACGCCTCTTTCGGCTTGCAGTACAATGCAACCTCGTAAGGCGCAGTGTGCCGCAGACCGCGAGGCCAGAGAGACCATGTACTCAATGTCGAATCTTGTGATTGCACTATTGATCGGTGGCGGCATCGGCGCTGTCACCGGCTGGTATCTGGCCATGTCGTCGCGCGGTGACAACAAACGCAAGGTGATTATGGATCTTGAGAGCCAGCTCGATCAGGCGAAACAAGCCCGGGCCGACTACGAGGCAGAGGTGTCGGATCACTTTGCGCAGACCGCTGACCTACTCCATAAACTGACCGATGACTACCGCTCGGTATACGCCCATCTTGCAGACGGCGCGGAGCAACTCTGCGGTGATCGGGTCAACATCTCGGACACCGCCCTCACTGCGCCCTCGGATGCGACCTCGGAGAAGCCTCATTTGGTGGAGGTTGCTCAGCCGCTGGACTATGCACCCAAAAAACCCGACGAGCAGGGTCAGCTGTCAGAGGATTTCGGGCTGGACAAGTCCAACTCAGCAGCCTGAACCAGTCAGACTGGGTTGTGGATGTCCACAAACTCGTGGCTACAACCCAAGGTTCGTGCCGCCAACTCCCCGACCGCCTGAACACCGTAACGCTCAGTGGCATGATGGCCCGCCGCAATGAAGGCGATGCCGCGCTCCCTAGCAATATGCACCGTCTGCTCCGATACCTCGCCCGTGACGTAGACATCGGCACCGGCATCAGCGGCCAGATCAATGTATCCCTGGCCCGCACCGGTGCACCACGCTACCGACTGAACCTGCCCCTCCCCTATCAGCAGCGGTTTGCGATCCAAGACATCCTCTAGATGAGCGCCTAGCGTACGAACATCAATGGGGTCGGCCAATTGGCCTCTGAACAGGGGGATCTCCGGATTATCGGCATCCAGCGGCTCTGGCTGCTCTACACCCATTAAATTTCCAAGCAAAACGTTATTGCCGCACTCTGGATGACAATCCAATGGCAGGTGATAGGCGAATAGGCTTATATCCGCTTGCATCAAAGCGCGTAGCCGCGTTGCTTTCATACCTGTAATACAGGGATCTTCCGAGCGCCAAAAATAGCCATGGTGAACGAGAATCGCGTCGGCTTTTCGCTCTTGAGCGGCGATGAGCAATGCCTCGCTAGCGGTGACCCCGGTGACTAGATGTTGAATTTCAGCACGACCTTCGACTTGCAACCCGTTGGGGCAATAGTCCTGAAATTGATCCGGCTTCAAAAGGGTCTCCAAAAAAGCATTAAGTTGCTCCCTCGTGCAGGTCATACTCGTTCCCATCTCCCTGGTGATATAGGGAGAATAACCAGCACACCATGATTTACAATGGCGGCAGGAGAGGTATGTGAAACAAGACTTAATCACCCTAGTTTGGCCCGCACTGGTGGGTGTGTTTGCGGCAGCACTCATTTTGGATAACTGGGTGTTGGAGCGCGAAGAGACGTTATCCGTCTCTCATAACAGCGGTTATCGCGAGGCCGTAGCCCTCGCGACGCCCTCTGTCGTGAACATCTACACAGCGAAACTCGTTGACGCGAGAGCCGACCCCCGTCTGAACTCACCACTGCAACGACGCCTATATTCCAATCGCGGCAACCGCCAGCGTATCGAGAGATCACTGGGCTCCGGCGTGATCCTTAGCGCGGATGGACACATCGTCACGAACAACCATGTGATTGCTGACGCTGATGCGATTCAAATTCTATTGGCCGACGGACGCTCAGCCAGCGCCTCAGTGGTTGGAACTGACCCTGAAACCGACCTCGCTATTCTGCATATTGATTTACCGAACCTCACTCCGATCGTCATGGCAGACGCAGAGGAAATTGCGGTGGGTGACGTCGTGCTGGCCATTGGCAATCCCTACGGATTCGGTCACTCCGTGTCACAAGGTATCGTGTCCGGTGTGGGTCGTTTTGGCCTACAACTGTCTACCTATGAGGGCTACATCCAGACCGATGCCACAATTCATCTAGGCAGCTCAGGTGGGGCGCTGATCGATAACCAGGGCCGGTTGGTGGGCATTAACACACTGATTTATACGGCGGGGGCCGAGCGCGGTGCAGAAACAACGGGAATCGGAATCAACCTAGCTACACCGAGCGCACTGGCAGCCTCTGTTTTGGACGACATCGTCAAATATGGCCGCGTTATCCGTGGTTGGCTGGGGGTAAGCGTCGAGGTACTGCTGAACGAGAGCCTCTCAGGCAGCCCAGTTCAGCAGCTCATTGTGACCGATCTCGCATCAGACGGGCCTGCTGAGCGGGCGGGGATCCAACTGAACGATATTATTGTTGAGATGGATGGCGAGCCTGTCGTAGATGGCCGTGCCGCCATGCTACAGATCGCCCAACTCAAACCGGGTCACTTGTTGCGGGTCAATCTCGATCGACAAGGGTCGGCGATCGAGCTGGAAGCAGTAGTGGGCACCCGAGGGAACAGCGGCTGACGCGGACCCTTCAGCGCATTCGTTTCTTTGCACTCAAACCATGGGCTTGGAGCGACTCCGCATCGGCAAGCACAGACGCCACCTCGCCCAGCGCTTGCGCGCCAGCCTCCGACACATGAATCACACTGCTGCGCCGCTGGAAATCATAAACGCCAAGCGGAGAGGCAAATCGCGCAGAGCCGGCTGTAGGTAGCACATGATTGGGACCCGCACAGTAGTCTCCAAGCGCTTCTGATGACATGGCCCCCATAAAAACAGCACCGGCAGCACGAATGCCAACCATCAGTGCCTCTGGCTCTGACACAGCTAGCTCCAAATGCTCCGGCGCAATACGATTACTCAGCCCGATCGCGGCATCCATGTCGGGCACTTTGATGAGCGCCCCCCGATTTTTGAGCGATGCTCTGACAATTTCGCGCCGAGATAGAGTGGGCAGCAGCTTCTCCAGAGCATCCGCTACGGCGTTCAGATAATCGGCGTCTGGAGAGATTAGGATTGCCTGAGCATATTCATCATGTTCTGACTGGGCAAACAGGTCCATTGCGATCCATTCAGGATCCACCGATCCGTCACCAATAATCAGGATTTCTGAGGGGCCGGCCACCATGTCGATCCCGACGCGGCCAAAAACCTGCCTTTTTGCCTCAGCGACATAGCGATTGCCCGGCCCTACAATCTTATCGACACGCGGCACCGTGCTCGTCCCATAGGCCAGTGCAGCAACCGCTTGTGCTCCGCCAACAGTAAACACATCGTCAACACCTGCAAGTGATGCCGCGGCCAGCACGACGCGATTCATTTCACCTCGCGGTGCAGGCGCAACCATGGCGATTTGGCCAACGCCAGCCACCTTGGCGGGAATGGCGTTCATCAACACCGATGATGGATAGCTAGCCCTCCCTCCGGGAACATAAATCCCGACACTATCCAGTGGCGAAATTCGCTGACCGAGCGTATTCCCCTCTTCATCCTCATATTGCCAACTGCCCACCTGCTGGCGCTCATGAAAAACACGGATGCGCTCAGCCGCCGTCTCCAGCGCTATCCTCACTTTTTCATCGATCGCCTCAAGCGCCTGCGCAATCTCCTGCTCACTCACTCGCAGCGACGCGGCGTCGGATACATGGCGCTCATCCAATTCATTAGTCAGGCGAAGGAGAGCGTTGTCACCCTCTTTGGCCACATCGGCAACGATGCGTGATACCACTTTCGACAAATTTGGATCTGCCTCAGCGGGACTGACCATCAATTTCGCAAAAGCAGATTCGAAATCCGTATGCGACAGATCCAGTCTGGAAATCGCCACCTCAGTCATTTCGTCGACTCCGACTGCACCGCATCGGACAGCGCCTCGATAAGGGATTGGACCGACATGTGCCGCGTGCGCATTGAGGCTTTGTTGACGATAAGGCGGGAGGATATCTCCGCAATTAACTCTCTAGGTGCCATACCGTTCTCTGCAAGCGTCTTGCCGGTATCAACGATGTCGACAATCTCATCAGCCAGACCCATGAGCGGCGCAAGCTCCATCGATCCATATAGCTTGATTAAATCAGCGTGCATGCCTTTACGGGCATAGTGAGCCCTAGCCACGTTAAGGAATTTAGTAGCAACTCGGATTCGGCGGCGCTGACCAGAAACAGCAGACTCCGCTACGGGCCCCGCCGTCATCAGTCGGCACTTCGCGATGCCAAGGTCCAGCGGCTCGTAGATGCCCGCTCCACCGTGCTCAAGCAGCATATCTTTTCCAGCAATGCCAATATCCGCAGCACCGTGACGGACATAGGTCGGCACGTCAGATCCTCGGAGTATGACGAGGCTGATATTCGCTACGGTGGTATCGACGACGAGCTTTCGGCTGACGTCAAGATCCTCGCGCGGCTCAATACCAACCGCCGCCAGCAATGGCAGGGTCTCTTTAAGTATGCGTCCTTTTGTGAGCGCAATGGTAATGTCGTGTTGGAGCTGCATATAACCTCAGACGCTTGTCAGGTCGATATACGACGAATATCGGCACCCAAGCATTGCAGGTTGCCTTCAATATTTTCGTATCCCCGGTCAATGTGGTAAATCCTGTCAATCCGCGTCTCACCCGACGCGACGAGTGCTGCGATCACCAAACTGGCGGAAGCCCTTAGATCAGACGCCATAACAGGAGCGCCTTGCAAGTTAGCCTGACCCGTAATGTGCGCACTGTCCCCGTCAATCAGAATCTCCGCCCCCATTCGCTTCATCTCATGAGCCTGCATGAGCCGATTTTCAAATATGGTCTCCGTCACACAGCAAGTCCCCTCGGCGACCGCATTCATAGCGGTAAATTGAGCCTGCATATCAGTTGGAAACCCCGGGTAAGGCTCAGTGACAACATCGACTGCCCTGGGTCGTCTGCCCTGCATATCGAGTGCCACCCAGTCATCACCCTCGGTAATGTCTGCCCCTGCTTCGATGAGCTTATCGCGGACAACACCCAGAAGCTGGGGCGCGATGCCTTCTATTCTCACCTTGCCGCGCGTCGCGGCAGCCGCAACGAGATAAGTACCCACTTCAATTCGGTCAGGCATTACCTGCCATGTGGTGCCTTGCAGTGAATCAACCCCCATCACCTCCAAAGTATCTGTCCCCTCACCCTCGATCTCGGCGCCCATGGCTTTGAGAAACCGCACGAGATCAACGATCTCAGGTTCTCGGGCCACATTCCTTAGGGTCGTGCGTCCCCGCGCCAATGCTGCCGCCATCACGGCGTTTTCGGTGCCCCCGACCGTCACGGTATCAAAGGTAAAGTCTGTTCCAGACAGACCCGACGGTGCGACAGCGACAATGTAGCCACCTTGCACCGTGATAGTGGCGCCCATCGCTTCAAGTGATCTAATGTGCAGGTCTACAGGCCGGCTGCCGATCGAGCATCCGCCCGGAAAAGACACCTCGGCCTTGCCGTATCTCGCAAGCAGTGGCCCTAACACCAAAATCGATGCCCGCATGGTTTTGACTAGGTCATAGGGCGCAGTCAGATGCTCCACCGACTCAGCCTGCACCTCGACGACACCACCCTCCCCCCGCCTGACATTCACACCTAGGCTTGAGAGCAGAGTCAGCATCGTGCTGACATCTCTCAGCACCGGCACTCGGTTCAGGGCACAGGTTTCGTGGGTCAGCAGCGTTGCCGCGAGTATGGGCAGGGCGGCATTTTTCGAGCCAGCGGCAGCTAGGACGCCTTCAAGACGTCGACCCCCTGAGATAATGAGACTGTCCAATGCCAGCCTTCCTCAAGGGGTCCGGGCACTGATTTGAACCGCATGAAGTGTGCCGTCAGCAATGAGTGCAGAGAGCGGCTCGTAAACACGTTGCTGACAGGCAACAGGCCTCAATCCCTCGAAATCGGCACTGATCACCGTGATATCAACATGTCCGCCATCCAAAGCGACGGCAATCTGCGCATCGGGGAAGGCCGCTTGCAGTAAACCGGTCAGTTCTTGCTCAGTCACGTGATAATGCCTCCGCCTGTTCAGCGATCGTTGCGTTCCATTGGTTGATCACCTGATCGAGGTCATCATCTGCCTCCACCGCTAACGCGGCGAATTGATTGCGATATATCTCGCCCAGGTTAATGGTCTCGATGATCAGGTTGCGCAGACGCCACGAGCCGTCTTTGTATTGCCCCATTTGGTAGCGAATGGTGTACACCCGCTCCGCTTCACCATAAACCAGCTGGGTGACCGAGGCGACACGTGTGCTTTGAGGCGATGCCTCGACACCCTCCACTTCCATTCTGGCTCCACCGAAAGCAAGCAACCCCTTGGCATAACTGCGAATCAGACCTTCCCGAAGGTTGATCGCGAAGTCGTCACGCTGACGCTTCAAGTTGGCTCTACCCGCCTGATCCATGGAACGGCCACGACTGTAATAGTCGCCCATCACCGCAGTGGCAAACCCCCGCCAATCGACCAGCTCCGACAGCGCGCTATCGATTTCCCGATAGTAGCGGTCTGGATCATCATCAAAGTAGGTATCGGCCTCCGCCACTACCTGCATCACCTGAGTGGTGACTTCGCTGATCACCTCTGCCGGCCCAAGATGACTCGGCGGATGATGCTCGGTCTGTGCTGCTGCAATACCCTGCATCAGCGCGAAAGCCACAGTGATGGCGGCTTGGAAACACCTCTTAGCGAAGAACACGGCAAACTCCTCTTCACGCTTTCACTGAATCAAGTACAGCCACCCCTGCAAAGCGATTGGCAATGCCCGCCATAAAGGGGGGTGACTGGGGTAGACTACCTAGGGCGCTACATTTGCTCGGTCTCGGCAAACCAAGCGCCCGGATGTGTACCATGATACCTGATCGGCGCGATGGTCACTCGCCCACCCGTCGGAAGAAATAAGGAAAACGCCGTGTTGTGGTATTCGCTAGCGATTGCAGCAGGTCTGATCGCTTTGGTGTGGAGTGCGGACCGTTTCGTGGGCGGCGCCTCTGCGATTGCCAGCCGGGCCGGACTGACACCGATGCTGATCGGCCTGACTATTGTATCGGTCGGCACTTCTGCCCCCGAAATTCTGATTTCAATTATGTCCGCAGTCGCGGACTCAGGAGAGCTGGCGGTGGGCAACGCGCTAGGCTCTAACATCGCAAACGTCGGCCTGGTGTTGGGCGTCACACTGTTTTTTAGTGCCATCACTTTAGGTCGCAGTACCACCTTCATCGATCTGCCGTTTTTGCTGCTGGCCGTTTTACTTACCTGGGGACTGCTGTGGGATCTGGAACTGTCGAGCACAGACAGTTTGATATTACTCGGCACTCTGGGACTCTTTTTTGCGCGCATCGCGCACCACGCCAAAAAACCCGACATAAACAGCGAGACCCCAGAAGTCCCGACGCTGAGTCTGCCTATGGCTTGGATATCGTTCCTCGGGGGCTTAGCGCTGCTGATTGCGTCGTCGAGGATATTGGTGTGGGCCTCGTCACAGATAGCCGCAGAATTGGGCGTATCAGAGCTCGTAATCGGTCTGACTATTGTTGCCGTGGGAACCAGCCTGCCTGAATTGGCTGCGTCGGTCATGAGTGCAATGAAGGGCCATGCAGATATGGCTGTAGGCGCCATCCTAGGTTCCAACATGTTCAACATCCTGTTGGTGCTTGCCATTCCGGGCTTCTGGGGTGACCTGCAACTGGCTCCTGAGGTGGTCAACAGGGATATGGTCGCGGTATTTCTCACATCTCTGGTTCTTGCTCTGGCGGCAATCTGGCGTTGGAATGGGGAGTCCGGCGCCGGCGTTTTGTGGAGAGGCACGGGAACGGTGCTGTTGTCGCTCTACATCGCTTATTACTGCTGGCTCTTCATGGCACCCTGACTCCATACCTGATATCGCTGAATATGGCTGAGCACACTGATCACTTTT
>Ga0055584_100004009_pt1 | contig 14427 bp, 12 predicted proteins | sample OSDHelmetaG_FD_58716 | JGI IMG/M metagenome (GOLD analysis project Ga0055584, IMG submission 58716) | Pelagic marine sediment microbial communities from the LTER site Helgoland, North Sea, for post-phytoplankton bloom and carbon turnover... | ecosystem: Environmental > Aquatic > Marine >... | reverse complement strand
TTTCATGTTCGAAGCGGGACGCATGGTGGTGGTTACAGATGCGGAGGTGTTTGGACGCTACAAGGTCCATAGGGCGCGGCGGCTCAAGACGAAGCACGCCGCGGCGACACGCTCCGCTCTGGATATCGATTTCACGGAACTGGAGTTCGGCGATCTGGTCGTTCATCTCCAACACGGCATCGGCAGATACTGTGGCTTGACCCGGTTGCCAGTGGGCGGAAGGAAACGTGATCCGAAGGAGCCGCAACAGACGCAGGAATGTCTGATCATCGAATACGCCCCACGCGATGCAGAGCAGGATAATCCGAAGCTCTATGTGCCCGTCACCGAATCGCATCTGGTCAGCAAATATGTCGGCACTGGCAAGCTGCGTCCGCCCTTGCACGTCTTGGGTGGCACACGGTGGACCAAGGCGAAGGAACAGGCAGAGCGGGCGGTCCGGGATCTGGCTGCCGATCTGCTTTCCATTCAGGCTAAGCGGGAATCGGAGGAAGGTCATTCATTTGGGGAGGACACCACCTGGCAGCACGAGTTCGAAAGTTCATTTCTGTACGAGGAAACGCCAGATCAGCTGCTCGCCATCGATGCCGCGAAGAAAGATCTGGAAGGTTCCAAACCGATGGATCGGCTGGTGTGCGGCGATGTGGGCTACGGCAAGACCGAAGTCGCGATTCGGGCTGCGTTCAAGACGGTGATGGGGGGCAAGCAGGTGGCGATCCTCGTGCCGACCACGGTTTTGGCGCAGCAGCACTTCAACACCTTCACCGAACGCATGGCGGACTATCCGATCCGGGTGGAACTGCTTTCGCGTTTTCGGGCCAAGAAGAAGCAGAAGGAAGTCATTGGTGACCTTGCGAACGGTTCGGTGGACATCGTCATCGGCACCCATCGGCTCGTGCAGGCGGATGTCGTGTTCAAGGACCTGGGTCTGGTGGTGATCGACGAAGAGCAGCGCTTTGGCGTGATGCACAAGGAGAAGTTCAAACTGCTGCGAGCGCATGTGGATGTGCTGACGCTGAGCGCGACGCCGATTCCGCGCACCCTTTACCTCGCGCTCACCGGTGCCCGCGACATGAGCACGATCCAGACGCCGCCGCAGGATCGTCTGCCGGTGGAAACCTCCGTCTGCCAATACGACGAACGCGTCATCAAGACTGCCATCCAGCGGGAACTGAATCGTGGTGGGCAGGTGTTCTTTTTGCATAACCGAGTGACGACCATTGATCACGTGCGTGGTCGCTTGGCGGAACTTCTCCCGGACGCCCGAGTGTTGGTCGGTCATGGTCAGATGAATGCCGATGACCTGGAGGAGGTGATGACCAAATTCGTGAACGGGCAGGCGGATGTATTGCTTTCCACCACGATCATTGAGAGTGGGATCGATATTCCGAATGCGAACACCATTATCATCGATCGCGCCGATCGGTTCGGATTGAGCCAGCTCTATCAGTTGCGCGGTCGCGTGGGGCGCTACAAGAACCAGGCCTATGCCTACCTGCTGCTCCCGCGTCACGCCCGGCTCCTGACCGATGTGCGCAAGCGCATGAGCGCGATCAAGCAATACGCCCAGCTCGGCAGCGGCTTCAAGATTGCAATGCGCGATCTGGAGATTCGCGGTGCGGGGAATCTGTTGGGCTCGCAGCAAAGCGGGCATATCGCGGCGGTGGGGTTTGATCTCTATTGCCAACTGCTCAAGCAGAGTGTGAGTTCGCTGAAGGGCGAGAAGGTGAAACCGCGGGTTTCGACGCAGGTGAGCTTCGATTTTCTTTCCGTCGGGTTCGAAGGCGCGTCGGAAAGTGGTGACAAAATCGGCGCTGCCAACAGCAACAATGGCGGACCTGAACTCGCGAATCTGCCTTTGGGATACATCGCCGAGCCGGAACAGCGCATTCAGGTTTATCGGAAGATTGCGCAATCAACTGAGCGGTCCGAAATCGTGGCTTTGGAAAAGGAACTGCGTGATCGTTTTGGCCCGCTGCCGAAGCCCGTGGATCTGCTGCTGCTGGCGGCTGATATCAAACAGTTGTGCACTGCCCGTCAGGTTTCTCGCATCGAAACCAAAGACGACAAGCTCATGCTCACCCGGGAAGGCGATTTTATTCAGCTGGGCGGCAAGTTTCCGCGCCTGATCAAGAAAAGTGCATCGGCGAAACTGAAGGAGATCAAGCGGCTGTTGCTGGCGTTGTGATTCAGCGAAACAGGCGTCCAATCGCATTGTAGAGTGCATCCAGTTCGTCGTGAATGCCAATGGCTCGACAGAGATTCTCGACTACGTTCGTCCCCGTGATGAGACGTTCGATGACGGCGAGAAAGAAAGGCACAAATGGCAGTATCAGTACCGCTCCCATGATCAACATGGTGGTCTTGGTGGCGGAACTGCTTGATTCTTCAACATCCTCGTCGCTCATGGGAACTGCGTAGAAGTTAGCAATTGGCGGCAAAGAATCAAACGGTTGCGGTCATGAGGGGGCTGTGCTTTTCTCCGCTTCATACATGGGAGGCGGTTCTCTTACCAATCTGCGGCGGGCGATCGACGGCGAGTTTCGGACACTCTTCAACCTGCGGCGTTATTGGCGGCGCATTCTGGGTGGCTATCTGGTGTGGAGCGCGATTGTCACTTTCGGCGGACAGCAGAAGCCGTTGTTCTCACACAAACTTCCCGACGGATCATGGTTGTTGGTGGATCATGTCAGCTTTTGGGACGCATCACTTCTATTACGCTCCGCACGTGACTCACTACCATTTGCCACCGTTTCGGATGACTTATCGACCGCCGGGCAAGTTTGAAGGTCCGATTCTACAGGAACCCGGGGCCTACTTTTGGCTGCGCTTGGTCCCGCCCCGTTTTCACAACTGACCCATCGTGAGGTTGCACACTCAGGTGACTGTCGATGGTCGGGAGCAGCAATGGTTTAGGCATTCCTACGAAGGTGGGTATCGGAATCTGAGCCGACTGGTGAATGGGGATATTCATGCTCGCGAGGCGGCGGGGGCGGATGTGTCCACCCGACGCTTGCGCTTGGTGGTTCGTGCCAAGGCACTGATCGATCGGGGTAGTGAGACATACGATCAGATCTGGGATCAGTGGATTGAGTTTGAAGTGGAGCGTCCGCCGGAAGATCAACAACCGGATCAATGGGGGGCGACCTACTCGACGAAACCACTCGGGAAAAAGTTTCTGAAGACTGAATACCAAGTTGAGTGAAACGGTGAATGCTACGATCAATCGATTCCGTAGACGCCGCCGCTACCTGGAGATTCTCCATGGGATCCTGGTCCTGAGTGGGTGAAGAAGAAAGCGAGGGGGCCGAAAAGTGGGAGCGGAATTATGACCGTCCAAAACAGTTTCGCTCGGAGTGAGTGCTTTCTGCCACTGCGCCACAGATTGACAAGAGCAAGAACCGACACGCATTCGCACAGGATGAGTGTGACTGTGTCCGTTGGGTTCATGTGCTGTGCATAGTGTTCAGAATTAGTCTGGTTCAGCCATTATAATGGTCGGAAATGAGTGGAACTGCTGGGGCTGCGGGTGGGGTTTTGTGTCGCCCCTTTGGGACTCTGAAGTGGGCTCGCGGGGGCGCTCTCCCCACCGAGTGGTTGACCACTCGCGCTGGTGTTGTCACTTCGGAAATCGTGCGTGCAGCGGATATTGGCGAGAGCTGTCAAAAACTCCGGTGGGGAGAACGCCCCCGCGAGCTCATTTCAAAGCCCGGAGGGGTGACAACGATCAGAGACTCAATGTCCCATCAGTCAGCCTTGGCACGAGAGCGAATCTTGGATTTCGCCCACAGTTCGGAAGCGATCGAGCGGTGCTATTTCACCGCCTCATCGATGGTGTGATGCACGATGCTGGGCTTCAGTGCGGTCGGAAGGACGATGGGTGGCTTGGCTTGATCGGCCGGGTAGATCAGGACCAAGGGGACGCCGGCGCGTTGGTATTTGCGGAGTTCGAGGGCGATGTCATCACGGACGAGGGTGTTGTCCGCGATGAGGGTGGTGAAGTTGGCGGCCTTGAGTTTCTTGCGGGTGGAGGCGACGTCGATGGCGATGTTCTTGTTGGCCTTGCAGGTCTGGCACCAGTCGGCGGTGAAGTCGACGAGGACGGGGCGACCGGCGGCGCGCGCTTCTTCGATGGCTTGCTCACTCCAAGGCTGCCAGTTGATCTTGTCCGAATCGGGATCGACGGGTGCGTTGGCCATGGCGCCGACTGCTGGTGGAGTGGAGTTGCGCCAATCAAGTCGTTTCTCCAGTGCGAAGATGTAGCCGGTCGCCAGAAACGTCAGGCTGAAGAACATGGCGAGGCCTTTTCGTTTGGTGCCTCGTTGAACGAATTCGCCCCAGATCCAGACTGCGAGGGCTACGAGGACGAGGAAGAGTCCGAGCCAGAGGACGCCATCGCGCCCAAAGCGCCGGGTGGAGACCCAGAGCAACCACATGGCGGTGGCGAGCATGGGGAAGCCCATGGCCTGTTTGAAACCGACCATCCAATTGCCGGGACGAGGCAGGAAGCGCAGCCAATTCGGTTTCATGCTGAGCACGAGGTAGGGGATGGCGAGTCCCAGTCCGACGGTGAGGAACACGGTGACGATGATGGCGGGAGGTTGCAGAAAGGCGAAGCCGAGTGCGGGCGCGAGAAACGGGGCGGTGCAGGGAGTGGCCAGGGCCGTTGCCAGGACGCCGTTGAAGAAGGCACCGGCGGGTCCGTGCTTGGCGGCCAGGGAACTGGCGGCAGTCATGGTGTTGCCGCTCAGGGTCACTTCGAAAACACCGAAGAGATTCAGAGCCACCAAGGTGACCAGCGTGAGCATGATGACAAGGAAGACAGGATTTCCGAACTGCATGCCCCAACTGGCGATGTTACCGGCTTGTTGTACGGCGACGACCATGAGGGCCATCACGAGAAAAGAGACGAGCACGCCCAGGCAATAAACGATGCCCAGCTTCCTGACTTGGGCGGGGTCCTCTTTGCTCTGATTCACGAAGCCGAGGATCTTCAGGGAGATGACGGGAAGCACGCAGGGCATGATGTTGAGGATGAGTCCGCCGAGGAATGCCAGCCCGAGCCAGTAGAGCAGGGGGCGATCAGATTCCGTTGCGGTGGTCGATACCGCAGCAACCGCACCAGGAGCGGCTGCCGTGATCGGGAAGCTGGCCTCAAATGCCTCTTGCTCCGTGTCAGCGCCGAGGACGAATATGCCGGTGATTTCGGTGGGCCATTCGCCGTCGAAAAGCGTGATGATCTTGCGCAATCGGATTTTTCCGGTCGGCGCTGACAAGACCTCGGTGTGGGGATTGATGGACCAGTTTCCTGTGGGTTCGTAGGAGTAGAAGTCAGCGTCGGCTGATGAGGTTGTCCATTCGAGAGTGAGCGCGCGTTGATTGGTGGAGACGTCGCCATCCCAGAATGCGGTAGGAGTCGGGGCGGTCGGTTTGGGTGTCAATGTTCGCCACCGTTCGATCTCGGATTTCGCTTCCGTGGGTTCGGCGATCGGACCGACGGTCAATTTGGCGGTCAGCGTCTGTTTCTTTTTGACGCAGGAGCTGTCGGTTTCGCATTCGAGCCAGCCGAGATTCAGAGTGATGTCATGCGTGCCGGGCTGGGCTGAAGCGTCTAGTCTGAGCGGGATGAGGATGGCCGCTCCACCGCTGAACTCGTAGCTGTAGTCGGTGGTCCCGGGATTGGTGAGGCTCGGATATCCCTTCTTTTCTGGTACGGGCCATTGCTGGGCGGCGAGGTTGGCAGTGATGCCCTCCGGCAATTCGAACTCAATGGTTGGAGGCAATCCAAAGCTGGCTCCGGGATTGCGCCAATAGGTATGCCAATTGTCCGCGATCTTGAACTCGACCATGGCGGTGATCGTGGATCCGGGGGGGGCGGTTTGGGCGTCGAGAAAGAGACTGGGGGCAGCCTTGGGGCCGGATGATCTGTCAATTCCGGTGAGCGAGCCGAAGGCTTTGGAGATACTCAGATCCTTTAAGCCCAGCGATCCGAAAGTGGATTTTGCGGGTGGCGGCGGCTTGGGGGCGGTGAGTTGAATGCGCGCGGTGGTTTCGATGCCGGTCGGGTGTTTCGGGTCAGACTCAAGGTCCACGACGAGCCCGGTGATCTGCGTGGGCCAATCGCCTTCCGACAGAGTGACAATTTTGCGGATCTTCGCGCGTCCGTCTTTTTGGGATATGACGTCTGTCTTGGGATTGACCTGCCATTTGGTCGGATCGAAGTGGAAGGCGTAGAAATCGTTTCTGCTGGAAGAAAGCGGCCACTCGAGCACGAGATTGCGTTCCTCGTCCTGGTTGGCGGGACCTTCCCAGTAGGCGGTCAGTTCCACTGTGGATTTTGCATCCGGCAGATGTTTCTGGGCGGCAGCGATGGTGCCCGCATCCAAACTTTTTGTGGATTTGTCGGCGACGACGATTTTGGCGGCGACGCTGCCCTTGCCGGGCACACAAGCGCCGTCGTTTTCACACTCGAGCCACTTGAGGTCCGCACGGATGATGTGTTCGCCAGACTTGGCATCGGTGGCAATCTTCAGGGGCACCAGGAGTATGGCTTCACCTGAGTATTCATAGCCGCCCATCTCGAAGCTGAACGATTTGTGCGGGACGGGCCATTGAATCGTTCCGGCAGTAACGCCCTCCGGGAGTTTCCAATCAATTTCGGTGGCCTTGCCGATTTCACCGGGATTGCGCCAGTAGGTGTGCCAATTGTCGGCCATGTTGAGGCGGATTCCGGCGAGGATGATTGCGCCGGGCTTGGCGGTGCTGTGGTCGAGCAGCAGTTCGGTCTTCGTCTGCACGGAAAATCCGTTGAAAGCCGGTTGAGCTCGTCCGAGCTGGGCGATTGCGATGGCGCAAACGAGGAGGATCAACGGCGGCAGAAATCGTTTCATTACAAGGAGAGATGCTAAAGCGGTCAGTTTATTCTGAAATTCTAGGGCAGCCCGATGCTGCGTGTCTTCGGATGCAGAATTGCGATGCGCGTTCAAACTAGGCAGATGTTGGGTGGTTGGAAAGGGCAAGCGTGGCCGCGCATTGGGGAAAAGATGACGATTATGAGGGATGGAATCAGGATTGGGTGCCCACGGTGGCTAATGAATTGACGCCGAAGGGCTTAGGAAAAATGGAATTGCTTGGTTTCTGAGTTTCCGACTACCGTCTCAGCTCCATTCGTAGAAGGTTCAATTTATGTATTTTGGTGCAGATTATTATCCGGAGCATTGGGTTTTTCCGTTTGATGGGAGTGAAGAGGAGCCGGAGTCACGGTGGGAGATTGATGCTCAACTGATGGCGCAGGCCGGGATGAACGTCGTCCGCATGGGCGAGTTTTCCTGGGGGCTCTACGAGCCGGAAGAGGGCAAATATGACTTTGACTGGCTCAAACGCGCGATGGATGCGTTCTCCACCCATGGGGTGAAGATTGTGATGGCGACGCCCACGGCGGCCCCGCCGGTGTGGTTGAGCCTCAAACACCCGGAAATCTTGCCCCTCGACGCCAACGGCAATGCTCGCCAATACGGCACGCGTCGGGCCTACAGCACGAATAGCGATGTTTATTGGGACTATTCCAAAAAGATCGTGACGAAACTTTCCGAGGCAGTGGGTGAACATGCGGACCTCGTTGCCTGGCAGATCGACAATGGCCTTGGCAGGCACAACACGGAATTCTCCTACAATCCGGAAACCAAGAAGGATTGGGTTGAGTGGCTCAAGGCCAAGTACGGCGAAATCGACAATCTGAACACGATGATGGGGCTCCGCTTCTGGGGGCAGATCGTTTCCGATTGGGATCAGGTTCCGATGCCAGGCAACTCACCGGCACCGCACAATCCCGCCTTGGTTACCGACTGGAAAAGATTCTCCAGTGACACATCGGTGGCGTTCGTCCGCATGCAGGCTGAGATACTGCGCGAGGCGACACCCAACATTCCCGTCACGACGACGATGCGTCCTTACGCCACCCAGATTGATGATTTCGATCTGGCGGCGGAGATTGATTTTGTCTCCCTAGACAGCGAGCCAACCGACGAGGCGAACGCTTGGCAGTCGGCAATGAATCTGGATATCGCCCGCTCGCTAAAGAAGGACGAGGAAGCCGAAGGCTTCTGGGTGATGGAGCAGAAGGCCGGTCATGTCAGCTACGGTGAAGCGAACTCACTGATTCGTCCGGGAGTGGCACGATTGTTTGCCTACCAACTCTTGTCACGTGGGGCGACTGGCATCCTCTATTTCTACTGGCGTCAGCCGCGCATCGGCCCGGAGAAATTTTACGGTGGCGTTCTGACTCATGATGGTACCGGTGAGAATCGGATGTATGAGGAAATCCTGCAGTTGGGCGAAGAGTTGCAGCAGATTGCCCCGTCGCTCGCCGGGACGCAGGTGTTTCCTGACACGGCCATCATGATCAGTCAGGACAACGAGTGGGCGCAGGATCAACCGATGCGACCGAACCGCTATTTCAATCAGCGGGATCACGTGTCCAAGTATTACAAGGCGTTTCATGACAAGAACGTGCTGGTCGATTTTGTGCGCCCTGGCGAAGACCTGAGCAACTATAAGCTGGTGATCATTCCCTCGCTGCATGCCTTGGCGGGTGAGGATGCGGATCTCATCAAGGAATACGTGAATTCCGGAGGGACGGTCGTTGGCACATTCAATACGGGATTGGTTAACGAGGGCCACATTGCTCCGATCAACGGCATTCCGTACGAAATGACGGATCTCTTCGGCTTGGAAGTGCAGGAATTTGATCCGATGCAGCCCGGTCAGGAAAATCATCTGACTTTCAAGGGCCAATTTCCCACCACGGCGCTGCATCCCGCCTTGGTCTGGTGCGACGTCATCGAGCCGCTTGAGTGTGAAGTGATCGGTACCTACGCATTGGATTTCTATTATGGCCGGCCGGCCATGACAATGAACGCCTACGGTGATGGTCGCGCGATCTATATCGGCACGCAGAGCCATGAGGAGTTTTACACGGACTTGGTGAACTGGTTGCGAAGTCTTGCCGGCGTACCCGCTTTGCTGAGAGTTCCAGACCAGATCGAAGTCTCCATGCGACAACGCAGTGACTATCGCCTATACTTCCTGATCAACCACCACGACGCGCCCTGTCACGTGCAGTTCTACAAACCCGTGCACAATCTGATGGATGGCTCGGATATTACCGGGGGCTACGATATTCCGGCGCACGGTGTCCTGATCATCGATGAAGAAATATCCGGCTAACAGACGCTACGTAACGAGCTATCTGGCAGAGGATGTGGCCCGACGTCGGGCTTTGGCAGCATGGCGGGGAGTGGACGTCGAACCTTTGCGGGTCGCACGTGAGGACACCTCCCGATCCTTGGCGAAGCTGGTGCCAGGCCTCTTGGACGGACTTGGGCTCGACCGCAAACGCCATGAGGCCGAGATCGAAAAGGTCTGGAATCACCTGCTCGATCCCGTGATTACCGAACATGCCCAACCCACGGGATTGAACAAGGGGACGTTGTTCGTCAGCGTCGACAGCAGTGTCTGGCTCTCCGAACTGGTCCGCTATCGCCGCCGGGAGATCCTCCAGCGTCTGCAGCACAGCTTCGGTTCGGAAATGATCAAGAAGATCAGCTTCCGGGTCGGGTGAGGGCTGGCGCTACGATTTGTCGCGGCCGGCGAGACCCAGGCGTTCGATCTCCGACCCATAGCCATCACGGAAACTGGGGAACTTCAGTTGGTATTTAAGCTCTCTGAGCATCCGCTTGTTATCCACCTGCTTGTCGGTGATCGAGCGTTTGCGTTTGCCCGGATCTGGGTTTTTCGGAGGCATCGGTTTGCCGAGTTGCTCGGACAGCCATTGGAAAAAATCCACCTGCTTCACGGGTTCGTTGTCGGCGATGTTCACAACACTCGGAGGTGATTCCGCAGCAAGGATGTGGGCGATCGCGCCCACGACATCGTCGCGATGAATCTGGTTCAGATACCGATCAGGATCGCCGGTGATGATCGCTTCGTCCTTGAGGAATTTGAGAAACAGATGGCCCCGCTCCGGACCGTAGATGCCGGCTACCCGGAGAATGGTGGAACACGTCGCGTCACCGGCGATTTCAAGAAAAGCCCTTTCGGCGGCGGCCAATATCCGGCCGGTTTCGCCGGCTCCGTTTGCGGGTGACAGTTCATCAACCACACTTCCGTCCGTCTGGGCATACACGCTGGTACTGCTGGTGAAAACGAAGCGTTGCGGGCGGTGACGTCGTAGCCACTCGCTCAGCAGCGAGGTCCCGGTTTCAAACACGGCCCGGTAGCCACCCATCCCACCCCGACTGGATGAGGCGCAGTGGATCACCCAATCGAACGTTTTTTTGATATTGGCGTATCCGTCCGGGCTCGAGATATCGCCCGTTCGGATTTCAACATCTTCGTGTTCCGGGGTGGGGCCCTCGCTGCGGCCGCGCCGGAGTCCGGTGACCTGATGTCCGTCGGCCGCCAGGCGATCCGCCAATATCGTGCCGACATAACCGAGACCGATGATGAGAACTTTCATAGCCGGCGGCGGAAGTGAAATTCGGAATAGGGCACGGCCCCGTCGTTCATCTCCCGGGTTTCGCCCTTGGTGAAATCGAAGGATTCGAACAACTGATGGGCACGCGTGAAATTGGTGTCGGACCAGAAGACGATCTCCTTGAAGCCGTGGGTGCGGCACCAGTCGACCGCCCACTCCATCAGGCGGGCACCGTGTCCGGCTCCGCGATGTGACCGCTTCAGGTAAAGACGGCGAAACGTTGCGGTCCCTTGCTCGACATCGGTGGGCAGAGTGGCGTGCGTTCCGATCACCTCGCCGTTCAACTCAAGGACCACGAAGGCACCGCCGCGTTGATCGTAGGCCGCGTTCACATCCAGCAGGTCCCGGCTCTCCCCTTCAAGGAAGACGCGGTCGTTGATTTCGCGCAGACACGTGTCGATAAGCTCGATGATCACATCGCGGTCAACGGCGGTGGCCGGACGGATTGTGCCGGTATCCGCGCTCACAACTTCCGGGAATTGGCCTCGCCGATTTCAATGTCACGGGGCGCTTCGAGGATGGATTTTTTGACGTCGGCGACGAATTCATCGACGTCTTGTTCGGTCGTGTCCCAGGCACACATCAGGCGGGCGCCGCCCTGGCCGATAAAGGTGTAAAACTTCCACCCGGCCTCCCGCATCGCGACGACGAGCCAAGGTGGCATCTCCACAAAAACCGCGTTGGCCTCCGTCGGCCACATCATCCGCAGTTCTTCGATCTGTGCCAGTTCATCGTGCAGTTTGCGGGCCATGGCATTGGCCTGGCCAGCGCGTTTCAGCCATGCCCCGTCCTTGAGCATTCCCACCCACGGAGCGGAGAGGTAGCGCATCTTGGAGGCGAGTTGTCCCGATTGTTTGCAGCGATAGTCGAACTCGTTGGCAAGTTCGCGATTGAAGAATACGACCGCGTCACCGACCGCGGCACCGTTCTTGGTGCCACCAAAACAAAGCACATCCACGCCGGCCTCCCAGGTGACCTCCTTGGGGCGGCAGCTGAGCGATGCCACCGCGTTGGCAAAACGGGCGCCGTCCATGTGCATCTTCAGGTTGAATTGTTTGGCCTTGCCCCAGATCGATTTCAATTCATCGGGAGTATAGACCGTGCCGAGTTCCGTCGCCTGCGTGATGCTCACCGCCCGCGGTTTGGGGTAATGAATGTCGCCGCGTTTCCTGACCATGCGCTCAATGCCGGTGGGATCGATCTTGCCGAGTTCACCGGGAAGCAGTTGGACCTTCATGCCGTTGGAGAAGAATTCCGGCGCGCCACATTCGTCGGTTTCCGCGTGGGCGGTTTCGTGACACAGAATGCTGTGGTAGCTCTGTCCGGTCGAGGCGAGAGAAAGCGAGTTGGCAGCCGTGCCGTTGAAGACAAAGAAGACCTCGCATTCCATCTCGAAAATCTCACGGATCAGGTCGCTCGCCTTGGCTGTCCATTGGTCGTCACCGTAGCTGATGACATGTCCGGCATTGGCTTCTTCAAGCGATCGCCATGCTTCGGGGCAGACTCCGGCGTAGTTGTCGCTGGCGAAATGGCGCTGGCGCTTTTTCATCGCGCGAATTTAAGCCGACCGGATGAGGGAGGGCGAGCCAAACGGAGCGGGTGAACCTTGAAAAGGGGGGCTTTTTGTGGCATGCACCCGGGATCCATGAACTCAAGAACCGGCATTCGTTCCCTCCTCCTGCTGCTCGCGGCCGCACTTGTCTGTGGCACGGGGGTACTGCGGGCCCAAACTGATCCTTTGGCATGGCTGGACGAAAAGCTGTTTTACCAGACGGATGACGGACATTTGACCGCCGATTTCAGCGGCTTGGTCGATCTCGAGGGTTACGTTTATGAAGGACAACCGCCCGGCTTGTTGTTTGAGCAGGATGATTTTATCAATCCCCGCCTGTCCCTGTTTGCCGATGTGGAGATTGGGTCTTCAATCTACATTTTTGTGCAGGCCCGGCAGGACCGTGGGTTCGATCCGGGCGCGGCCGTGAATGACTTTCGCTTCGATGAGTATTTTCTCCGCTACTCACCCGAGCTGCGGCATCCGGTCAGCTTGCAGTTTGGCAAGTCGGCGACGATCTTTGGCAACTGGCAACAGCGACATTTTACCTGGGACAATCCGTTCATCAATGCCCCGCTCGTCTACGAAAACGTGACGACGATCACCGATCATCTGGGGCCCGGAGCGCCCGGGGGATTTCTCGGCCGACTGAACGTGGCTGACAACAAAGGCGGTTGGGTGCCGGTGATGTGGGGACCGGCCTATACCAGCGGCGGCACGGTGTTTGGTGGAATCGGAAAACTGAACTATGCAGCGTCCATCAAGAACAACTCGATCAGTTCACGGCCAAAATATTGGGATGCGGTGAATCAGGATTGGAGCTATCCGACCTACACGACCCGGATCGGTTATACGCCGAACGCGGCTTGGGACTTCGGCAACAGCTTCAGCTACGGTGCCTATCTCGTGGATGGTGCGGAACTGCGGGCGACGTTTCCGGCGGGATATGATCGCGGGAGTTTCAATCAGATCACTTTGGGCTGGGATCTCTCCTATGCGAAGCGTCACTGGGAGTTTTGGAGTGAGGTGATTCTTTCCCGATTCCAGGTGCCCAACGTCGGGAATGCGGATTCGTTGAGCTACTACTTTGAAACCCGCTACAAGTTTTCACCCAAACTGTTTGCCGGTTTGCGATGGAATCATCAGCTGTTTGACAGCGTGCCCGATGGAGCAGGCGGCGATCGCCACTGGGATCGAAACATCTGGCGGATCGATACGTCCTTGGGCTATCGCTTCACGCGGAACGCCCAGGCCAAGGTCCAGTACAGCCTGAATCAGGAGAGCAACAATTCCCGGCAAGCGGACCAATTGCTGGCCGGGCAGGTGACGCTCAAATTCTGACGGGCGTCAGCGCTAGGAGTGGGCCCAGCCACGATCGACGAGGAGCTCCTGCCCGGTGATGCCGGAGCTGTTGTCGCTGGCGAGGAAGAGGGCAACGCTGGCGACTTCCTCGGGCTGAAGCAGGTCGGGGATGCATTGTACGCCACGGATCATCTTCTTTACCTTGGGAGTCACGAATTCCTTCAACTGACGTTCGGTCATGATCCAGCCAGGAGAAATGGTGTTCACCCGGACGCGACGGGGGCCGAGTTCGCGCGCCAACGCGCGGGTGAAAGAAATGATCCCACCTTTGCTCGCGACATAGGCGGTCATTTCTGCCGGTGCGATGTGGAATGTGATACTGCTGAAATTGATGATGGAGGCTCCGGACTTGAGCAACGGTGAAGCGGCCTGACTGGTGAGGAACGCGGCGCGCAGGTTACGGGCGATCAGGGTGTCCCAGTCATCGACTGACATCTTTTCCAGCGCGATGCGGGGATCACTGGCGGCGTTGTTGATCAGGACGTGGAGCGCGCCGTAGTTTTCGCCAACGCCGGCAATCCAAGATTTCACCTGGCGTTCCTTGAGCAAATCGACCTTCTTGAACACGACTCCGGCGCCGAGGTCTGCGACCAACGCTCGGCCGGCCTCGGCGTCGATGTCGCAGAAACACACGAGCGCGCCTTGCGCGTGAAACACCCGCACCATGGCTTCGCCAATGCCGTTGGCCCCGCCAGTAATGCAGACCACCTTGCCTTCGAGATCTTCGTAATCGGTCATGACAGTTTCGATTTCAGCCGCCCGCGACAATGCGCACGATTTCCAGCCGGTCACCGGCGGACAATTGAACGCGCGTGAACTCCGACGGAGCGACCGCATTGCCGTTGTGTTCCACCACCACGCTCTTGGGCAGCTGTTTCTGGATGATGAGGAATTCTTCGAGCGAACACGGGAGGTCCGCTTCGATTTCGTTTCCATTGGCGGTGAGGATGGGCATCAGTCGTCAGTGAGTTTTCGCAGT
>Ga0055584_100004008_pt1 | contig 14428 bp, 13 predicted proteins | sample OSDHelmetaG_FD_58716 | JGI IMG/M metagenome (GOLD analysis project Ga0055584, IMG submission 58716) | Pelagic marine sediment microbial communities from the LTER site Helgoland, North Sea, for post-phytoplankton bloom and carbon turnover... | ecosystem: Environmental > Aquatic > Marine >... | reverse complement strand
TAAAAACCTCAACTATGAGATGATTGATTTTCATTCCCAGCGACCTGGACATGATTTAAGGTATGCTCTTGATGGTACAAAGATGAGAAAAATGGGTTGGGAGCCAGATTCTGCTTATGAAAGATTGGAGTCTACTATTAATTGGACTTTAAAAAATGATAGATGGTTAAGCATTTAGATTTCATCCGTGATTGCTCTGCCTTTTAATTCTTCCCAATCTTTTTCTGGTCTTACTTTAAGATTTGTTTTCCATGCACCTTTTAGGGTGTCAACTTCAATTCCAATAGTTTGTGCATGATGAATTAAGGCTTGAATATCTTTGGGGAAACAACTGCCGCCAAAACCAAGTTTTCCATCATGCCCTGGAACATCTAAGTGTGAATCGCCAACTCTTTTGTCTAAAGAAAAACCATTAACAGCAACATCCCAATCTACACCTGACTTATCAGATATCATTTTCATTTCATTCATAAAAGATACTTTAGTTGCTAAAAAACAATTATTTATATATTTAATCATTTCAGCAGTTTCAAAGTTTGTTTCAATTATTGGAATTGAATTATCGAATCTTAATTTATAAAGTTGAGACACTATTGATGTAAGTTGCGTATTACCACCAAGAATAATTCTTGACTGATTTACAAAATCATAGTCAGCATTTTTTTCTGATAAAAACTCAGGATTAAATACCATTTTGATTTTTGGATATTTTTTCTGAAACATCTTTGTTGTGCCAGGTATAAGTGTTGATCTTATCAAGATAATACTTTCTCCAAGGGTGCAAAAATTAATTTCGTTTAAGGCTTGATCAATAATATTCAAATTGATACTTCCATTAGTATTTGCAGGAGTAGGAACTGATAAGAAAACTATCTCAGACTCATTAACTGTATCTTCAAGCGAATGAGTTCTTAGGTGAGTTTTTTTATCATATATTCTGATATTATACTTTATATTCGGAGATGATAGAAATCCATATTCTACAGCACTACCAACAAATCCTTTGCCTATAATTCCAATATTCATATGGAAAAATTAAATAATTATCTTACAAATTCTAAATTAATTATTTTAATTGGTACTATTTTAACTTCAGGTAGTAATTTTTTATTCTATGTTATTGCTGGCAATTTGTTAAGTGTATCTGAATTTGGTGAAATTTCATCTATTATAAGTATAATTGGTTTTTCTACTTTGATATCAAACTTTGGTGTTCCACACCTTTGGTTAAAGCTTTTCGCAAAAGAAGGAAATAATGGAAAAAGATGGATAAATCCGTCTTTAAAATTTCTTAGTTTCTCAGCATTACTTACTTTTCTTTTTGTGAATTTATGGAGCATTATTGGTCCACATAACGCACAAAGTGAAAAAATATTTTTACTCATAAGTTCGCTAATTTTTCAACAATTAATTGTTGATATCATTGCAGTAAAATTCCAATTAGAAAATAATTTTTCAAAAATGATTTTTTGGCAGTCGATTCCAAGTATTACTAGAACAGTATTATTAATTTTTGCAAGTTTTCTTCTATCTGACTTAAATCAGTTAACTTTTGGATATATTTATTTCCTTGTAAGTATTTTTTTCATTTTAGCCTCTTTGCTGAATATTAATGAAATAAGAAAGGGTAGTATTAATTTAGATCTAGTAAAAAATGATAAAAGTGATTTTATAGAAGATTCTTCAGTTAAAAATCTTATTTTTTTTTCAAGCCCTTTTGCATTATCTCTTATTTTAAGCTACATATTTAATCAAAGTGATATCATAATGCTCAATTATTTTTCTTCAACTACTTCTACTGGTTACTATAATGCCAGTTATTTGATTTTTTCAACATTTATCTTATTCCCAACAATGATTTACAATAAATATTATCTCCCCAATGTGCATAGGTGGTCTTATAATAATACTACAAAATTAAAGTCATTTTCTAAAAATCATAGAAAAATATTATTATTACTTGGGATTACAGCATTCTTATTTCTTAATCAATTTTCACAATTTATAATTGAATTTGTTTTTGGATTAAATTACGATGAGTCTATTGATTTATTAAAAATTCTTTCTTTTGGATTGCCATTTATTTTCATGACATTTGCTTCATCAATACTGCTTTTTACAAAAGACAATATTTACATAAAGACAGTCTTTATGGCCATTGTTTCATCTTTAAAAATAATATTAAATTTAGTTTTTATTCCTGAATATGGGCATTTTGCAGCTGCTTATTCTACTTTGGTATGTAATATATTATTATTCTTACTTTATTCTTTTTATGTTAATAAGTTTGTATTCAACAATGAATAATCTTGATCAAAAATTAAAATACCTAAAAACTTTTTTAAAAGATCAAAATTTCTTTTTTAATGAAGACTTTAATATTAAAAATGATACATACTTAAAGTATGGTGGAACAGTAAAAGTATACATCTCTCCTAATACATTAGAAGATTTTAAGAAAATATTAATTTTTCTAAGAAATCATGAAATAGATTTTAAAGTTATTGGATTCTCAAGTAATATAATTTTTCTCCGTGAAATTTGTTACTCGGTAGTTATTTGCACTAAAAACTTAAATCGTATTAGAGTGGATAATGGGCAAATAAGTGTTGAAGCAGGGTATTCTCTACAGGACTTTGTAAGAGTTGCTTCAATTCTCTATAGTGCAAAAGGATTTGAAGGTTTAGAAGGTATCCCAGGGACAGTAGGGGGCGGTGTATTTATGAATGCAGCAGCTTATGGAGACTCTATTTCTGATAATTTAATCTCTGTAACCTGCCTTGATCAGAATGACAAAATTGTATTACTAAAAAAAGAAGAGTGTGCTTTTAAATACAGAAGTTCAATTTTTAATAAAAATCCAAAAAAGTATATTATCTTAAGCATCAATTTTAGGTTACAGGAAGGTAATAGAAGCGCTATAAAAAAAAATATAGAAAAATTTCATATAGCAAGACACTCATACCAAGATTTTGTATATCCATCGCTAGGAAGTATTATATCTATTAATAAAAATATTTACAGGGAAATATATCGAAATAAAAGTCAAGCATATTTTCTGATACATTTAATCTTAGAAGTAATTTTTAAAAATCCCATATCTAAGTTTATTAACAGAAAAAGACCTTCAAACTATTTCCTTAATTTACTTTTTTTACGGTTTATTAAGCAAAAAAAATTAGGAAAGATTAATAATACGATTTCTGACAAAACAATAAACACTTTAATTAATGACGGGAAAATAAACGATCAAGACATCGTAAATTTTATCTTACTTCTCCATGATCTTACAGATCGACAATATAGCGTTGAAAATGAATTAGTAATTGATTCGGTTTATAGAGTTTCAGAAGATTTCGAAAAATCTTATAATGTTATTCAAAGAGCTTTTAATGAAAAAAAATAAAATTGGTTTAATTACTACGCATGATACAAATAATTACGGAGCAATTTTGCAAACATTTGCACTTTATCATTTTCTTTCAAAATTTAGAAAAATAGAAATCATCAATTATGATAATTATCATATTTCAGATTCAATGAGAGTCTTAAGGTTTGAAGCGTCTTTGATTGGTATATTAAGATTAGTAAAAGATTTATTAAGACTTTTTCCAAGATTTTCTGTAATCAAAAAAATTAGAAAATTTCAAAATGAATTTTTTTTAATGACAAAACAAGTTAATAAATACAATATCAAAGATTTAAATCTCGAAGATTTTGGATATTTAATTTCTGGCAGTGATCAGATTTGGAATCCTGCGTGTATGACTTCAAATAAGTCCATTGATGAAACATATTTCCTAAACTTTGCTGAAAATATTACAAAAATTTCCTACGCTTCAAGCTTAGGTAGTTACATTTTTTCTGATATTGAACAAAAAACTGTAAGAAAAAATCTAATTGATTTCAAGCATATATCTGTTCGGGAGGAGGATGCTAAAATTCAGCTTGAAAAATTTATAAATAGAAGAATTGATCATGTTTTAGATCCAACCTTATTGCTTTCTCAAAAAGATTGGGTTGATTTATTTGAATTGAAAAAGAGTGAAAACAGGGGAAAATATATTCTTCTTTACAGTGTGCCACATACGAAGCTCTTAAAGAATATTTGTAGTCATTTTTCATCAGAACTTAATCTTCCAATATATTCAATTAATCAAAATCCATTTTCATCAATTAAAGTAAATAAGCATATTAAGAACACAGGACCTAAAGAATTTTTAGATTTATTTTTTAATGCTGAATTTGTTATAACTGACTCTTTTCATGGAGTTTGTTTTTCAACCAATTTTAATAAAAATTTTATTGTAGCCAAACCAGAAGGTCTTTCAAACAGAATTGAGAGCTTACTTAAGTCTGTTGGATTGAACGATAGAATGATAAATTCTAGCGAAGAAATAGTAAAAACTGAAAACATAATTAATTTTGAAAGAGCTAATTCATTATTATTAAATCTAAGAAAAAATTCTAAAAGTTTTTTATACAAAGCAATTGATATAAAAAGAGTTTAAAAAAAATGATAAAAATTCCTTTAGCTTATACAAATATTATTTTTTTTGTAATGATATTCTTTTTACCATCATTTGGATATGTTGCTTTGAATTCATCCTCCCTCGCATTGGGATTTTTAGTGTCTTTATTATTAATATGGATTTTCTCTTTTGATAAATTTATTCATCTAAAATTGAGTAAAAATCTTAAAATTATTTCAATATTATTTACAATACATACTTCATTTATTATATTTCTTGGTAATAATTTTGACCTGGCGAAAGCAATACCTTCTATTGTTTTAACTATTTTCGTTATCTTAAGCGCACTATTATTTTCTCAAAAACTAGAAAAAATAGATGATTTATTATTTATCAATATTATTAAAATCTGCACAATCATTATTTTATCATTGGGTATTTTTTCTTTATTATTTGAATTTAATTTTTTGGGGTATAGCGAATATAAAAAATCTATTTTTCCTTTTGCTGAACCACGGCATTTTGTAACATCTACTGGATCATTTATTCTTACTTGCTCTTTATACCTCTCCAAAAATAAAAAGATTTTTTTGGGTATATTAATCCCCCTTTTTATCTTTGCATTTCAAAGTGTTGTTTTAATTTTCTTTTTCTTGATGTTTTTATTTTTTGTTTTCTTATTAGATATTAAAAAACAATTTTTTAATGTTTTTTTTATATTCATTGTCACTCTATTAATTTTTTCCCTTATAGGAGATTCGGATTATTTTTCCTCTAGGCTTGATTTTTCTTCGCAGAATACAAATTTAACAGTTTTAGTTTTTCTTCAAGGCTGGGATGAAATGTTTCATAGTATCAGACTTACAGATGGTTTTGGTGTAGGATTTCAAAATATGGGCAATTTACCTCCTTCACCAATTTCAAAATTAATAAAATCGTTATCAGGTGGATTTTATATGAATCGTAATGATGGAGCATTCTTGGCATCAAAAATAATAAGTGAGTTTGGATTTTTAGGCATATTTTTTGTTTTACTTTATTTAAAAGCTTTTTTCCGTTCTTTATTTTTTTTAAGCAATATGATTTTAAAAAATAAAAATCCACTAAAAAGGTTTAATAAAAAATCTTTAGTTGTTTTTGCACATATGAATATAGTTTTTATGATAACTGAAGTTTTTGCTGCTGGAACTGGCTATTTTACAACAGGAGTCTTTCTTTATCTTATGTCATTGATAATTTTAGAAAATGATTCAAAAAAAAACATTTCAAGATTTAATGAATAAAAAAAACATTAATATTTTTGCTCCCAATATTCGAACCGGAGGAGGTAAAATTCTTTTGTTTGATTTATTAAAACATATTAGAAAAAACTATCCCGAATTATCTGTTACTGTCTTTTCAAATAGAAAAATTTCAAAAGAATTGAGGGAAGAAAAAAGTAATATCAACTTAAACCAGGTAAATTCAATTTTTGAGCATATTAAACTTCTTTCAAAAAGAATCGATAACTGTCTTTATTTTGGGAACTTACCTCCTATGAAAAAGGGTGAAAATACTCATTTATATTTTCATAATATTTTTTTAACAAACAATTCTTTATTCAAAATTAGTTTTTCTCAAAAAATTAAATTTCTCGTTTCTAAAATATATATTTTTTTTAATGCGAGAAATGTTGATAACATTTACTGCCAATCAGAAATTGTAAAAAAAGATTTCATAAAAACTTATGGAAAACATAAAATATCCATAATGCCATTTTTTCAAATTTTTCCAAAGTCTAAAAATATTAAAAAATATGATTTTTGTTATATTGCTTCAGGTGACGAGCATAAAAATCACAGTTTAATTTTAGATTCTTTAAAACTTCTTTCGAAAAAAAATATATATCCTTCTGTTGCACTAACAGTTGAGAACCATAGGAAAGAATTAGTGATGAAAATTAATAATTACAAAAAAAAGTACTCTCTTTCAGTTTATAATTTTGGAGAATGTAGCATATCTCAAGTAGAAGATATTTATCAAAATTCAAAGTGTATTCTTTTTCCTTCACTTTATGAAACTTTTGGTTTGCCTTTAATTGAAGCCCAAAGAATTGATATTGATTTATTGCCAATCAATTTGCCTTATGTCCATGAGGTGGTTAAGCCAGAACTTTCATTTGAACCTAATATTTTAGATTGTTCAAATAAGATGTTAGATTATGTTAAAAATTATGATAATGAAAAAAATAGAAATTTCGTAGTTTTAGTAGAAAATAAGATTGATGTTTTATTAAATAAAATTAAAGAAGGTTATAATGTTTAAAGATAAAGTTTTAATGATTACTGGCGGTACAGGATCTTTTGGTAATGCGGTAATTAAAAAGTTTTTACAGACAAATGTAAAAGAAATCAGAATTTTTAGTCGTGATGAAAAAAAGCAAGATGATATGAGGAAAAAATATAGTAGCAATAAACTCTCTTTTTATTTGGGCGATGTAAGAGATATTAATTCCTTAGATAACGCTATGCATGATGTAGATTATATTTTTAATGCAGCTGCACTTAAGCAAGTCCCTTCTTGTGAATTTTTTCCAATTGAAGCTGTTAAAACTAATATCTTAGGTGTAGAAAACGTATTAACCTCAGCTATTAAAGCAAAAGTAAAAAAAGTAATAGTTTTAAGCACGGATAAAGCTGTCTATCCAATTAATGCAATGGGAATTAGCAAAGCTATGATGGAAAAAGTTGCCGTTGGAAAAGCTAGAAACCTGGAAAGTGATAAGACAATAATATGCTGTACTCGATATGGAAATGTTATGGCTAGTAGAGGGTCTGTAATCCCACTTTTTATAAATCAAATTAATAAAAATATGGATATTACTATAACTAGTAGTGATATGACAAGATTTATGATGAGCTTAGAAAATGCAGTTGATTTAGTACTGTATGCATTTGAAAATGGAAAAAACGGAGATATTTTTGTTCAAAAATCACCTGCTTCAACTATTGGAATGTTAGCAGAAGCTTTAATAGATATGTCGGGGAAAAAAGAACTTAAAGTTAAAAATATTGGAATCAGACACGGAGAAAAAATGTATGAAAGTTTGCTTACAGCAGAAGAGATGTCAATAGCAAAAGATCTTGGTAATTATTATGGTATTAGTTCAGACAATCGCAATTTAAATTATGAACAATACTTTATTGATGGTAATAAAGCTGTAGAGATGCTAGAAGACTATAATTCTAACAATACAGTTCAACTAAATAAAAATGAGCTAGTTCAGCTACTAAATGAACTTCCTGAAATAAAATTAGCAATCAAAGATTGGCCAAAGCTATGATGAAAGTGATGACAATAGTAGGAACAAGACCCGAATTAATTAAGCTAAGCTTAGTTATGAAAGAGCTCGACAAATTTACTGAGCATACACTAGTTCATACTGGTCAAAATTATGATTATGAACTAAATAGTATTTTTTTTGAAGAAATGGACATAAGAAAGCCAGATTTTTATTTAGATATTTCAACTCAAAATACTTCAAAGGCAATTGGAGATATAATATTTAAATCTGACAAAGTTATGAAGCAGATAAAGCCTGATGCAGTGCTTATTTATGGAGATACAAATAGTGCACTCTCTGTTATTTCAGCTAAAAGAAGAAAAATACCAGTTTTTCATATGGAGGCAGGAAATAGATGTTTTGATGAAAGAGTCCCTGAAGAACTAAATAGAAAAATTGTGGACGTCTTAAGTGACATAAACCTTACTCTTACAGAGCACGCAAGAAGATATCTCTTGGGAGAAGGGAAGCGACCTGAAACTGTCATGAAGGTAGGATCATCAATGAAAGAAGTTTTAAGCTTTCATCACAAAAGCATTATGAAATCGTCAATTCTTAGAAAATATAAACTGAAAAAAAATAATTACTTTCTTGTAAGTATGCATAGAGAGGAAAATCTTGATAATCAAACCAATTTCAAAAATCTTTTAAATTCTCTCAATGATATTGCATTTAAATTCAAAAAGGAAATTTTAATATCTACTCATCCAAGAACGCAAAAGAAAATTGATAGTATTAAGCAATTTTCATTTGATCCGCTCATTAAGTTTGTAAAGCCACTAGGATTTTTTGATTATATTCATTTACAAAAAAATGCTCTTTGTACTATATCTGATAGTGGAACAATAACTGAAGAATCTTCAATATTAGGTTTCAAAGCAATAACAATAAGACAAGCGCATGAGAGACCAGAAGGTATGGATGAAGGTACATTGGTTATGACTGGCTTAAAGAGTAAAAATATTATTAATGCTATTAACGTTTTAAATAAACAAAATAATAAAAAAATTAAAATTGTGGATGATTATGATGTTGACAACGTGTCTTCGAAAGTTCTAAGGATTATTTTAAGTTATACTGAGTATGTAAATAATACAGTTTGGAAAAAAATTTAGTGCCAAAAAAAGTTTTAGTTTTAGGTTCTACAGGGATGTTAGGACACCAAGTCACTAATTATCTTTTAAGCTTTAAAGATAAATATAACGTTCTTGACATATCTTATAGAAATAAGTTGAATGATAGTACAATTATAATAGATGTTGAAAAAGATTTAAAAAGTCTAGAAAAAATAATAAAAAACTTCAAACCAAATTTCATAGTTAATTGTATTGGAATATTAGTTTCAGAATCTATCAATAATGTATCAAAGGCAAATTATATAAATGGTAAATTCCCGCACCATATTAAAGAAATATGTAAAAAAAATGAATCTAAATTGATTCATATTTCCACCGATTGTGTTTTTTCTGGTTTAAGAGGTGATTATAAAGAAGACGATATTCCTGATAGCAAAACAAATTATGGTAAATCAAAAATACTTGGAGAAGTAATAGATAAAAATAATTTAACTTTAAGAACCTCAATTATTGGACCTGAAATTAAAAAAAATGGAGAAGGCCTTTTGAGTTGGTTTTTAAATGAGCAAAATTCGAGTGTTAAGGGATACGGTAAAGCTGTATGGAGCGGCGTTACAACAGTTGAACTAGCAAAAGTTATTGAAAAATGTATGGCAAGCAACATTTTTGGACTTTATCATGTAACTAATAATGAAAAAATATCAAAGTACAATCTGCTTAAATTATTTAATGATTATTTATATTTTGAAAAAAATATAATCTTGGACAATACTGTGGTTAATGATAAAAGTCTTATTGATACGAGGAATGAATTAAATTATGTAGTGCCCAGCTATAGAAGGATGATTAAAGAAATGTTTGCCTCGATGGTTAACAAGGAAGAATATAATCACTACAAAAATAAGATTAAGAAATATTAAAACACTAATAATAGTTGACGATTATATCCCGGATAGTAAAAAAGCCGGGGCAACAATGATGCATGATCTCGCAAAAGAATATGTATTAAATGGCCATGAGGTAAATGTTATAACACCCTCAAATAATATAATTCAAAAATTCCAAATTCTAGACATAGATGGTGTTAGGGTATATCAATTTAAATCTGGAAAAATTAAAAATATAAATAAGGTTGTAAGGCTATTTAACGAAATGCTGTTACCGTACAGAGCATGGAAGCACTTAAAATTTTTTTTCAGAAAAAATAAACATGATAACATTATTTATTATTCTCCAACTATTTTTTTTGGCTTGCTTGTGAATAGGTTGAAAAAATTATGGAACGCAACAAGTTTTTTGGTGCTTCGTGATTCATTTCCACAATGGCTTGTTGACAGTAGAATAATAAAGCAAAACTCACCAACGCATAAATTTTTCCAGTATTTTGAAAATATTAACTATAGAAATGCAGATCACATTGGATTAATGTCTCAGGCAAACTTAGAATTCTTTAATAAAAATTTTCCCTATTACAAAAATAGGAGCATTATTCTACATAATTGGATTACTAAAACCCGAAAATTACCGTTAAAAAATTCATTCAGAACAAAATTTGATTTGCAAAATAAAGTAATTTTTTTTTATGGTGGAAATATCGGATTAGCACAAGATGTTTTATCTATTGCTAAACTTGCTAAAGAAATAAGTAAATTGCCCAAAGCATTTTTTGTTATAGTTGGAGATGGAGACGAATTTCTAAACGTAAAAAAATTCATAAAAAAAAATAAATTAAAAAATATCATTTTATTACCGTCAGTCAGTAAAGAAGAATTTAATGACATGTTGCAAGAATCTGATATTGGGTTATTTACAATCAATAATCTCCATAAATCACATAATTTTCCAGGAAAAATTTTAGAATACTTAAACTACAATAAGCCCATGCTTGGCACACTAAATGAAAAAAATGACCTTAAAAAGATTATTGAGTACTATGAAGTGGGTTTAGTTTCTTATGCCGGTGATAGCAAAGTTTTTTACGATCATGCTAGAAGAATGTTAAATGATAGTACTCGAAATAAATTCAGTACGAATCTGCAATATGCTTTAGATGAAGTTTTTTCAACAAAAATAGCTTACAAAACCATTCAAAAATATTCAAATAAAGAAATATTTGCAAACAACACTTTTCAAAGTAAATTATCATGATGAATAAGAATTTATTAGTCATTTTTTTAGCTTTATTTAGCTTTCTTTTTGCTCAACAATTAAAGTTGTCTGATATTAACAAAATTTCTAATCAACAATTAGATAAATTAAGAGATGAGCTAAAGGCAGAAGACAGTTTGATTGAGAGCAAAGTAGAGAATCCGATTACTCAGTCTTCTGAGGAATTCATTTTTAAATCAACAGATACAGTACCTGCTAATCAAGGCTTTGGCTATGATTATTTCAAAAAAGATATCAATTTTTTTGATAATATACCTACTCCATCAGATTTTATGCTTGGCCCTGGTGATGAATTGATACTTTCAATATGGGGAGAGGTAAATCTTAGAAAATCTGTTATAATTAATAAGGAAGGATTTATATATTTCGAAAATATAGGCTTCATTAATATATCTAATCAAACACTTGATGATGCAAAGAATAAACTAAATAAAGAGCTTTCAAAAATATATTCCACCCTCAATGATGGTTCTTCTCAATTAATGTTAGAATTAGGAAAAATTAAAGCTATTAATATTTACTTTTCAGGCAATATTGAAAAGCCTGGCATAAATTTAGTTCATCCTTTTTCTGATATTTTTTCTGCGATTGTACAAGCGAATGGTATAAGTAATAATGGTTCATTAAGGCAAATTCAATTAATTCGAAAAAATAAACTAATTGCTACTGTAGACTTTTACTCTTTCTTTACAAATGGTGTAAATACTTTTTCAGATATCAGATTAATTGATGGTGATGTAATACATATCCCTACAGCAAAAAAGCGGGTAGTTATTAAAGGAGAAGTTAATAGACCTAATAGATATGAATTAATCGAAAATGAAAAAATAACAGATTTGATAGAGTTTGCTTCTGGCCTTACAAGCAAAGCATCTTCTTCAATCATTTTGGATAAAATTATACCTTTAAATGATAGATTGTCTGATGATAACGCACGAACTTCTCAATCTATTAGCTTAAAAAATGGGAATACTCAATCTTTAAATGATGGTGATGAAGTTAACGTTATACCTATTACGAAAGTTGAATCAAAAGTTACGTTATTTGGAAGAGTGAAGTCCCCTGGCATATATCCGGGAGTAAACAAAACTTTAAAGCATGTACTTGACCTCGCAGGTGGTTTTGATGACCCAATATATAGACAGACTATTAATGAAGATGAAATTATTATCTCAAGAAATGATAAGGAACAATTCTACTCTTCTGAAATATCACTATCATACAAAGAGGCTGATAATTTTGAGCTATTACCAAATGATAAAATATTTGTTTATGAAAATATCAATTATAGAAATAGCTTTACATATCGTGTTGAAGGCGAAGTAAAAAAACCAGGTACATTTGTTTTTAAAGATGGAATCACTGTTAATGACGCTATTACAAAGGCTGAAGGATTAACACAATTAGCAGACTTCAAAAATATTGTTGTATTTAAAGAATTTACCGAATTGAATGATGATGATGAAAAAATTACAACTACTGCTGTTGTGGCAAATACAGATCTAGATTTTATAATAGGGGCTAATACTGTTATAAAAGTTCTAAAAACAGAAAATGTTGTTAAAGTTGAAGGCAATGTTTATAACCCTGGATTAATCGCATTTACTCAAGGTTTAACAATGTCTCAAGCAATTACGCAAGCTGGAGGATATAAACCCTATAGTATGAAAAAAAGAGCATATGTTAAAAAAGCTAATGGGGAAGTAGATAAAGCAAATATATTTCGAGGAAGAGCCAAGAGACTAAACCCAGGAGATGCTATCTTTGTTCCAGTTGAAGAGAATCCAAGTGATTTTGATATAACGACTTTTATATCTGACCTATCAACTACCCTTGCTAATATCGCAGCTATCTTAATTGTTGTCGAAAATAATAGTAATTAACTGGAGTATGCCTTGTATAAGCCAATAATTAGTAATGAAGAATTAGATTTAAAGAATTTTATTTCGTTTATTTTTTTAGTAACAAAAAAGCATATATTTTTCATTTGTGTTGCCACAACTCTATATCTGCTATATATCATTTTAAAAAGTCCTGTTTATGAAGTAAAAGCTTCATTTTATTCAAATTATAGTGAAAAAAACTCAATTAGCTCTTTAAGTTTTTTATCAAGTATAACTCCAAATAATTCTTTAGAAAAAGAATTAGGCTTTTCAATAGGTGCTTATTTAAAATCTGAAAATTTTGCAAATAGAATGCTAAATAGCAAATTTAATATCGATGAAGAAACTGTTACTCTCACTTCTTATCTTGGTAATTATAGAACATTTTCTTTAAATCCTATTACCACTATTTCAAATATTGCTAAAGAGTTAAATATGCAGAGAGGTTTAAGTAAAATTAAAAAGAATGAAATAATGGCTATTGAGAAATTGAGGAAAAATCTAATCCATTCAGAAGATCCCAATTCTTCACTTCATACTTTATCATTAACAGTTAATTCTAATCCAGAATTAGCTGTATTAGTTCTGAAAAATATCATTGATTCAATTTCAGATTATTTTAGTAATGTAAATAATAGCAAGGAAAATGAGAAAGCTGCATATATCTTAAAAAGTCTAAAAGAATCAGAAATAAATCTAAAAAAATCTGAAAACAAACTTCAAAATTTTATGGAAAGAAATTTAAATTCATTATCTCCAAAGCTTACTCTCGAAGAATCTAGGCTAGAGCGCGATGTAATGCTTAAAAATCAATTATTTATTAGTCTTTCTGATCAGTATCAATTAACAAAAGTTGATGAGGCTGATTCTACAACACCAATATTTCTTTTAGATGAACCTCAAATTTCTTTGTATAAACCGGGGTTGCCTCTTTTTCAGAAATTATTAATATTTTCCACCTTGTTAATTTTATTAATTATTTGTTATAATTTCATTAAGCACCGTAAAATTTTAATTATTTAATTATGATAATTTGGTTAACAGGTCAGCCTGGTAGTGGAAAAACAACTCTTGCACAAGGGCTAATTAGCAAGATAAGTAATAGCAATTCTTCTATTCAAATTATAAACCTTGACGGAGATGACTTAAGAAACATCAATAAAAATAAAGACTATTCCCGAGAAGGAAGAATTAAAAATATTTCAACAGCAATTTCCATAATAAGATTTTTAGCTAATAAAAATTATATTTGTGTAGTATCTATTGTTGCGCCATATAAATTTTTAAGAGATGAATTAAAAAAAGAGTTCCCCTTTTTAGAAATTTATTTACATACTTCAGAAGTTAGAGGAAGAGAAGATTTTTTTGCAAAAGACTATGAGAAGCCAACAGATTCTAAGCATCTTTCAATTGATACTGGAAAATTAACTATAAAGGAGAGTTTAAATGAAATACTCGATGTTTATCGGAAGATGGCAACCGTGGCATGATGGCCATCGATGGCTT
>Ga0055584_100004006_pt1 | contig 14430 bp, 4 predicted proteins | sample OSDHelmetaG_FD_58716 | JGI IMG/M metagenome (GOLD analysis project Ga0055584, IMG submission 58716) | Pelagic marine sediment microbial communities from the LTER site Helgoland, North Sea, for post-phytoplankton bloom and carbon turnover... | ecosystem: Environmental > Aquatic > Marine >... | reverse complement strand
ACAACTTGTCTTCGGATGAAGTTGGTAAACTGATAGATACAGCTATTGACGCGTTACCTGAAGGGTTAAGCGCGGGTGATGTTAGCACGGCTATAAATACAGCCTTGGAAGGCTTGGAAAACCTTTCTTCTACTGACGTTGACACTGCAATAACCGACGCACTAGCAGACATGAACAACCTGTCTTCTGAAGATGTAGACGGTATAGTTGATAGCGCGGTAAAAACGATTACCGAAGATGTGTCTGGTTTAGAAACCCAAATTGGTGACCTAGAAACACAAATTGGTGACGTAGAGACTAATTTGGAAGACCAACTAGACGCACTTGGGTTGTCTACAGCAGAACAATTAACCACAATTGCGGACCTTATAGGAAAGCCAGAACGCGCAGTAACGCAGGAAGATGTAGATTTTGTTGTTGATCTAACCGCGCAAGAAAATGTCAGCCAAGAGTTAATTACGCAGTATGATGTTACTGGAGATGGTATTCTTGACATTAACGACCAAGACCTGCTAAATCTTGTGCTACAGGGTAGTGACGCTACCCTTGCGGACTCTTCTATATTTACTCCTGCGACAGGGTTGTATGCACAGCAGCAGCAAGCTCAACAGCAACAACAAGAGTTTCAACAGCAGCAAGCTCAACAGCAGCAGCAAGATACAGATTCAGTTTCGGAACTAATAAACAACTTAAACACGCAAATAAACGCACAGCTAGACACCAATGCACAACAGCAAGCAGCGCGGGACTTTTTAGAGTTAGAGCAGCTAGGGGCGTTCCAAGGAGCTAGGACAACAGTGACTACCCCAGACCCGTTAAACTTGGATTACTTGTACGACTTTGAAAGTATTTTTGCTAACCCTACGCAAGAAGGCAAGTTTTTAAGCCCGTACAGCACTACAACGCGGAATAAACCCGCTAATCAACCTACGGGACCAATGCCCATGGCAAGCGGATTTGCAGAGGGTGGACAGGTTGAGGATGAAAATGATATGCTACTAAGATTACTTGGAGAAGCGTAATGGGTATTATAGAAGACGGTTTAAGCGCGTTAGATGGGCTAATGTTTAAAGATACGCCTACAAAAGGCGACCCAAACGCTTACGAGACTACTGGATTAGGGCAAGTAATAGGTTTAATTGGGGGCGCATCTGGATTATTTGACAGCGATACCCCTGCTACAGGATATCAAGGCGGTATCCCACAATATTCTGCGCGGCGGCAGGCTGTACCAAACACAAACGACCCTAATCGAAGGCCGGGCAGTGGTGGGCAGCGCTATTTTACGGATATGCAGTACACAACTCCTACCACAGATACACCTATGAGCGCAGAAGGGTTGGCAGCGATGAACGCAGCGAACCCCGCAAGAGAGCTACGTAAAAGACCTGAAATACAGCAAATGGCTAGAGGGGGTATAGCTACCTTAAAAGAAGGTACATACCTGCGTGGCACAAGCGATGGGATGGCTGATAAAGTACCCGCAAATATAGACGGCGTGCAGGAAGCTAGACTAAGTGATGGGGAATTTGTAATTCCTGCAGATGTTGTTAGTCACCTTGGGAACGGTAATTCGGACGCAGGAGCTAAAGTGTTACAAGATATGATGCGGCGTATACGTAAAACTCGCACAGGCAACGAAAAACAGGGTAAAGAAATAAACCCGCAACAAATTTTACCCGTGTAGGAGGTCAGACATGGTTACTCCCGTACTAACTGGAAGCAGCGAAGACCCAATTAAAACAGGTGTAGAAAGTTCTCTGTCTAATTGGGCTGGCCCCTACGTTACTGAAATGCTCGGTAAGGGCCAAGCGTTAGCAGGTGAAGACTACAATGCGTATATGGGGCCACTCACAGCGGGTGCGTCTGACTTACAAGATCAAGCGTTTCAAGGTGTGGCCGGATTAGCGTTACCTACAGACCAAATGGGTACTGAGGGGTATCAAACACAAACGTTTACTGGAGACATTGCTCAACAGTATATGAACCCGTACTTGCAGGCATCGTTAGACCCACAATTAGCGGAAGCTAGACGCCAAGCGGAAATATCTAGGGTACAGGATGCGGGCAGGTTAACACAGGCAGGTGCTTACGGGGGGTCACGTCAAGCCCTTATGGAAGCAGAAGGTTCGCGGAACTTAGGACAAAACCTAGCGGCCATAACAGGACAAGGTTACGCTGATGCGTACAGGCAGGGTTTAGGCCAGTTTAACATAGAACAAGACCGTGGGATGCTCGCGCAAGATAAAACTAACCTGTATGGTGCCGAAGGATTACAGCGGCTAGCAAATATGGGCGCAACGCAACGCGGGATTGAATCGGAAGGCATTACGGCGGATAGACTGCAGTTTGAAGAAGAACGTGACTTCCCATACAAACAGGTGCAGTACATGCAGTCTTTGTTGCAGGGGCTACCGATAGCCGCGCAATCAGTGCAATACGAGGAACCTAGTTACCTACAAAGGATAGCTGCGGGAGCCTCAGATACCGAAACCTTACTGTCAAACTTGTTTGGACGAGGCTAATATGGCGTTAGAAACTGGTGGGCTTGACGCCCAAATTGAACAGCGAATGGACGCCTATCGTGGCAACCCGCAAAAGTTACAGCAGCGTTACGGGGCCAACAAGGAACTCCTAGATTTATTGGCGCTGCAAAAACTTACGTCTGAAAAGCAGGCGGCGGCACGCGATATGCAAATGAAAATGCAGCAGCAGCCCGGCACTATAGCGCAGCAGCGCGAACAACAAGCCTTGGACCTAACAAAACAACAGATGGGTGGTACGCTTGGAGAACTAACGGGACGTACTGCAGGTACTCTAGGGCAAAAACAAAAACAACAGCAGCAAAATATGCAGCGTATGGCAAAGATGCAGCCGCGCAAACCCGCAGGTATCGCAGGACTTCCGGGCCTTGCAGGTACTGGAGCCAGACCTCCACAAGCGCAGGGTTTAGCAGGTGCACGTATGGCGCAGGCCGCAGCACAAGGCGGTCCAAAAAGAATGGCAAGTGGGGGCATCGTGTCGTTTGCGGAAGGCGACCAAGTGTCTAGCCCTGCTAGTCGGTTTGTTGAAGGTTTGACTAATAAGTTTGACAAACGGGGCGCACGAAACGAATTAGAGGCGGCGGTCCGTCAAAAATATGGACCCTTTGCAACGGCTGACGGACTGTTTACTCCGCAGTCTGAAAAACAACAAACGTATGCTAAAGACGTTATTAGCATGATAGACTCACTAAGCGACCAAGAATTACAAACACTTGCTGACGCCTCATTTACTTCAGCTATGAACGAAGAGCAGCTACAAGCGTTACCACGTTTGCCCGGCGATGTAGGTCGTCCTGACTTTGTTTCTGATAACTACGAGCCGGGGACTGTGGTTTCTAGTGATCCCACCCTGCCATCTAGACCTGTACCTGATACAGCGGCAAGCCCTACTTCGGCAGACCCTACTACTTCGGCAGACCCTACTACAGGTACTGTGACGTTTGCACCTGTGGAGCAGGAAGACTTTTTTAAGGACGTACCCACAACGTTTGAACCCGTAACACCAGAAGAAGCGGATAAATCAGCGCTAAATACATCTATTACTGCCATGACAGACCAAGCGGGAAAAACTCCTACTAGAGCGAGCGTGGACCCTCTACAAGCTGCACCATTGGAAGCGGTAGCTGCACCGTACACAGAATCAGAACAGAAATTAGCTAATGAGCTTTCAGAACGCTACGTTGCGGATTCAAACGAAAAACCTTTAGAAAGACTTGACGCGGCACGGGCCAGTTCTGATGAGTATTTTGACCGCGCAGGTGTAGCAGCGCTTTACGACCAACAAGAAAAAGATGAGCGTGCTCTACAAGCTGACATATTAAGCCCGTCAAAACTTAAACGGCTACGCAGATTGCGGGCGATGTCTGGCGCAAGACGTGGGCTTGGGGGTATCACCGATGCGTACTTGGGCGAATTAGATAAACAAGCAACAGACCGTAGCGCAGGACTTACAACCTTACGGGGTATTCAAGACACAGGGGTAACCAGCGACTACAATATTGCCTCCCAAGGAGCAGCTTCAGGGGAAAACGCAGCACTGCGGGCCGAGAACAGACGCACTACAGGTATGAGTGGGTTGCAGGGGATTCTGGATCAAGGACAAGAACGCGCGTTACAGGGGCAACGAGAAGAAAACGACGTCCGCGCGCTTAACTTCCAAGCAGACAGCGCCATTGCGGAGGGTAACTTTAACGCCGCAAGAGAAGCGTACAACCGTCAAGGTAACGCACTGCGTAAAATTGTTGAAATGAACATAGATGATGTTAACAACCAAGTTAAAAGAAACATATCTATTTCTGAAGACCAAAACTCAGCGATGAGCGATGCACTGGAAGCCAAGCTAGAAGTCGCAAAAGCAAAATCTAAAGAGCGGTTAGAGATGAACCAGACGCTGTTTAACAGTGAAGTAGAGCTGCAAAAACTAGCCGATGCTCGCGCTAAAACAGTTACTGAGGCTGTATCAGAAGCTATGAACAAAAATCCATTAGTTATGGCGCTACAAGCTAAACTTAATGATTTGGCGGGGTCAGAAAACGAGCCTGAGTTTATAGAAACTAAAAGACAATTAGATGCTATTAAACGCGCTACTGTAGAATCGCTTGCTGGCATATATGCTTCTTTTACCGACGCGTACACAGATATGATTACGTTAAACGAGCGTATCCAACAAATTAGGGCAGCGAACAGCGCGGCGGCAAGCACGCGTAGTGAATTAAACCCCAATGACGTGGATATGGAAACATTAAGTAATTTTCAACCATCGGTCCCAGACCCATAATATAAGGTCATATAATGGCACTGTACCAATTAACTGACCGCAGCGGGAACAAAATACAGGTAGAAGGCCCATCGGGTGCTACCAAAGAACAAGTTGTGTCAATATACAATCGCACGATGGCAGAGCGCAGGCGCGAACCAGAACGCAGGTTCCGTGCAGGGTTGGAAAACTACTACGACACACAAACAAACATAGCGGAGCAGACAGCACGTAGCAGAAAACCTACGGTGGGCGACTATTTTGGTGAAGTTCCAAAAGGTCTTATTGGCGGCGCTGCGGGGTTAGTAGAACAGGGCGCGTTAGGTCTTGCGGCATTACTACCAGAAGATGCAGAAAATGTTGTCCGTGATGGGATAAAATCTGTGGGCGGCGCGGTGCAAGATTATGTAGCCCCAGACTTTAACTTAGAAGATAGCATCCCCCGCAAACTTAGCGAAGCAGGTGGTTCTTTTGCGGGTCTTGTTGGTACGTCTCTTATAAACCCTATAGCAGGGGGCACATTAGCGGTAGCCGCGGGGTCTGGAGAAGCTAGCGAACGTGCGCGAGCCGCAGGTGCTACACAGGAACAACGTAACCTAGCAGCGTTACAGGGTATACTCCCGGGCGCACTTGAGCTTATCCCTGTAGGACGTTTAGTCAAAGGGATTAAACAAGTATATAGGGGTCAAGCTAAACCTGTCGAACTTATAAAGAACCGTATTCAACGCGCGTCACGCGAAGGTGGTATAGAAGCCGCGCAAGAAGTTGCGTCTGGTATTGCCCAAAACATGATAGAGCAGGGGTACAACCCCGAGCAAGGTACGTTTGAAGGTAGCGGAGAAGCCGCAGGGTACGGCGGTGCCGTAGGGTTTTTAGCGCAAAGCCTGCTTGACCTTGCTACACCTAGAACCCGTGGCAGTGCGGCAGATGTAGAACCAGAAGAAACACTTGCTTTACCTGCACCGGACACAGGTATTGCGGGGCTTTTACCTGCACCACCAAAACAACTTGCCGACCAACGTAAACCTTTGGGTAATGCGCAAGCTCGCGCAGATGTAGGCAGAATAATTGATTCTACAGGGGATGTAACCCTTGGAGAGATGGAAGACATCGTAGCGCGAACAGGTATATCTTTACCCGACCTTGAAACTGTTGTTTCTGAAGAAATGCAGAAACGTGGCACTAAATTAGCGCAACGTGCACAAGAAGAGATAGAAGACGAACTTACTACTCCAGAAGTAGAACGCCCACCGTCCCGTATGGATACCGCTGTAGCAGATGCGTTGGCAGGTAGAAACGCAGTGCAAGAGGCAGCACGCAGACGTGAAGAACAAGCTGCATTAGAACGTGACGATGTAGCCGCGTACGAGCAACCCGACCTGTTAGCCGCAGAATTAGAAGCGGAACGTAAAATATCACCAGAGGCTGCGGCACAAGATGCAGCGCGTCCTGCACCGCCGAACGTGGAGCTAGATGAACAAGGTAAAGTACGAGAAATAAAAGAAGAAGAAGTTTTACCAATACAGGGGCCACGAAGACGTGACCTTGTAGATTTAATAAATGAAGAAACCGAATTAGAAAATCAAATACGTGCGGAAGAAACGGTAAAACGTCAGCAAGAGCAAACAAGGGCCGAGTCTACCGCGGAAACCGCGCAGGGTAAATTAGACGCAGATCGTGCAGCGCAAACCGAAGCTACGCGCACCAAGGTGTTACAGGACACAGTGGCTAATGCAGGTGAAGTACGTAGACCAGAAGCGTTGCGTAGACTGTACGAAACCGCGTTGACAGAAGCAGGAATTACAAACCCCAAAGCCACACCACAAGAAATGGAAAGCCTGCGCCGTGCGTCTAACGTAATACGGGCAAAAGACCCTGTAGCAGACGCCGCCGCCGCGAAAGAGGGAATCAAAGACCCAGCACAAGTAAAATTGGAAGCTATGGTAACTCCCAAAGAAAGGCGGCGAAATGTTAGACCAGTTGACTCAGAGACAGGTGGAGATGGCTTTTCGTCTGCTGGACAAGGCAGTGCAGTCGGAGCCGCCTCAACCACTGCGGGTACCGCCAACATTACAACACCTAACGACAGCGGAATGGGACGCCCTGTGTCTGGCGTTGGAGGAACTACTGCACCAGAAGGAGCGCAGTCAGATACACTAAATCTGGACGCAGCTATTTTAGAAGCTGTAACAGACCCTGATCCTGTTACGCCTCCCGTAGAGCAGAAAAAACGGTCCGAGGCAGAACCCAAGTCAAAACGTGTTACACAGAAAACTAAACGTACGGATACCTCCGGTAGACGTAAAGTATTACCTACGTTTCCAGAAAAACAAACACTTACAAAAGTATCGAAAGACCTGAAGCGCAGGGGTCCAGCGGGTTCGTCTGTTCGTGGTACTCGTAAAGTCCAAGCCAAAGAAGACACTACACGCGCCGAGCTACGTAAACGGTGGGATGAAACTGCGCCAGCCGTGGTCAAACAAGACACCCAGACCACAGACACTTTGGTCAAAGGCGATGTGCTATCGAATAGTGACAATAAGAAAACTCTAAACTTCTTGGAGGGTAAGGTTACTACCCGTGACAAGGTTGGGCTTGCCGCTAAACGCTACCTGTCTATGCACCCGAACCCAGAAGAAGGTTTGTTTGTAGCATTGTTCGATATGGTAAACCGCACGCCTAAGTTTTCTGGGCGTGAAAAAGGCATGACCGATGCGCAAGCCGAGTTACGCAAAGGTACAAGTGACGTGCAAGGCGCACGCGCTGTATACTGGGCCATGAACAACCTGAGTCCACAAACACAGAAGTGGATGGACGAAACTAAAGCCGAGATACAAAAACAGTTAGATGCTGTTACGGGGTTAGACTACGCGGCGCGGACAGAATCACCTTTGACTATACGACAACGCATAGAGAACGCTGCCCGTGCTATTAAAGAGCGCGAAGCGGTAACAGTGAAGACGGGAGTTACAGTTCAGACATCAGAAGCTGTAGAAGCTATGCCTGAAGGTCAGTACAGACCCCGTAGAAAAACAGGCAAGACTGCGTATGAAGCATATTTATCGGATCAGTACACCGCCGAAGAACGCAAAGCTATTGCCAAAGACGATGACCTTGCGCTTAAAACATACGCAGACTTTGAGTTTCTACAGAAGCAAGGATTTGCCCTAGAAAAAGACGCGGTGGTTGGGCTAGATGCGGCACCCCACCCTACAGTTATGCAGGCCATAAAACGTGGTGATCTTAAAGCCGCGCTTGCCGCACTAGCCAACACAAACGGTAACGCACAGGTGCGAGAGCTAGCCGCTAAGTTTGCCAATGTAGCAGGTGACACAAAACTTGTTATAGTGAAGAACCTGAAGGCCGAAGACGGACGCCCTGCTGCAGGATTGTTTGATCCTAAGACCAACACAATCTCGCTAGACGCAGATACTGGTATCAATACGCACACGTTGATGCACGAAATGTCTCACGCAGGGATGTCGGCGGCGTTGGCTGACCCTAAGAATGGGTTTGGTATCCAACTTAAAAAGCTGTTCAAAGATTTGGATGGTCTGCTAGGTACAGCCTACGGCTCAAAAGACCCCGATGAATTTTTATCTGAGGCGATGAGCAATCCAGAGTTCAGATCAGAACTAGCAAGTATAAACCCAAAAGGCGAACCTGTTAACGCACTGCAACGCTTCTTTAACATGGCTAACAATTTCCTAAGTCGATTTGTGCCGTTTATTAAATCTCGTAACCTGACCGCTTTGCAAGAAGCAGACAGCCTTGTAGATGCGTTGTTAGCCCCTGCACCCATGTATCGTTACGCTAATCAGATGGCAATGATGACTACCGCCGATGGTGTTAGGAAGTTTACACGAGACGCAGTTGATGCAACGCAGAAGGCTATAAACAAAGAAAGCCGAGAGCAATTCAGGTTCAACGTGCGGGACTTCTTTACCCAAGGGTTCTCAAAGAAAACCAAAAACCTGCTACTTAAACTTACTGGCTCTCAAGGGTTAGGCGACATTGCGGAAGCAGTTGGCTTGGGCAGAATGGGCCACGATTTGGATGAGTTGATATCCAACCAACGAGGAGAAATCCAAACCGCAAACGAACTTATTAAAAGAAAGATCAAGGAAATCCTAACCAAGTTAAACAAGGGTACGGACGAGCAGGCGCAAAAACGCCGAGAAGCCTTAGATCGTTTGATCTATGATAACGACTACGGTGCCACTATCTATCAGGTAGACCCTACAAAACCAAAGGGTACATACATTAACAAAGACGGTAGCCCTCGTATAGACAACGATGGCAATGATCTGTTGGAGGTATGGAACAAGCAACGTAAAGACTGGAAAGCATTAGGACCAGAGGGGCGAGCTGTATATAACGAGATGCGAGCAGTGTACAAAAACCAGTACGAAAAGCTCAAAGCCGTTATCCTGAAACAGATTGACGAGTTGGTGCAGAACCCTGACGATGCTAAAAAACTGAAGAAGGACATCTTTGCCAGATTGTTCGATGCTAGCACCCTAGATGTGTACTTCCCGCTTATGCGTGACGGTGATTACGTGCTACGTTATGAGGTCAAGAACCCTAAGTCGTCACGCGAAGCCACTGTGGTGCAGACATTTACTACAGACGCAGAACGTCAAGACGCTGCCAAGATGTTCCGAGCGAACAAAGACTATAAGAATGTAGAGATTGTTGACGAAGTGTCCGCGAACACCTTCAGGGGTACAGGCGTAGACCCAAGTTTTGCATACGAAGCCCTAAGTATTTTGGACAAAAACAAAGTCCCACAAGACGTAAAAGATCAGGTAATCAAACTGTTTATAAACTCGCTACCTGAGACATCGTTTGCCAAGTCATTGCAAAAACGTAAAGGCACCCCGGGGTACATGCAGGATTCTGTGTATGCTCTTAAGACAAAGGGCTACAGTCTTGCTAGTCAAACAGTCAAATTAAAATACGGGGCACTTTTGCGTCAGTATGAAGCTGACCTTGATGCGTTTGAACAAGTTGCGCTACCGAAAGCAAAAAGTCTTGTAGGGAAGGGCACGGAACGGCTTACCGCTGCGTTTGGTGATGTAAAGGCAGAATTAAAAGACCGTGCGCAGTTTGCACGAAAAGGCGCGGACAACAAAAGCATAGAAGCGGTAGCCCGTAGACTGAACCAGACCGCGTTTATATACACCATCGGCTTCAACGCATCGTCTGCTCTGGTCAACCTGTCGCAAATCCCGTTGTTCGTTGCCCCGTTTTTGGGCGGGAAACATGGGTACGTAAAAACGTACGCCGCTATTAAATCTGCTTACGGTAATACATTACTGGGTGGTAAGCGTGGCGGCAAAACAAATTCAATACTAGATTTCTATGACATATCTGACAAAGGTACATTCACCCTGAAAAAAGGTTTAGAGTTACCTGAAGGGAAAGAAACCGAACTACGCAACATGACCGCCTTGGTGCAAACTGCATCTCAACGGGGTTTGTTGGGCCAAGGGTTCTTAGCAGAAGCTATGGGGTTGAACGAGACTAGCCGCATCAAAAAGGGCGGTAAAATAGGCAACGCCTTAGATAATGCGTCCGTGCTATCCGCGTGGCTGTTTAACCATGCAGAGCAACTTAACCGCCAAGTAACTTTAATGGCGTCATTTAACCTAGCGTTGGATAGTGTGACGGGTGGGAAGGCCGATAAAGCAAGCGAAGCACAAATAGAAGAAGCCGTGCGGCAAGCCATTTATGATACACAGCAAACAAACGGTGGCACGTTCTTGGAGACTGCCCCGAGTATTGCGCGGGAAGGTATCGGGCGCGTTGCGTTTATGTATAAAAACTACGGCCTGCAAATGTACTACACCATGTTTAAGACCGCAAAGATTGCATTGGACAGTGATAAAGGTAGATTGTTTGGCCCAGAAGGGTCACCCGAACGTAAGGCCGCGGTAAAACAACTTATCGGTATGCACGGATCGGCGTTGTTTTTTGCAGGGGTACAAGGACTACCATTGTACGGCGCAGTAAAACTTATGGCTAACCTGTTCTTATTGGATGAGGAAGAGGAAGATTTTGATACAATCGTGCGACAGTATATGGGTGAGGGTTGGTATAAAGGTGCGATAACCCAGTTCGCGGGGATCGACGTGGCAGGGCGTATGGCGCTTACTGGACTTCTGATCCAAGAGAACCGCTATAACAACAACCCATCCCTAGAAGAAACAATAGGGTTCTACGCAGGTGGACCCGCACTTAGCGTTGCTAATCGTCTGTACCGTGGAGGTTCCGATTTACTGGCAGGGGAAACACAGCGTGGCATGGAAAGCATATTACCTGCAGGGGTGACCAACGCATACAGAGCAGCGTTTGGTAGGTATGCACAACAAGGCGGCGCGTTCACTAGACGTAACGACCCTATCTACGATGATGTTACCAATGGCGAATTACTGATGTGGGGGCTTGGGTTCCCTCCTACAGAATACACATTCCGTCAGGAACAAAACTCTATCACCAAACGTATAGACATCGCTGTAAACAAGAAACGATCCGCGCTAAACAAAAAATACTACGTTGCCTCGCGTATGGGAGATTACAGTGAGATGATGCAAGTCTATAAAGATATGCTTAAATTCAACAAGCGTCATCCAGAAGCTGCTATTACCCCAGATTCCATAGATCGTTCCATGAAGCGCCACGCAGAGACTACGGAAAACATGCACAATGGCGCGTCATTTAGCACTACGTATGGTGCCGCAGTTCAAGACATACGGAACGCCTTCAGGCAATAAAAATCCCCCGCGCGAGGCGGGGGTAGTAGGGAGGAGAATGACAAGTATGTCGAGCTTGTCATGTATGATGTATCACACTGTCCTCCATATGCGAACCCCAAACATACCATTTTCAATTCGGACCCGCGTTTCTGCGCCCCACTTTTTGCGTTGCGCTATATCTTGTAGTTGTTTTTGCGCCTTAACAATGTTGACGCACGGGATGAAAACAGACGCTCCAACCACCATATCATCCCAATTAACAACTATTTTTACTTGGTCTGGCGACAGATCATCAGTCTTCAGTGGTTTCTGGTACACCGCTAAACCCCGTTAGTTTTACCGACAATGCCCATATAGCAGGTAAGTTAAAGTTCGTGCCCTTACTTAACCGCATCTTAATACGTTTAGCCCCCATCTCTTTTTGCATACCTTCCACGGTGCTTGTGTAATCTATTTTCTGTTCTCCAAGCCACGTCTTAAATGTCTTTGGTACAATATAAAGCATGTTTGTATCTGTCTCGTATCGTGCGACAAACATACCTCGGGGGTTCTGCTCGGGTATGACCATGGGTGTAATACCTTCAGCGTTGGGCGCTTTCTCCGTGCTTTTAATTTTAAGTATGCTGCCCCAGTGCTCGGTAGCAAATTCTGTGACTAATGTTTGTACCGACGCGGTGCTATCGTCTACAAACGCCTTGACCCTTATCAGTTGTCCTACCACCCACTTGAATAGCTTTTTCATGTCGTAATCTACTATGCCTGCACGTTTAGCGGCTAACGCTCCCACCAGTATGGCCGAACACCCACCAGACCAAAAACGGTTTTTCTGATCCAACCCTGCGGCCTTGTCTAACTCAGATTTAATTTTTTCATAGTCCGCGACTATGGCTGTTTTATTTTGGATAACATACCGCACAAAGTCTGGGCCATAATGACCGTAGTTGTTTTGTATGTCCTTGAACAACCCTGCGGATACAACGGGGTCTACTTTTACCATAGGTATTTCGTCCACCCGTAGCTCCAATAACCGCTGCATCTCCGCTTTAGTGTCGCCCTTCGCCATAGCCATCTGCGCGTACATACTAACATTACCTGACGATAACGCTATCAAATGCCACGGCCTACCCCTAACACGTTCGTAGTTGCCGCCACCTGCCATCCGGTTCTTCTGCGTACCTTCTGATAGTTGGTATGCGTAATCAGATGCTTGCTTGCCATGAATGTTTGTCATCTCATCTGTGTTTAAACCAAGGTTGTGCATGACCTCGGCAAAATTCATACGAGAGTTTGGGGTATCCCCTTTGGTGCCCGTAAGCCCACGCGGTTCGCCCCATATAGCGGTGCCCGTATACATAGCAGTTGTTTTACCACCACCCGTCTCACCGAACAGATGGATACCTAAACTATACAAACCTGTTAGGGGCATGAGTATAGTGCCAAACCCTGCGCACACCGTGAACTGCTGCAACTCCATACCGTCTTGGTTGTAGAAGTCTAATATCTCTTTGTGTCGTTCTCTGGTGCCTTTAGGTTTGAACTTAACTATGTGCCCTGCGGTCTTACTAGATGGTGGATTGTACTCCGCGCCATGTGCGGTAATCAGTTGGTCACCTAACACAAACTCATCCATAACTTCGTCGTCAACCCATCCAAATTGTTGATGCGCCTCACTTGCTGTGGTGGTCTGCTGCAACTCTCGTATCCATGCCGCTGTGTATGCCATAAGTTTATCTACTTCCTTACCGTAAGTTACTATACCCTGCATGGACATGTGCTTACGAAACTCTTCTCTGGACGTAACCGCAGATAGCGGCACTACAAAGTCGCGCACCCCGTCTCTTGGCAAGTGTAGCGCAAAAGCTATAACTTCTCCAAGCTCCACATCATGCAGTCTGCGCGTAACGTAAAAGTCATGGTGGTATATGCAAATTTCTTCGGGATCACCGTTATCATTTTCCCCTCTCAGGTACACACCCCCATGCTTACCTCTAAAGTATGGACGTGGTAGCGCAGGTATAGCTACCTGTTTTTCGTCACCCCCAAACATATCTTCTGGTGCAGCCTCTTTAATTTCTTTTGTGAGTACCGCAGGTGTTGTTATCTTCCCCTTGTTAGGGCAACCTTCGCACCCTTCTGGGTTCAACCGCTCTATGGTGCTACAAAAATGCGGTCCCCCTGTGTCTTGCATTTTCTTCAGGGTGGCTTCCACGTTGTAGTCTGCATGACTAGCCGACATTATGTGCGCCGCTTCGTCCCCGTCCTCGCAGACGTTAGCTATAGACAACCCTGCGCGCCACAAGTCATGCGATATGCTGTCCTGATGCTTTATTATGTGCTTGATCTGGTTGCAGCCCGTACCGTTTTTTGTGCGTGTTATAAGCCGCTTAAAACTACCTTTATAGTTTTGGTACATGGCTTCTTTAAATGCGCTAACCGCAGATGTCTCGCGTTTCTGGGGTACTGGTATCGGGTCATCGCCAAGCAACACCGCAAACTGGTCAAAGTCCACGGTGGAAAAATCTTCTATACCATAAAAATCTACGGGTAGCGGTGTCTCGTATTTGTGGTTGTAGGTACTTGGCACACGTAAAACACTAGCAGCATCAGATGTACGTGATGGGTCTACAGGAAAACCTTGTTCTTCACATAACCTCTTTAGTCGTGTCGCTACAGGAAACCAATCTTCTCTACACACAGGCGCGGACAATATCCAATAAACATGTACGCCACGTCCTGAGTTCACGAGTGTAGGTGTAGGCAGGCTGTTATTTTCGCAGAAGGTGCGTAGTTCATCAATGGCGACTACCTGAGATGGAAATTCCTTATCGGGGCCGCAGTCTAAATCCAAGAAAAAAGACTTCATCCATTGCAT
>Ga0055584_100004005_pt1 | contig 14432 bp, 12 predicted proteins | sample OSDHelmetaG_FD_58716 | JGI IMG/M metagenome (GOLD analysis project Ga0055584, IMG submission 58716) | Pelagic marine sediment microbial communities from the LTER site Helgoland, North Sea, for post-phytoplankton bloom and carbon turnover... | ecosystem: Environmental > Aquatic > Marine >... | reverse complement strand
TCGTCGGAGCTCGTGTCGCCCGTCGCGGGAAGGCGGATGACGACCTCGTGGGCCGCAGCCTCGCCGATCGTCGTCACCTGCTGGCCCGATAGGCCGACGTCGGACAACGCGCCGCGGATCGCCGCCACGTCGGGGGCCTCCACGAACTTGACCTGCAGCGTGGTGCCGCCGGTGAACTCGATGCCCTTGTTCAGCCCGTGGACGGCGAGGATCGCGATCGCGGCGACCACGACGATCGCCGAGAGGGTCAGCGACACCTTGCGCTGCGACATGAAGTCGAATTTCGTGGTTTTGATGAGACGGAACACGGTAGACCTCAGATGCTCAGCGACTCCGCGTCGCTACGCGCGCGGAGCACCAGTTCGAAGAGTTGCCGCGATACGAAGATCGCGGTGAACATCGACGCCAGCAGGCCGATGGTGAGCGTGACGGCGAAACCCTTGACCGGGCCCGTACCGTACGAGAACAGGAAGAACGCAGCGACCAGCGTGGTCACGTTGCAGTCCAGGATCGTCGAGAAGGCCTTACCGAACCCCTGTTCGACCGCGGAGCGCAGCGTCTTGCCCAGGTCCAGCTCCTCGCGAATGCGCTCGAAGATCAGCACGTTGCTGTCGACCGCCATACCGACCGTGAGGATCAACCCCGCGATCCCCGGCAGCGTCAGCGTCGCCCTCGCGCCCTTGAACAGGAACGGCAGCGCGGCGAGGACACCGAAGACCAGCAGGACGTTGAGCACCAGCGCGATGACCGCGTTGATCCCCGACAGCCGGTAGTACACCAGCATGAACAGCATCACGCCGATGAACCCGGCGATCATCGCCTTCGCGCCGGAGCGGATCGAGTCGCGGCCGAGCGACGGCCCGACCGTCCATTCCTCTTCGATACTGATGTCGGCGGGGATCGCGCCGGTGCGCAGCTTGAGCGCCAGGTCGTCGGCGGTCTCGATCGTGAACCCACCGTAGATCGTCCCGCTGTTACGGATCACGTTCTTGATCGTCGGTGCGGAGATCACCTTGCCATCGAGCAGGATCGCCATGACCTTCTCGATGTTGGCCCGGGTCGCGGCCTCGAAGCGGCCGGCGGCGTCGGGGTTGAGATCGAAGGCGACGACCGAGTCCTGCCATTCGTTGGTCGTGCGATAGGCGTTGCGCAGATCGCTTCCCTGGACGGTCGAGACTCGTTTGAGCGGCCACCAGAGGTTGAACTCCGTACCGTCCTGGCCGACCTGCGGCTCGGGGAACAGATCGGTGTCATCCGGCAGAACCCCGCCGAAGAGGGCCAACACGGCTTCCTGCGACGGCAGTGGCTGGTACTGGCCGGTCCCGGGCGGGTAGGTCATCTGCTTCCACTCGAGCTTGGCTGGATCCTTGAGCAGGCGCTTGACCCGCTCGGGGTCCTGGACGCCCGGGAGCTGGATCAGGATCTCGTCGCCGTCACGCCCCTGCTCGGTGATCACAGGCTCGCTGACGCCGAGCGCGTCCACACGGTTGCGCAGCGTCTCGAGCGATCCCGTCACGGCGCCGCGCTCGATCTCCTCGCGATAGCGCGGAGGGATTTTGAAACGCCACGATCCGGCGCCCGTCTCGGAGATGTCCCACTGGCCGATGAAGTCCTCGATCAGCTCACGGACCTGCTGCTCCTGCATCGGATCGGTGCCGCGCAAGATGATCGACCCCGCCGCGACGTCCGGCACCAGGGAGGCATACGCCAGGCCGCGTTCGGTGAACGCGTTGCCCATGTAGGTCACCCGGTTGTCCATCTCGTTCTTGACCGCGGAGGAAGTGTCGACCCGGAGCACGATATGCAGGCCACCCTGCAGATCGAGACCGAGGTCCACCTTTTCTTCCGGCGGGTAGCTGAAGTAAACCGATGCACCGATCACGACGGCGATCAGCACGAATTTCCAGAGTAGCGAAGGTTGGGTCATGGATCAGTCCGTGGGGTTCTGCAGTGCTGCCACCGCGTGCTTGGAGACTTCTATTTTGACCTGATCCGCAATGCGGACCTGGACGATGCCCTCGGTGACCCCGACGACGATCCCGTGGATCCCGCCGTTGGTGATCACCTTGTCACCGGCTTTCAGCTCATTGAGCATCTCCTGGTGCGCCTTCTGTTTCTTACGCGCAGGAGCGATAAGAAGAAAATAGAAGACAACGAAGATCAGCACGAACGGGAGCAATCCCCCGATGATACTGGGCTTCTCGCCACCCTGGGGGGCCGCGGCGAGCAGGTACGTCAGCAAGAGCATTCCAGTCCCTCAAGGGCATGATTCGCCCCAAACAAAACGTGGATTGTTACCGATGGGTCAAAAACCGTCAAGGCAGGGCGGCGGACGGTCCGATCAGGCTCCATTGCCGCCCCGCAGCGGCGCCGTCGCGGCGGTGCGAGTGGAACAGCCCGGCCTCGCAGGAGGTGCACCAGGGCGCCGAGTGGATCGATTTCGTGGGAATCCCGGCCGCCAGCAACTGGCTCCGGTTGACTTCTCTCAGGTCGGCGGCCGCGGGGGCCACCGTGATCCCGGAAACCGCCGTAAGTTCGGCTGCGACCTCCACCGAGACCGGGTAGCAGCAGGGCCCGATCGAGGGCCCGATCGCGGCCACCAGGGTCGCCGGCCCCGCTCCCGCCGCGGCCAGGGACTCGACCGCCCTGCGGACGATGCTCCCGGCCGTCCCCCGCCATCCGGCGTGGACGGCGGCCACCAGGCTAGCGTCACGCGTGGCGAGCAGGATCGGGACGCAATCCGCCGTGCGCACGGCGAGTCCTCGGCCGTTGAGCGAGTCCAGACGCTCCCAGACGCCGTCGGCGTCCGCGCCCTCCGGGTCGGTGGCCGAGGCTTGCACGACGCGGCCGCCGTGCACCTGACGAAGCGTCGCCGCGAGGTTCAACGGAGGCTTCGTCGAACGCAGCCCGAACCCGTGTGCCAGCCCTTCGATCGCCAGCGCGTCACAGCGGGCGTACGCCCCGTCGATCGACCAGCTCACGCAGTTACATCGCGTTGGCCAGGTTCTTCATCTGTTCGGCGTCCGGCGCGCCGGGAGCGTGCTCGACGTAGGACAACAGCGCCGTCTTGGCCGCCGGGCGGTCGCCCGCGCCGAGCAGCGCGAAGGCCAACTGTTTATGTGCCTCGGCGTAGTCGGGCTTCACCTCGATGGCCTTGCGGAACGCCTCGATCGCCTTCTGCGTTTCCGCGTCGCTGCGCGTGGTGCGGTTCATGATCAGGGCGCCGATGTTGAAGAACACCGTGTGCGCTCCGTCGGGGTCGAGCTCGCCGACCTTGCCGTAGGCCGACGCGGACTTGTCGAGCTGTCCCGTCTTGGCGTACAGGTCACCGAGCTGCGCCCAGGTGTCCGCGTTGGCGGGATCGATGGCGACGATCTGTTCGTAGGCGCCGATCGCCCCGTCGGGATCGTCCCGCTCCCCTGCCACGTAGGCCATCTGCTCGAGGACGTCCGTGTTCTGCGGGGCGATGTCGTGCGCTTCGACGAGCACCGCCTGTGCGGCCTCGAGATCGCCGCGCGAGACGTGGGAACTGTAGATCACCATGCGCGGCCCGACGGACTTCGGGGCCAACTCCACGGCCTTACCGGCCTGGGCCACGGCGTCGTCGTGACGCCCGAGTTGGTACAGCACCTTGGCGAAGGCCTCGCGGCGTTCGAGGTCGTCGGGCTTCCCCTCGACGGCTTCCTCGAACAGCGGGACGGCGTCCGCGAGATCGCCGTCGGCCGCCAGCGCCAGCGCCTCCTCCCACGGATCTTTCGTGTGCTGGACGGCCTCGCCCTTTTCGGCGGCCTCGGCCGCCGCCTCGGCCGCTGCCTCGGCCTGGGCGACCTCGAGCAATTCTCCCTCGGGCACGAGCGTGATCTTCACGAGCCCCTTGCCCAGCGGGCGGATGTAGATCTCGGGGATGCTCTGCCCGTACTTGAGTGTCTTGGTGATGGGGTCGCCGACCAGCACCTTGTTCACGGTGCGGCTCTCGAGGAAGACCTCTTTCGTCGTCAGCCCCTCGGCCGCAACGCTGATCGTGAAATTGTCCCCACGATCCGAAAACAGGCTCGTGAAGAAACGCCCCTTCTTGTTCGTCTTCACGGTCACCGGCTGCCTGTTGGCCGCATCGGCGGCCGTAAACGTCAACTCGACGCCGGCAACCGGATTGCCCTCGGCATCCACGACCTGGCCTTCGGCCTCGCGAGGACCCGAGGTGGCCCACGCAGGCACCGCGATCAGTGCGCCGATCAGGACGATCAGGCCGATACCGAACGTTCTCGTCAACAGTCTCTCGTTCATGGGATGCGCCCTCAGTTCTTCACAGACGGGTCGGACGAGCAATCATTATACCGTGCCGACCGAACGCCCGGCCAACCGACCGATCGTCCGTTATACTCGCTCGGCATGACGCAAACAACCGACCGGGCCGTCCGCGATTCGCTCGTCGTGATGACGGAAATCGTGCTCCCCGAGGACGCCAACTCGCACGGATCGATCTTCGGTGGGCGGGTGCTCGCGTTGATCGACAAATGCGCCTCGATCGTCGCCATGCGCCACGCACGATCGCTCGTGCTGACCGCCAGCGTGGACTCCGTCGCGTTCCTCAACCCGGTTCACGTCGGTGAGGTGGTGATCCTCGAGGGTCGACTCAACGCCGCGTTCGGCTCCTCGATGGAGGCCGAGGTCCGCGTCTACTCCGAGAACCCGCTCAGCGGGGAACGCCACATGACCACGCGAGCGTTCGTCACCATGGTCGGGATCGACGCCGAGGGCCGTCCCCATCGCGTGTCCGGCCTCGTCACGGAAAACGACGACGAGAGACGGCGTGCCGGAGAGGCCGCGGGGCGCCGCCAGGCGCGCCTGGCGTTGCGCGCTTCAGCCGACTCCGTCTGAGCCGAGCCGTTCCGCCAGCGACGGCCCTTCGCGACGACGTGCGAGTTCGCACAGACCGAGCCCCGTCCAGCCCGTCACGCGCAGGTAGCGCCGGTCGGCTCGAAGCGCCTGCCGGAACTCCGTCTCGAGCGCCTCTCGTTCGCCATCCTTCATGGTCAGGAAATCGACCAGGATCGTGCCCGCAAGGTCACGCAACCGTATCTCCCGCGCGATCGCCCGCGCCGCCTCGCGATTGACCGCAAACGCGGGAACGCGAGCGGGGCCGCTGTCCACGTCCACCGCCCACAGCGCACGGGTCGACTCGATGGCCAGCGATCCTCCGCACTCGAGCTCGACACGCGGCTTGGTGGCCGAACGCGCCGCATCCAGCATGCCGTCGGCCTGCGCGAGGTTCGGCGGCCCCTGATGCCGTTCGACCCTGACGTTGGCGGGAACGACTTCCCTGGCAAGAGACTCGTCCTCGTCCGATTCGAGCACGACCCGCCGGAGCCCCCGACCTGCGAGGTCGCGGATCAACCGCTCGATCAGGGACGGCGCCGGACGCAGCAACGCCGGGGGGTTCGTCTGTTGCGCACCTCGCTGGACCGCCGCGGCCTGGGCGGCGAGCTCTTGCAGTTCCGCCGTCAGGGCATCCTCAGAGGTCCCCGCGGCCGCGGTGCGCAGGACGAGACGGCCGGGGCGGCCGGCATCGCGGGCCCACGCTTCCAGGCGCCGACGTTCGCCGCGGTCCTCGATACTGCGGGATACCGCGACCCCGGAACCGCCGGGGCTCACGGACATGAAACGCCCCGCGAACTGGGGCTTGATCGAGACCCGCGCGCGCTTGCCCGCGTGTGCTTCGCGCCGGACCTGGACAACCAGAGCCTGGCCCGAGCCGAGCCGGGTAATCTCGGGTGCGGGGGCTTCGAGGTAACCCTCGAGCCCCGGGGCCAACTGAACGAACGCGGCGCCGAGATGCGGGACGATGCGCTGCACACGCGCCAGATAGACCGCGCCGACCCGAGCCCCGGGCGGCGGCCAGGCGGGGTGGATCTCGACGATACGGCGGTCCTCGACGACCGCGGCCCAGAGGCTCTCGCCTTGCCGGCTAAACCGGAGTTCGCTGACCATCACTCGCCGCGGCGGCCAGGATCGGGTTGACCCGGCGGCCGTTCCATTCGACCAGCAGGTCCTCGCGGACCAGCCGCGCTCCCCTGGCCTGCTCCCCGAACAACGCCCGCAGGGCTTCCTCGGGCCGGATCGACGCGCCGTCGTGGTGGATCGCCAGCGTGAAACGCAACGTGCCCGATCCGTTCGGCTCGACCGCCTCGATCTCTTCGTTGATGTCGAACGTGCGGACCTTGCCGCTCTTGGCCACACGCTGGATCGTGATCCGCTCGGCCGCGGCGAAACGTTCGACGCCGTGAGCCAGGGCGTCGGCGTCGAGGCTCACCCGGTAACGGGCGGCGCGGATCGTCTCCCCGAGCTTGGGCGCCCCGCTGCGCAGGCTGCGTAGCGTATCGAACGCCAGCCCCGCCGGCGCGACTGACTGAACCCGTCGCTGCAACTCGTCGGCGTCGAACGGTTCCCAGGAATCGAAGTCCATGTACTCGGCCTCGGAAACGACGCCGACCGAGAGCGCCGGGCCGAACGAGACCTTCGGCTTGGGGTTGAACCCCTGGCTATAGACCAACGGGATGCCCGCACGCCGCAGCGTGCGCAGGATCATCCGCACCAGGTCGAGGTGGCCGAGGAAACGCAGCCTGCCGAACTTTCGAAAACGAACGCGAAAACGGTAGCGCGGCCGGTCGTCCTGCTCGGGCTCAGCGTCGGACTCACCCCGGGACATGAGAGGCGGCGCAACCTCGGCGCCGGCGACGGTCCCCGGCCCCGGAGCCGCGGGAGTGGACAGCAACGGCAACTCGGAGTCGAACTCGCGATCCGTCGTACGCGCCACCACGCCCTTGACGCACTCGCGCGCGAAGGGCGCGCAGCCGTGGCAATCCTTCGGCCCGCAGACCGTCAGCGTCGCGGCTTCCATCGCGCGTTTCAATTCGATCGCCAACCACTTGCGATTGACCCTCGAATGCACGACCTGCCAGGGCAGCGTCCCGGCGGGATCGAGGTCGGTGTAGGCGTAGAAGTCGGAGTCCACCGCGTGCTCGACGAAGGCCTTCTTCCAGGCTTCGAGGTTGAAGTGCTCGCCCCACCCGTCGAACCGCGCGCCGTTGCGCCAGGCCGTCTCGAGCACCTTGCAGAGCGCGCGATCCCCGCGCGAGAACACGCCTTCCAGGTAGCTGGTCTCGCACTCGTGATGCTTGAAGCGCACACCGCGCGTCACACGAGCGGCGATGCGGTCCTGTTTTCGATAGAGGTTCTCGATGCGATCCATGCCGACCCACTGGAACGGCGTCTCGGGCTTGGGGATGAACGACGAGGCCGACAGCGTGACGTACGGGCGTCGCGTCTTACCGCGCACCTTGCGACCGATCTCGGCGATCTTGTGCGCCAGGTCGACGAGCCCGTCCACATCGGCGTCGGTCTCCGTCGGCAAACCGATCATGAAGTAGAGCTTGATGTGATCCCACCCGGCCTCGAAGGCGAGGCGGCAGGCGGTCAGGATCTGTTCCTCGTCGAGGTTCTTGTTGATCACGTCGCGCATGCGCTGGGTGCCGGCCTCGGGAGCGATCGTAAACCCGGACTTGCGCACGCGGCGCACCTCGCGAGCGAGCTCGGGGGTGATCGTCGAGGCGTGCATGCTCGACAACGAGATCGACACCTTCTCGGGCTCGAAGCGATCCATCAGGTCGAACATGATCGGCTGGATCGCACCGTATTCGCCGGTGTTCAGCGAGGACAACGAGAACTGGTCGTAGCCGGTGGACCGAACCGAGCGCACGACGGTATCGCGGATCTGGTTGGGGTCGCGTTCGCGCGTCGGCCGGTATACGTAACCGGCCTGGCAGAAGCGGCACCCCACGGGGCAGCCGCGCATGATCTCGACCGAGACGCGATCATGCACGATCTCGCCGTGCGGCACGATGATGCGATCGGGGAACGGGTACTCGTCGAGGTCCATCAGGATGCGTCGCATCACGGGGTACGGCGCACCGTCGGTCTTGACCGGGATCAACAGCCCGCTGGCGTCGTCCTTCTCGAGGTCGTAGAGCGCCGGCGCGTAGATCCCCTCGATCTGTCCTGCGGCGCGAATCCGCGCGGCACGCGGCGCGCCGTCGGCCTTCATCCGCTTCAACAGGTCCAGGAACTCGGGGATCATCTCCTCGCCGTCTCCGACGAAGACCAGATCGACGAAGTCCGCGAGAGGTTCGGCGTTGAACACCACCGGCCCACCGACCACCACGATCGGGTCAGCTTCCGAGCGATCCGCCGATCGCACGGGAATCCCTGCCAGGTCGAGCATCTCCAGCACGTTGGTGAACGTCATCTCGTACTGCAGCGAGAAACCGGCGACGTCGAACTCGCGCAACGGCCGGCCCGTCTCCAGGCTCGACAGCGGCAAGCCGTGCTCGCGCAGTTCGGCGGCCATGTCGGGCCAGGGACAGAACACCCGCTCGGCCGCGGTGTCCGCACGATCGTTGAGCAGCGAGTAGAGGATGCGGTAGCCCAGGTGGGACATCCCGATCTCGTACACGTCGGGGAACCCGAGGGCGAACGTCAGCTCGACGCGTTCCGGATCCTTGACGACCTCGTTCCATTCGCCGCCGATATAGCGCGACGGCTTGAGGACTCGGGTGAGGATCCCGTCCCAGACCGGATCGTCAAAACGTTCTGTATGATCTGCCATGGCCGACAGAGGTTAGCAGACTACCGGGCCGGACTTTTAGTTCACGAAGCGTCTGGCACGCACGTTGACCACGAGCCCGACCCCACAAAGAGCGGCAATCAAGGCCGACCCCCCGTAGGACACAAACGGCAAGGGCACCCCGATCGTCGGCAACCTGCCCAGCACCACGCCGACGTTGATCGCCATCTGCCCCATCAGCCAGGCACCGACCAGCACACAGAGGTACGTCCCCAACCGGTCCTGGGCCGAACGCGCGGCGGCCACCCCCCTTCGGAACAGGTAGTAGAACAGGCCGAGCACGGTCAACACCCCGGCGAAACCGAACTCCTCGGCAAGCACGGCGATCACGAAGTCGGTGTGTTGCGCGGGTAGGAAGTTCAACTGGTTCTGCGTGCCCTTGAACAGCCCCTTCCCCGTCAGACCGCCGGAGCCGATCGCGATACGCGACTGGCGCGACTGGTACCCCACGCCGCTTGGATCGCGGCCCGGATCGAACACCGTCAGGATGCGTTCCTTCTGATAGTCCTTGAGCCGTGGCCACGCGACCGGGATCAGCAACATCGCGACCAGCAACGCGGCGACGATCCACTTCCAGGGCACGCCGCCGATGATCAGCGCCGCGAGTACGATCGGGATGAACGTCAACGCCGTGCCCATGTCGGGCTGCATCCCGATCAGGCCCACCGGCGCACCGGCAAGCACGCCCATCTCGAGCAGCTGTCGCACCCCCAGCCGGCCGCGCGCGCGGCGCGCGAGGTACACGGCGAGCACCAGGCAGGTCGTCCACTTGGCCAGCTCGGATGGCTGCAGGCGTAAGGGACCCAACTCCAGCCAGCTGCGGTTACCACCGACGGAGCGCCCGAAGAACAGCACCGCGACGAGCAAACCGAGCACGATGCCGTGCATCGCCAGCGACATCTCGGCCCAGACGCGATAGTCCACGAGTACGATGATCGTCGCGCAGATCGTGGCCAGCGCGAACCAGACCAGCTGGCTGCGCCAGATCCCCGCCTGCCAGTTGCCGGCGGTCGCCGAGGCAATCGTGAAGACCCCGGCGGTGACCAGACCGATCACGGCGCCGATCGCCGGCCAGTCGAGGCTATCGAGAAGACGCGAGCGCATCATGCTCGGGCTCCTCAAGCGGGGGTTCCCGCTTTCCGAAATAGACCTCGAGCACCTTGCGCGCGATCGGCGCCGCGGTGGAGCCACCGTGCCCACCGTGCTCGACGATCACGGCGAAGGCAATCGTCGGGTTGTCCGCCGGCGCGTAGCCGACGAACCAGGCGTGATCGCGGACGGATTTCTCGAGATCGTCGGAGTCGACACCGGCGGAGCCCGCCGTGAGCTGGGCCGTGCCGGTCTTGCCCGCGACCGAGAACGCGCCGAGCGTGGCCTCGCGGCCGGTGCCACGATCGACCGCCTGTTTGAGTGCCGCGCGAACGATCCGTAACGTATTTTCCGATACCGGCAGGGGTTCGGGTTTCAGATCGGCATCCAGGATCAGGCGTGGCGGGATCGGTTTGGTGCCGCGTGCGACCGCGGCCATCATCCCGGCAAGTTGCGCCGGAGTGGCGGCGAGGAAGCCCTGCCCGATCGAGACCGAGATCGTGTCCCCGGGGTACCAGGGCTCGCGCACCGCGGCGCGCTTCCAGTCCCGCGACGGCAGGATCCCCTTCTCCTCGCCGCTGAGTTCGATCCCGGTCTTGCTCCCGAAGCCGAACATCGCGCCGTACTCCGCGATCTTGTCGATCCCGAGTTCCTGGCCGAGATCGTAGAAGTAGATGTTGCAGGACTCGGCGAGCGCTTTCTTCATGTCGACCCAGCCGTGCCCGCCGCGTTTCCAGCAGAGCCGGCGCCGCTTGTAGTACGACTTTCCACCGTTACAGAACACGCGGTGCGACGGATCGACCACTCCGCTTTCAAGACCGGCAATCGCCATCACGACCTTGAAGGTCGATCCGGGCGCGTAGAAGCTCGCGATCGCGCGATCGTGCAAGGGCCGGCGCGGGTCCTCGATGATCGACTTCCATGTTTCCGGCGTGAAGCCGTCGGCGAACAGGTTGGGGTCGAACGACGGCGTGCTGACCAGCGCGAGCACGCCACCGGTCTTCACGTCGAGGAAGATGCCGCTGCCCTCTTCGTCGCCCAGTGCGCTGTACAACACCCGCTGCATGTCCATGTCGAGCGCGACGCTCAAGGATCGGCCGTGATCCGGCTCGGTCTCGACGCGCGCGTCGCCGATCTGGCGGCCGAGCGAGTTGACCGACACCAGTTGCCAGCCCCGCGCCCCACGGAGGCCTTCATCGTAGTGACGTTCGACACCGGACTTGCCGACGATGTCCCCGGTCAGCAGGTCGTCGGATTTCTGAAGTTCGTCCTCCGAGACCTGGGCCACGTAGCCGATCACGTGGGCCACCATCTCCCCTTCCGGGTAGTGACGCCGCGCGGTCTCACGGATCGATACCGAGGGGAACAACTCGCGACGCGCCTCGATGTGGGCCAGCTCGACGAGGCTCACATCTTCCTTGAGCAGGAACTGCTCGAACAACGGCCGGCCGCGCATGCGGTCGAGACGCTTGGCCAGTTCCTCGGCGGGGACGGACAGGATCGGCGCCAGACGCTGGAGTTGTTCCTCCGGGTCGCGCCCGTCCTCGCGCGTCATCCACAGCGTCAGCGAGGGGCGGGTGGACGCGACGACCTGCTGGTCACGGTCGTAGATCACACCGCGGGTCGGCGACACCGCGACGCGGCGCATCCGGTTGTTCTCCGCGAGGATCGCGTACTCCTCACCCTTGACGCCTTGCAGGTACCAGAAATTCAGCACGAACCCGAGAAGCACCAGCCCCAGCGCGACATGGATGACAAGGATCCGCTGCTCCAGCCGACGGCCGACGAGGTAGTCCTTGAGTTCCCATCGTTCGCGATAATCCATGCCGGTCTAACCCAGTCTCCCACGTGACCGGGACCCACGAAAGCCATCGATCGCCGCGAAGACGACGACGGTCAACACGCCGGTGCACAGCGCCCGCCCGAGCATCTCGAGCCAGCCGGGACCCTGGCTCAGGTCCATCAGCCCGCGCAGCCCGATATCCAGCGCGCCGTCACCGACCGCCAGCAAGACGCCGACGATGAAGCGTCCGAGGCCGTGGTTCAACTCGAAACGGCCCCCGAGGGCGGCGAGGATCCAGCCCAGCAAGGTTCGCTTGAAGCCCGCCATACCGAATACCGCAAGCCGGAACCACGCGTCGTGGATCAGCCCGACAGCGCACCCCGCGAGCATCGCCGAACGCTGCGTGCCGCGCAGGCAATACCAGATCACCGGCAGCAGGGTCAGGTCGACGTAGCGCGCGAACCCACCCGAAAGCCGAGTGAGCGCGGTCTGCAAGACCACGGCGGCGGCGACGCCGAGCAGGAAGTTCAGCGCCTTCACGGTTCCTGCTCCACCAGACCGGGCGGCAACAACCATTCGCCGGGCGTCGGCTCGAGCAAGATCAGGACTTCCTCGACGGTGCGGTAATCGATCTCCGGGACGAGTTCGATGCGCCGGCTTCCGTTGGGCTTTTCGATGATCGAGCTCACGCGCCCGATGCCGAACCCACGCGGGAAGATCCCGACCGCGCCCGAGGCCACCGTGCGATCGTTCAACACGACGTCGTCGAGACGCGACACGAACGCGAAGTCGAGCGTGTCCTTGCCGGTCCCCTGCACCATCCCCTGCGCGCGACCGCGCTGCACGACGCCGGCGATCCCGCTGTTGGGGTCGGTCAGCAATCGCACCTTCGCGTGCGTCGCACCGACTTCGATCACACGACCCACGGCGCCGCCCCAGGCAACGACGGCCTGGTCGACACGCACACCGTCGTTCGCCCCCCGGTCCAGGATGAGCATCTGCTCGGTGGACGTGTGCCGGGAGAGGACGACCGACGCACCGATCGAATCCGGCGAAAGCGACTCACGCATCATCAACAGCTGGCGCAGTCGTTCGTTCTCCCCGCCGGCCTCACGCGCGCGCATCAACTCGATGCGCAGCGCACGGTTCTCACGCGCGAGCAGCGAGGATCGTCCGTGGGCTCCGACCAGGTCGGCGATGCCGTCGAACAGGCCGTCGACCCCGCCGCCAATCAGGTCGCCGAGCGAGACGAGCGGCGAGGTCAGCCCCATCGTCCAGCTCTCGAGGTGGGTGGCTCCCGCGGCGCGGCGCGCGCTCCCCGTCATGAGAAGCAGCTGGGCCAGGAGCAGAAACGTCAGCAGGAACGCGTTTTGCCGGGTCTTCCCTTGGCCGGCCCGGCGCATCAATCCAGAGAAACCTTGCGCAACAGGTTGAAATCGCTGAGCACGCGGCCCGTACCCATCACCACCGACGTCAGCGGATCGTCCGCGATCGACACCGGCAGGCCGGTCTCCTCGCGCAGGCGCTTGTCCAGGTTCTTGAGCAACGCGCCGCCACCGGTCAGCACGATGCCGCGGTCCACGATGTCCGCGGACAGCTCCGGCGGCGTCTGCTCGAGCGCGATCCGTGTCGCGCTGATGATCGCGGCGACCGGTTCGGCCAACGCCTCGCGAATCTCCTCATCGGAGATCGTGATCGTCTTCGGGACGCCCTCGACGAGGTCGCGACCCTTGATCTCCATCGTGAGTTCCTCGTCGAGCGGGAACGCGGAACCGATCTCGATCTTGATCTCCTCGGCGGTACGTTCGCCGATGAGCAGGTTGTACTTGCGCTTGATGTAGGAGGTGACGGCGGAGTCCATCTCGTTACCGGCGATGCGCACCGAACGCGAGTAGACGATCCCGGCCATCGAAATCACGGCGACGTCCGCGGTGCCGCCGCCGATGTCGACGACCATGTTCCCGGTCGGCTCGGTGATCGGCAGACCGGACCCGATCGCGGCCATCATCGCCTGCTCGACGAGGTACACCTCGGTCGCCTTGGCCTTCATCGCGGAGTCACGCACCGCGCGTTTCTCGACCTGGGTGATCTCACTGGGCACGCCGATCACGATGCGCGGGCGCACGAGGAACGAACGGTTGCCATGGGCCTTCTTGATGAAGTGGTCGAGCATCTTCTCGGTGTGCTCGAAGTCGGCGATCACGCCGTCCTTCATCGGACGGATGGCGACGATGTTGCCCGGTGTCCGGCCGAGCATTTCCTTGGCGTTGGCGCCGACGGCCTCGACACGGCCGTTCTTCTGGTTGACGGCGACGATCGAGGGTTCGCTGACGACGATGCCGCGACCCTTGCAGAAAACGAGCGAGTTGGCGGTACCCAGGTCGATCGCCAGGTCGTTGCTGAACAGGGACAGTAGGGATCGGGGGGACCAGGCCATCAGGTTCGCCGTTCCTCGGGCCGCGCTGTCGGGGGGCGACTAGGCGCGAACGATAAAATCAATACAGATAGAAAGCGAGACGCATATTTAATCCGGTTAAATAGTTCAACCCAGGCATCTTAATGACCGCGAGTCGTCGAGGCAACCGATTCAGGTCAATAAACTTCAAGGTAGGCGCTCTTGACCAGGGTCTCCTCGTTTCCGGCGGTGTCCTGGGCCACGAAGGCGATGTCGTTGTTGCCCTCGCGCTGGAGCCGGATCACGGCATAAAAATCGCCACCATCGTCAATTTCGATCTTTTCGCTGTCGGCCCAGAGTGTCGCGCCGGGCTCGGTCCGGCCGTTCACGATCACCATCTGCCCGACCTGGACGAATTCCGTGATTTCGAGCACCGGCGGGACGGTATCGCCGTGGTCCTTGATGCGCTGGGACGAGACCCGGAA
>Ga0055584_100004004_pt1 | contig 14437 bp, 15 predicted proteins | sample OSDHelmetaG_FD_58716 | JGI IMG/M metagenome (GOLD analysis project Ga0055584, IMG submission 58716) | Pelagic marine sediment microbial communities from the LTER site Helgoland, North Sea, for post-phytoplankton bloom and carbon turnover... | ecosystem: Environmental > Aquatic > Marine >... | reverse complement strand
ACATACATACACATTTATAAAGCAACATACTGGAGAACAGATTTATGTCAGTAGAAAATGTATTAGCAATGATTAAAGACAATGAAGTTAAATTTGTTGACTTGCGCTTCACCGATACTAAAGGTAAGGAACAACACGTTAGTATTCCTGCAAGTCAGGTTGATGAAGACTTTTTTGAAGAAGGTAAAATGTTTGATGGTTCATCTGTCGCTGGATGGAAAGGTATTAATGAATCAGATATGGTTATGATGGCTGATCCAGAAAGTGCTGTTCTTGACCCATTCACTGAAGATGCAACGATGAATCTTCGTTGTGACATTTTAGAACCTGCAACAGGTCAAGGTTACGATCGTGACCCTCGTTCAATCGCAAAACGTGCAGAAGATTATTTACGTTCAACTGGCATTGCTGATACAGTTCTTGTTGGTCCTGAACCTGAATTCTTCCTTTTTGATGATGTTCGCTTTGCAAGTAACATGAAAGAATCTTTTTATAAGATTGATGATATTGAAGCTGCATGGAATTCAGGTACTGAATATGAAGGCGGTAACAAAGGTCATCGTCCAGGCGTTAAAGGCGGTTACTTCCCAGTTGCTCCTGTTGATTCTTCACAAGATATCCGTAGTGCAATGTGCTTAATTATGGAAGAAATGGGTATTGTTATTGAAGCTCATCACCATGAAGTAGCTACTGCAGGTCAGAATGAAATAGCAATGAAATTTAATACATTGACTGCTAAAGCCGATGAAGTTCAAATCTATAAATATGTTGTTCATAATGTTGCTAATGCTTATAACAAAACAGCAACCTTTATGCCAAAACCAATCGTAGGCGATAATGGTAGTGGTATGCATGTACATATGTCTTTAGGTAAAGATGGTACTAACTTATTTGCTGGTAATAAATACGGTGGTCTTTCTGACCTAGCGATTTATTATATCGGTGGTATTATTAAACATGCTCGTGCTATTAACGCATTTGCCAATGCATCTACTAACTCATATCGTCGATTAGTCCCAGGATTTGAAGCGCCAGTTATGCTTGCTTACTCAGCTCGTAACCGTAGTGCATCAATCCGTATCCCTACTGTACCAAATGAAAAAGGACGTCGTGTTGAAATTCGATTTGGTGATCCAACTGCTAACCCATACTTGATGTTCGCATCTATGTTGATGGCTGGTCTTGACGGAATTAAAAACAAGATCCACCCTGGTGATGCTATGGATAAAGATTTATATGATCTTCCACCAGAAGAAGCACACGCAATTCCAACAGTAGCAGAATCACTACCACAAGCTCTTGATTGCCTAGATGCAGATCGTGAGTTCTTAACAGCTGGTGGCGTATTCTCTGAAGACTTCATTGATTCTTATATCGAACTTAAGAAACAAGATGTACAGAAAGTGAATATGACAACTACTCCAGTTGAATTCGAATTATACTATTCTGTTTAATGACTAATATATAATAGAGCGTTATAAATAAGCCATGGGAGCAGTCCCTTTTTAAGGTCGATATCCTTGAAAAGGCTGCTCCTTTTGTGTATTTAAGAGGCTGAAAATGGAAAATGATATCAATAAGGTTATTCTTGCAAATCAATTAACTGCCATTATTATTTTAGATGAGAATTTTGCATTAAAATATACTAATCCAGCAGCAGTACATTTGCTTGGCATTAGTAGTAAAAGAGCAAAGGATATTCCCGTTGAAGATTTATTTAAATATACAAAATTAGATAAAGAATTATTAAATCGTGTGTTATTAGAAGGCGCTAGTATCACCGATAGTGGTGTAACTATCACTATAGCGGAACAACGACATTATGTGGAATTTTCAGTAAGTCCAATCAGTTTTCAATATGAAATATATGCTTTAGTCGAATTAAGATTAGTAGATCGACAACGTATGCTGACCCAAGAACTTAATCAACAAGCACAACAGCAAGCCGCTAAAGAATTAGTCCGAGGGCTCGCTCATGAAATTAAAAATCCATTAGGTGGATTGAGGGGGGCAGCACAATTATTAGATAAGATGCTACCTAATAAAGAGTTAACGGAATATACACAAATTATTATTGAACAAGCAGATAGATTAAGAAAATTAGTAGATAGATTATTAGGCCCACAAAAAGTAGGTGAAAAGAAAAAGGAAAATATTCACCTTATATTAGAAAAAGTTCGTCAATTAGTGGAGTTAGAAAATCCCATTAATTTAGAAATTATTAGAGATTATGATCCGAGTTTACCCGATTTTATGATGTATGGGGAACAGTTACAGCAAGCTATTTTAAATATTGTGAGTAATGCAGCATCTGTTTTAAAAGGTAATCAATATGGAAAAATAATTTTAAAAACTCGGACTGAACATCAAGTAAGAGTCCAGGATCAAACATTTAAATTAGCTGCAAGAATAGAAATTATTGATAATGGCCCAGGCATACCAGATGAAATAAAAGACACGCTTTTTTATCCATTGGTGACAGGAAGAGAAGGTGGCACCGGACTTGGTTTATCCATTGCTCAAAAACTTATAGACCAACATAAAGGAAAAATAGAGGTGAAGAGTTGGCCTGGAGAAACAAAATTTACGATTTACCTACCGTTACAGCAAGAATAGGAGGTATATATGCAAAAAGGTAAAGTTTGGATTGTTGACGATGATAGTTCAATCCGCTGGGTATTAGAAAAAACCTTAAATGCTGCGCAAATTAGTTGTGCTACATTTGAAGATGCGCATTCATTATTAGTTGCACTTAAAGAAGATAAACCTGAGGTTATTCTTTCAGATATAAAAATGCCTGGGATGGATGGATTAGAGTTGATGCAAAAAGTGCAAGAGCATTGTCCTGAAATTCCTTTTATTATTATGACTGCGCATTCAGATCTAGATGCTGCAGTCAACGCTTATCAAAAAGGTGCCTTTGAATATTTACCTAAACCTTTTGATATAGATGAAGCCGTCGCTTTAGTAGAAAGGGCTATTACTCATTATCATGAACAATACGAAGATAAAAAAGAAGATGAAGAAGAAGAAATTAATGCAGAGATAATAGGTGAAGCACCGGCTATGCAAGAAGTGTTTCGTGCTATTGGGCGTTTATCTCGTTCTTCTATTTCCGTACTTATTAATGGACAATCAGGTACAGGGAAAGAGCTTGTGGCACATGCATTACATCAACATAGTCCTCGATCTAATAAACCTTTTATTGCGTTAAATATGGCGGCGATACCTCGTGATCTGATTGAATCTGAACTCTTTGGTCATGAAAAAGGGGCATTTACTGGTGCTAATGCGATACGTCAAGGTCGTTTTGAACAGGCTAATGGGGGGACTTTATTTCTTGATGAAATTGGGGATATGCCATTAGATGTACAGACACGGCTACTCCGAGTTTTAGCAGAAAATAAATTTTATCGTGTTGGTGGGCATAATGCCATCAAGGTTGATGTGCGTATTATCGCTGCGACCCATCAAGATTTAGAAAAATTAGTGGCAGAAAATAAATTTCGTGAGGATTTATTTCATCGTTTAAATGTTATTCGTGTACATATCCCGGCTTTGAAAGATCGTATAGAAGACATCCCTAAATTAGCACAACACTTTTTAAAACTAGCGGCTCACGAACTTAATGTGGAACAAAAAATCTTAAGTAAAGAAGCTTTAGATACGATGATGACATTAGAGTGGTCTGGCAACGTAAGACAATTAGAAAATACGTGTCGATGGTTAACTGTGATGGCGAGTAGTCAAGAAGTCTTAGTTAATGATTTACCACCAGAGTTATTTGATGAGAATAAAAAGTTAGCTAAGCAAGATCTTTCTGGTGCAAATATCTCCTGGGATAAAGCATTAGAAGGTTATTTCGCTCAAGAATTAGCGAGAGGTAAGGACAATATATTAACAGATTTACAGCCAGATATAGAAAGAATAGCATTAAACTCAGCCTTAAAATATACCCAAGGGCATAAACAGGATGCAGCTAAATTATTAGGTTGGGGGCGTAATACATTAACAAGGAAATTGAAAGAGTTAGGTATTAATATGTAAAATAAAACCGAAATAGATAGCCTATTTCGGTTTTGCTCTAAATTATAGGGACAAATTAATTCAGCAATTCTAAAGATGCCTGTTTTGCCATTTCGGGATCTCTAGCTAAGATGGCATCAACAAGGTGCTGATGTGCATCTACACTGGCGATGGAATCTCTATTTACCATCATAAAATAATTCTTAAAGATGGCTTTAAATAGATTACCAAAAGGGCTTAAGAAATGGTTGCCTGATGAGAAATAAATAAGTTGATAAAATTGGGTATCTGCTTCAGTCCAACTGTGTTGATTAAAATCGTTATTGATTTCATGTAGTTGTTTCATTACTTGTTTTAATTGTGCTCTTTCTTCTTTTTTCGCATTAAGTGCAGACATTGCTGCGGCTTGTGGCTCAAGAATGCGACGAATAAATTTAAATTCATCGATCATTTCTGGATGTTTATCTAATTCGATCCACATAAGTAGATCTTGATCTAAATAATTCCAACTTTCTTTAGGTAAAACACGAGTACCAATACGAGGGCGTGGTAATACCATTCCTTTAGCTGCAAGCATTTTAATGGCTTCACGAACAGCGGTGCGACTGATTTTATACATATCGCATAATTCAATTTCGCCCGGAAGAATAGAGCCTTGTTCGTATTTCCCTGTTAATATATCTTGCCCGAGAGATTCTGCTAATTTATAAGATAAGTTACGATTCGCGGCTCGGCGTTGCTGATCGTGATTCATATTTGTTCTCCTATATATATGATTTTTATATATGCTACAATTTAAACTAGACTAAGTAAATATGATAATTAACAAATTATAAAATAAATTATATAAATTAGGGTTCAGTTATCATAACAAAGATTTACATATCGACATTATGATTTTTTCTTTATAGAATCATTTTTCATTATTTATTAAGTTAATCATCATTTTTAACATCGGAGAGAAAATATGCAATGTCATCGTTTAAATGAACTGCTTGAGTTATTGAAACCTGAATGGGAAAAAGATTCTGACTTAAATCTTCTGCAAATGATCGATAAATTAGCTCAGGAAGCTGGTTTTAAAGGACCTTTAAATGAGTTAACAGACGATGTTCTTATCTATCATTTAAAGATGCGTAATAGTCAAGAAGATGAAGCCATCCCCGGTCTTGAAAAAGATTATGAAGATGACTTCAAAACAGCCATATTAAGAGCGCGCGGTATTATTAAAGATTAGTTACGCCAAAAAGCAGGGAAGAAAAGGACTAAAACTGTCAATATTTCAAGTCTTCCCATCAACATACCAATACTTAATATCCATTTCGCTGCGTCTGAAAGCGTAGCAAAATTTCCAGTTGGACCAATAATATCACCCATTCCTGGCCCTACGTTAGCTACAGCAGTAACTGCGCCAGTAATGCTGGTGATAGGATCTAATCCCAATATTCCCAATAATGCAGCAATAATCACGATAGTAAGCACAAAGGTTAGGGCAAAGGCGACGACCGAGCGCACTATATCATCAGTGACGGGACGACCGTTATAGCGTTGAATAAATATTCCTGATGGATGGATAAGTTGTAACATTTGTTTTTTTAGCAAAGCAATGGCAACTTGGAAGCGAAAAATTTTAATACCACCAGCGGTAGATCCAGAACAGGCCCCCACGAGCATAAGAAAAGCAAAAACAATGGAAGGAAAAGGCCCCCAAGCGGAAAAATCGCTTAAGCCAAATCCTGTTGTAGTAATAACCGATATGGTATTAAAAAGAGAGATACGAAAAGCATCTAATGGAGCAAATTGGTGTGTCATTGAAAGCCAAATGCTGACCGAAATGCTTGCCATTAAAGTAATAAAAATAAAGCCTAATACTTGAGCGTCTTTAAAGAAAAGCCAGATATTTTTATGTTTTAGCGCTTGTACTAAAAGAAGAAAAGGGATTCCTCCAGCAAACATAAAGGCAATGGCAACCCAATGTGCTGAATGACTAAAGTGATTCATTGATGCATCTGAGGTTGAGTATCCGCCCGTTGAAATGGTAGTGAAGGCATGATTTATGGCGTCAAAGAAAGTCATACCACAAAACATATAACTAATGATACAACAGATGGTCAGTCCCAGATAGACAAGCATAATATTCAGGGCGACAGATTTGGCCCGTGGGGAACTTTTATCTGACCAGTCTGATGATTCTGTTTGGAAGAGTTTCATTCCGCCGACATTGAGCATGGGAAGGACAGCAACAGCAATAACAATAAAGCCAACACCACCTAACCATTGTAATAAACTTCTCCATAGCAGAATACTGGGAGCCATATCATCCAGCCCACTGAGTACCGTAGAGCCTGTTGTGGTGACCCCCGACATGGTTTCAAAGAAAGCGTCGGTAAAACTAATATGGGTAATAAAAATGAAGGGAAGTGCTGCAAAAGTACTGACAAGTCCCCATACAAGTGTGGTGATAAGAAACATATCACGAACATTCATGGTGAATTTATCACTTTTGCCGAAAGTAATGCAGATGAAAGAGGCAATGTGGGTAATGACCACCGCTTGAGCAAAATCGGTAAATTCTTTAGTGGCACCGACTAATGCAACAATCATAGGTATCCACATAAACATAGCTAGCCTAGATAACACCTGACCAATAACAAATAAGATAGGGCGATAATTTAGCATAATTTATAAGAATAGTGCGTTAGGTTGAAAAAGGCGTTCAATTTCAGGAACATGTTTTTTGTTCAATAAGAACATAATGACGTGATCATTTTGTTGAATGATGGTGTCTTCTTTGCCAATAATGACTTCATTGTTCCGGACAATAGCACCAATAGTGATACCTAATGGAAGTTTGAGGTCGGTGAATCTTTTACCAATAACCTGAGAGGTTTGTGCATCTCCGTGAGCGATGATTTCAATGGCTTCCGCAACGCCTTTTCGTAATGATGAAACATTGACTATATCCCCACGTCTCACATGGGTTAATAATGCGGAGATAGTGGTTAGTTGTGGAGAAATGGTAACATCAATAAAGTTTTCTTGCATTAAATCAACATAAACCGAACGTTGAATGAGTACAATAGCTCGCTTTACTCCCATTTTTTTTGCTAGCATGGAAGACATAATATTGGCTTCATCATCATTAGTTAAGGTGATAAAAACATCCGTTTGATCTATATGTTCTTCATTTAAAAGCTCTTGATCGGAGGCATCACCACAAAAGACAGTGGTTTTTTCTAGTTGTTCTGAGAGGGCTTCAGCACGAGTAAAATCTTTTTCAATGAGTTTGACGTTATAGGTGTTTTCAATGCGAGCGGCAAGGCCGGCACCTACATTTCCCCCACCTAAGATCATGATTCGTTTATAAGGTTTCTCTAATCGTTGTAGTTCACTAATAACGGTACGAATATTGCCATTTTCTGTAATGAAAAAAACTTCATCGCCAGCTTCTATAATGGTTGAACCTTGAGGTCTTATTGCTTGATCTTTCCGGTAAATTGCGACTATACGTACGTCTATGTAAGGCATGTGTTCTTTTAATGTGGAAATAGAGTTGCCAATAAGAGGACCACCATAAAAAGCTTTTACACAAACAAGTTTTACCCGATTCTGTGCAAAATCCACCACTTGTAGTGCTCCTGGGTACTCAAGTAGTTTTTGTACATAATCAATAAGTAAGCGTTCTGGTGTAATTAAATAATCAATGGGTATAGCATCGGGTTGAAATAAACGTTTTCTTTCTTCTATATATTCTGGAGAGCGAATGCGTGCGATACGATTAGGCGTGTTATATAAAGAATAGGCTATTTGACACGCGATCATGTTGGTTTCGTCATTACTGGTTACCGCCACGAGCATGTCAGCATCTTGTGCGCCCGCATCCTTTAATGCTGAGGGGTGACTTGCTTGTCCTTGGATGACGCGTAAATCGAATTTATCTTGTAATTCACGCAGTCGATTTATATCTTTATCAATAATGGTAATATCATTATTTTCATTGACCAGGTGTTGTGCCAATGTGGATCCAACTTCACCGGCACCAAGGATTATAATTTTCATCAAGACCTCTTAATATTATTACTCTTTACGTAATAGCGCGTAGTAAAAACCATCCATGGCTTTTTCACCAGGTAAAATTTGTTGCCCAATAGCATCGTTTTTCGAGATTAAGGTTGCCGTTGGTGTTTCGGCTATAAAATGTTTAATTTGTTCACTATTTTCTTGTTGGGAAATAGAGCAGGTTGCATAAAGTAATGTACCGCCTGATTTGAGTTGTTCCCACATAGCCGTGAGTATCTCTGCTTGTAAATGGGCTAGCGCCTCAATATCAGGTGCGCGACGTAACCATTTTATGTCAGGATGACGACGTATAACGCCTAATGCAGAACAGGGCGCATCTAGTAAAATACGATCAAATTTTTCACCTGTCCACCATGATGTTGGATAACGCGCATCACCACATATAATTTCTCCTTCGAGATGTAAACGAGAAAAATTATCTTCTACACGTTCCAATCTATGGGAATCAAAGTCCACTGAGACTAACTTAACACTAGGTTGTCGTTCTAGAATATGTGCACTTTTACCGCCAGGGGCAGCACAAGCATCTAAAATAAGTTCATTTTCTTGAGGTTGCAGATATTCCACAGCTAATTGTGCTGCGGCATCTTGTACTGACACCCATCCATCTTCAAATCCGGGTAATTTGTGAACATCACAAGGTGATTTTAAACATAAAGCATCTTGAGCTTGTGGATGAATACTCGCTTCGATATCGTTTTCTTCAAGTAGGGCAAGGTATTGATCGCGGCTATTGTATTGACGATTCACGCGTAACCACATAGGTGCTCGTGTATTATTGGCTTCCAGAATAGATTCCCATTGATCGGGATATTGATCTTGAACTAATTTAATTATCCAACCAGGATGACCATATTTCCCTGCAGCAAAAGAGGTTGCTTGAGCATCTAAATCAATAGCCTCGCGCTGATAATTACGTAAGATAGCATTGACTAATCCTTTTAAACGAGGTTCTCTTAGTTCTTGAATTGCATTAACTGTTTCACTGATTGCAGCATGATCAGGAATGCGCATATAGATTAGTTGATATAGACCTACAAGAATGAGATGGTGACAAACTCGTTTTTTCCCCTTTAAAGGTGTTTCCATCAATTCAGAAACTGTTGCTTCTAATCTAGGTAACCAGCGTAAAACGCCGTAACAGATTTCCTGTAGTAATGCTGAATCTCGAGGATCAATACGTTGTTGTTCTTGAGGAAGAACAGCAGATAAAGATTGTCCTTTATCAACAACTTGAAAAATAACTTTTGCAGCAGCAGTTCTGACATTCATATTATTTGATCTCAGTTTATAAAAATTATGTTATATGGCGATACATTGGGTATAGATTTATGCACAATGATAGTCTTGGCTTAAATAATCAATGTTTTTTGATATATTAAAGTTGCGTGTTTGGCTCGAACCATTCCTTACGTGAGTTGAGAACATCTACAACAGGCATAGCTTTTTTTCCCGGAATTTGTAGTTTTGTTATACATAAAATTCCCTCTCCCGTTGCCACGCAAATACCTTTTTTAGTGGCTGATAAAATGGTGCCAGCGGGGGCAGTGGTATCTATACCTTTAATGTGAGCTTCCCATACTTTAATATTCATTTCTTTTAAAACAAAATAGCTTATCGGCCAAGGATTAAAAGCTCGAATACAGCGTTCTATATGTTGCGCAGAGTCACTCCAATTAATTTTTGCTTCTTCTTTAGATAACTTTTGCGCGTAGGTGGCTAGGCTATCTTCTTGTTTTTGTGGAGTGATATTACCATCACTGATGTCATCGAGAGTATCACATAAAATTTGAGGACCTAATAATGCTAGTTTATGATACATGGTTTCGCTGGTATCCGTTGGCATAATAGGTTCTTTAGCTATACGAATAATATCTCCCGTATCCATGCCTTTATCTAGCTGCATAATAGTGACACCAGTTTCGGTATCACCAGCCCACAATGCGCGTTGAATCGGCGCTGCCCCTCGCCATTTAGGAAGAACAGAACCATGCACATTAATACAACCTAAACGCGGAGTATTTAATATGACTTCAGGCAGTATAAGACCATAAGCGACGACAACCATAATATCTGCATGTAAATGAGCGAGTTCTTGCTGAGCGGTTTCATTAGTTTTAAATGTAGTAGGTTGAAATACATTGAGGTTATTTTCTACAGCTACTTTTTTAACTGGACTAGCCGTAAGTTTTTTCCCACGTCCTGCCGGGCGATCGGGTTGAGTATAAACGCCAATAATTTCATGATGGGTGTTTAATAGTGCTTTGAGATGTTCGGCGGCAAAATCAGGTGTACCTGCAAATATAATTTTTAATGCTTGACTCACAATAGCCTCTTTATCGATTATTTCGTTGTTGATATTTTTTGATTTTTTTTAACTTTTCTTCAATACGACGTCGTTTAAGTGGTGATAAATAATCTATAAATAATTTACCATCTAAGTGGTCGATTTCGTGTTGAATACAAATAGCCAGTAGTTCATCTGCTTCAAATTCGTAAGGTTTTCCATGGCGATCAAGGGAACGTACTTTGACTTTTTCTGCTCGAGGCACAAAAGCTCTAATTTCAGGAATAGAGAGACAACCTTCCTCAATCCCTGTTTCACCTTCTTTTTCCAGTATTTCTGGATTGATAAGCACTCGAGGTTGATCTCGGGTATCAGAAACATCGATGACGACGAGACGTTTTAATTGGCCTATTTGAGGGGCGGCAAGGCCGACACCGTCTTCTTCATACATGGTCTCCACCATATTGTCGATTAGCTCCTGAAGTTCAGGCGTAAAATCATCAATAGGTTTTGAAACCTTATGTAAATCAATATCTGGTTCAGTTAATACAGTGAGTAGAGACATAAAAATTTACCTTTTTATTATTCGTTATCATTATCATAAAGATGTTAAGAGAGGAATAATAACATTTTTATAGAGCAAATTTAAAAAATTCTTGTAAAAATACAGTAAGTATCAACGAAATTGTGGGCTTATGTCCGTAAAAAAATCTTTTTACACAAAAAAATATCAGAGAGAGGAAATAAAGGTATCTTAAGATTAATATTTTAAGTGATAAAGAAGACTTTCATGGATTTGGTTAATTGGTTGAAATTAGCTGATATCCCTCATGTCGGTGGGGAGAGAATTAGGGAGCTATTATTATCAGATAAGCTAAAAATATTAGATATTTGTTTAGAATGGCAAGCGTACAAACATCATCACATATTAACATTAGAATATGCGCTTTATCCGGAATTATTAAAACAAATCAGCTCGCCTCCGCCTTTATTATTTGTCAAAGGTGATCTTAATTTATTATCTTTACCGCAACGGGGGATTATAGGTAGCCGTAATGCGACACCTATGGCAAGACCTAATTTTTTCCCCCGTAGAAATCGAATTATTTCTGGGCTTTTATTAGGGGGTATTGTTGAATGTACACAAAAAAGTGGTTCCCTTATTACCGCAATATATGCTTTAGAGCAAAATAGAGATGTGTTTGCTATGCTGGGATCGATTAATAATCCTATGGCAAAAAGACCACATAATTTGATAAAACAAGGGACTTATCTTGTTGACTCACCTGCTGATATTCTCAATGTGATTGCCGGAAGCATGAAAAATATGTTACCGAGTCATTCAGGGTGTTTTTCCGATAAGCCATTGTATTCAAATTCAGTACAAGAGGAACTTCTTTTAGATCCTATTTTAAATAGTGTCGATTATGAGGAACCCCCCACAGATTTGGTGGCGAAGCGTTGCAGTTTACCTATTCAAGATGTATTGTCAAAATTGGTCGAATATGAATTGCAAGGATTAGTCATAAAGACATCCGGTGGTTATCAAAGAAAGAGGTAAAGATGGAAGAGGGAAAAGTATTTCACCAACGGGAAATTAAAATTATTAAAACATTAGATATGCCTTGTCCTGAATGCTCTGGTGTTTTAGTTTTAAAACAAGGACGATATGGCATGTTCATTGGCTGCTCAAATTTTCCTGAATGCCGATATATTGCTCAAACTCAAGAGCAAAATAATACAGATATTGTTTGTCCAATTTGTAGAAAAGGTCATTTAGTTCAAAGAAAAAGTCGCTTTGGTAAAGATTTTTATGCTTGTGATACTTATCCTCAATGTCATTTTGCTGTAAATGATAAACCCCTGGCTGGGAAGTGTGAAAAATGTGGTTTTCCCCTATTAGTAGAGAAAAAAATAGCAGGTAAAAAAACAAGGGTTTGTGCAGATAAAAAATGTCATCAAAGTCAAAGTGATTGAGAGAAGTATTAATGATTGCATTTCTTTTTAATTTACTTATTATCTAAAGATTCTATTCATTAATAAATATAACGAGGATTTATGTCACAAGCATTTGTCGCTATTCTTATGGGATCAGATTCTGATCTTCCAGTTATGCAATCAACAATAGATGTGCTTACATCATTTTCTATTGCCTACGAAGTTAAAGTTACCTCTGCACACAGAACCCCCGCAGTTACGCATGAATATGTAGAAGATGCGGAAGCCCGTGGTTGTAAAGTATTTATTTGTGCCGCTGGCCTTGCTGCCCATCTTGCTGGTGCTGTTGCTGGTATTACCACTAAACCTATTATTGGCGTGCCAGTTGATGCGGGGCCATTACAAGGCATGGATGCACTTTTGTCTACAGTTATGATGCCTGGTGGTGTGCCTGTTGCAACGGTAGCTATTGGGAAAGCAGGTGCTAAAAATGCGGGGTATTTAGCGGCTCAAATTCTTGCAGTGGCAGATGATGATTTAGCTCAAGCTGTCAAAGAAGAACGTCATAAAAACGCCTTAGCTGTCATGGCAAAGGATGCGGCTTTGCAACAAAAATTACAAAATAATCAATGAGTACTATTGCAGATGCAGTCATTGCGTTAGCCAAAGGTGGTGTCGTTGCTTATCCAACCGAAGGGGTATTTGGCTTAGGTTGTGATCCTGATAATGGAGAGGCTGTTCAAAGGTTATTAGCGATAAAAAAACGTCCTCAAGAAAAAGGGCTAATTTTAATTGCGGCTTCCATTGAACAATTATTACCTTATATTGATTTATCTTCTTTATCAGTGCAGATAAAAAAAGATCTAGTAAATAGTTGGCCTGGGCCTAATACTTGGGTTGTACCTAAAAGTCGAAAAGTGACTTCTTGGATTTCTGGGCAATTTAATTCTGTCGCTGTAAGGGTGTCTGATCATCCTTTAGTTCAATCTTTATGCCAGGTCTATGGCAAACCTATTACTTCAACTAGTGCTAACTTATCGGGACAACCTTCTTGTACTACTTATTCTGAAGTTGTTGAAAATCTTAGTCATGAAGTTAACGTTATTATAGAAGGAAAAGTGGGGAGTTTAGGTGGTTCGACGAGTATTCGAGATGCAATGACAGGACATTATTTAAGGCGGTAGATTATATGGATAAATACATCGTTGTGGGGAATCCCATAAAACATAGCAAATCACCTCAAATTCATCATGCTTTTGCGCAGCAAACCGGGCAAAGTATGGATTACAGTATGTTTGAAATTGCACTGGGAAACTTTGCTTCTTATATGGATAATTTTTTTTCTGAAAAAGGATGTGGTGTTAATATTACCGTCCCTTTTAAGCAAGATGCTTATCAATATGCGGATGTATTAAGTACAAGAGCTCAATTAGCTGGTGCGGTTAATACACTCAAAAGACAAGAAGATGGAACTATTCTTGGAGACAATACTGATGGTGAAGGATTAGTAAAAGATCTTTTGGCTCATGAAGTGTGTCTAAAAGGAAGCCGAATTTTATTAATTGGTGCTGGTGGTGCCGCTCGTGGTGTTATTTATCCATTGTTGCAACAATTACCTAAAAATATGGTTATTGTTAATAGAACAAGAGAAAAAGCGCTCAAGTTAGCACAGCATTTTCATACTTATGGGCCTATTGTTGGTTTTGGACATGATGAAATAGGGGCGCAAGAATTTGATCTCGTCATTAATGCGACATCAGCAAGTCTTTCTGGGAACTTACCATCTATTCCAACTTCAATTTTTCCATCTAGTTGTTGTGTTTATGACATGATGTATAGTTCGAATACAACAGTTTTTAATCAATGGGCTACAAAACATGGAGCTAGATTGTGCTTAGATGGTTTAGGAATGTTAGTGGGACAAGCTGCTGAAAGTTTTTTTATTTGGAGAAATATATATCCAGAAACTAAACCTGTTCTCATGGATATGCGGAAGTTATTAGATCAAGAAAAATAATTAGATATTGAGAAATATAAACATTTTCATAAAAAGTCCTTGCAATGAAAAAATAGATCTCTATAATGCGCTCTCGCTGTCACGGAAAA
>Ga0055584_100004003_pt1 | contig 14437 bp, 7 predicted proteins | sample OSDHelmetaG_FD_58716 | JGI IMG/M metagenome (GOLD analysis project Ga0055584, IMG submission 58716) | Pelagic marine sediment microbial communities from the LTER site Helgoland, North Sea, for post-phytoplankton bloom and carbon turnover... | ecosystem: Environmental > Aquatic > Marine >... | reverse complement strand
GCCACCGCCACCGCCACCGACAAGTCGAGCAACCTGACCGATGAGCTTGCCAGCCTGCAGGCCTTTCCCAGAAATGAGGTCATCTGATACGGCTGCGCAGAGCATAACTTTGCCGGCGTCCATATCGGCGCTTCCAAGAAGGCAGACGTGCCCATCGCCAACTTGGTCCCGCAGATCGCTCACGAGCGTCTGCAGAGCATTACCGTCAGCACCATCTACCCTTCCTGTGATAAGCTTGATACCTGAAACGGCGTGTGCGCCATCGATCAATGAGGATATCTTGCCACGCAGGGCTTCGATGCGCAGAGATTCTGCCTCTTTCTCCAGAGACTTCGTGCGAGCAAGGAGGTCAGCGACTTCCTCATCTGTTGGTCGCTGCAAAGTCTTGAACTGACCGCGTACGCGAGCGAGCTCCTCTGCTTCCTGTCTGGTGAAGAGCAGCGCGTCCATTCCAGCGACGGCTTCCACACGGCGAATGCCGGCGGCAACGGAGCCTTCGCTCGTAAAGCGGAAGAGCCCAATTTCTCCAGTCGCATTCACATGGATACCGCCACACAATTCGATCGAGTACGCAGGATCAAACGTGATCATGCGGACTTTTTCGCCGTACTTCTCGCCAAAAAGGGCCGTAGCGCCTCGCGACAAAGCCTCCTTGATCGGTACGTCGCGGTCTTCCTGCTTGGCAATGTTGCGCTGGATGACGGCGTTGACCCGGTTTTCGACGGCCTTTAGTTCCTCATCGCTCACTTTCTCGAAGTGGCTGAAGTCGAAGCGCAAGTGGTTCGGCGTAACCAGAGATCCCTTTTGAGCCACATGGTCACCCAGCTCTTCCCTGAGCGCTGCGTGCATCAGATGAGTCACCGAGTGATGCTTCACGATGCGGGCGCGACGCGCTGCATCAACAGTGGCGCGAACATCGGAGGAAGCATCAACGGGAAGACGCTCGACACGATGAATGATCTTACCGGCCTGCTTCTGGGTGTCCAATACAAGGATTTCTTCTCCACCGATGTTTAGAATCCCGATATCTCCAATCTGACCACCACTTTCGGCGTAAAATGGCGTCGCGTCCAGCACGAGTTCGTGAAACGATTCTCCGTCCTTGCTTTCTACGGTGCGCATCGCGCGAATGCGAGCATCGCCCTCGTCAGCTTCATAGCCAGTGAACGTTGAGTCACCGCCCTTGGAAATGATTCTCCAGCCATCCTCTCCTGACATATCGATTTTGAAGGAGGTCGCTGCCCGCGCTCTCTCCTTCTGCTCTGTCATTAGCTCGGCATAGCGCTTCATGTCCACATCGTACCCTTCTTCACGCGCCATGAGCTGCGTGAGGTCGACTGGGAATCCGTAGGTGTCGTGCAGCAAAAAGGCGAGTTCGCCTGGCATTGTCTTCTTAAGAGCGCTTGCAATGTGGTCCTTAGAAATATCCTCATCCGACATTTCGTGCGAGTAGGCCTTACGAAGCAAGTCCATTAGGGACTTGTTCTGTTTGACCTCATCGGGAATCGAAGTCTCAGAATCGGAGTCGTTTTTCGCGATTCTTTCAGCGTGGCGACTAAAGATTTCAAACAGTTCGATACCCGTACCAAGCGTCTCAAGGAAGCTCTCTTCTTCGGCGCGAATAACACGCTCGATGTACGACTGCCCTTTGACCAGTTCAGGGAATTGCTCACCCATCTCGTTTACAACCACATCGACCAACTCGCACAAGACAGGCTTGCGGAAGCCTAGGGTCTGATATCCATATCGCACAGCGCGGCGTAAGATGCGTCGAATCACATATCCGCGTCCAACATTTCCGGGCATAACACCGTCAGCAACAGCAAACGAAATAGTGCGAAGGTGATCGGCCATGACACGCAAGGCAATGGCCTGCTTCTCATCTCCACTCGCCAAAACCTCCGCATACGAAGCGCCTTCTGTAACCTTGCTGCGAGCTGAAATAGCGTCCAGGATGGGGCCGAAGAGATCCGTATCGTAATTCGATTTCTTGCCTTGTAGCACGGCTACGACGCGCTCAAAGCCCATACCTGTATCGACGTGCTTTGCTGCGAGTGGTTTCAGCGATCCGTCCTGCTGAGCGTTGTACTGTATGAAAACCAGATTCCAGATCTCGATGACCTGAGGATGGTCTTTATTAACCAACTCAATACCCGGCACCGCTGCTCGCTCTTCATCTGAGCGCATGTCTACGTGAACTTCTGAACATGGGCCGCACGGTCCCGTGTCGCCCATCATCCAGAAGTTGTCCTTCGAATCGCAATACATCACATGCTCTGCTGGAAGAGTCGTTTCCGACCGCCAGAATGCTGCTGCTTCCTCATCGGGCTCCAAACCCAACTTTTGATCACCCTCATGCACGGTGGCATACAGGCGCGACGGATCAAGGCCCCACTGATCTACCAATAATTCCCAAGCCCACGAAATAGCTTCCTTCTTGAAGTAATCCCCAAAACTCCAGTTTCCTAACATCTCGAAGAAAGTGTGGTGATACGTGTCGTATCCCACCTCGTCAAGATCGTTGTGTTTACCTGATACCCGGAGGCACTTCTGCGTATCTGCCGCACGGACATAAGAACGCGTTCCCTCGCCCAAAAACACATCCTTGAACTGGTTCATCCCAGCGTTCGTAAACATTAGTGTCGGGTCGTTTCCGGGGACGATTGCGTCTGAAGGAACCACCTGATGACTTTTATTACGAAAGAAGTCGAGGAATTCCGAACGGATCTGCTGGGCGGATTTCACGGGAAAAGACGGTTTTGTGCAGGCATCAGCGCACAGTGGGTTGAAATGAAAAGGCCGTTTTTCCAGTATGCAATCCGTTGCATCACTTTCGGAAAATCGGCCACTTCGGCAGTATTTGCGTTTGCCAATATACGCCACGCAAACCTTTTGCTTGTTGCTGTGATCCAACCTTCGACGGGACCAAACTGAGGTTAGTAACAACTACCTGATCATACCAACCTCGTTGCTGTTATCACACTACTGTAACTACGCGAGGCCAGTACCCGTACTTCTTCTGGTCTATTTACTCCATCTTCCGTTCGACATCGCTATGCGTACCAAATTAATCGCAGCTCTACTCGCCGTACTAACCACTCTTGGCGGCCTAAACCTTTTCCAAAGCATCAAAAAGCGCATGATGCCTGAATCCGAGGCGAAAACCTACGTCGTTTCCCATAAGCGGACTGATCGTGTCGTTGTCCAGAAAAGAGAGGGAAACCGCGAGCGAATCCTCATCCGGGTTGGTGGAGAAATTGAGACAACCGTAAAAACTGACATCATGCTTGAATCGGTTGTCAAGATCTCTTCTGGTACCGAATCGATGATCAGTGAGCGTTTCACTGTCGACCGTGGAGATAACCTGATAGTTACCATCTCCCATGCAGACGTCGAAATCGAAACAGGCTCAAGCTCAGAAGCAGAAGTCGAAGTTCGTCTTGATGCCTATCGCTCAGAGAAGGCTCGCGAGCAGTTTAAGCGCATGAATTGGCGCGTCTATCAGGATGGCGATGATGTTGTTGTATTAGCTGATGAGGTTCGCGGTAACTGGAACGTAGACATGGACATATCGGTGCATATCCTGATTCCAAGTGAGTTCAACGTAGATCTTGAAACATCTCATGGCGACTTAGAACTCGGGAATTTGCGCGGCACACTCAAAATGACGTCATCTCATGGCGACGTGCACACCGCCGATGTTGAGGGTGATCGTATCTGGGTCCAGACCTCTCACGGCAGAATCAGCGGTGGTGATTTCAGCGCTCCTTGGGTTGACGTCCAGACCTCACATGCTGACATCGCAATGAATTCGGTCAACAGCAAGGAATTTAACGCCACGACCTCACATGCAGATATTGATATTGAAAGCGTCGTAGGAGTTTCGCGCATCGTTACCTCGCATGGCGATGTCAGCGTAGAACTAGACTCAGCTGACGGCGCTCAAATTGAAACTGAGCATGGTGATGTAGAGCTCCGCATCAACGCAAAGACCGGTTATGACCTCGATGTGCGCGCCGAAGAAGTAAGCATCTCTTCTTCCTTGGATGTCTCAGGTCGCATGGGCGAGGACTTTGTGGATGGAAGCATTGCAGGTGGTGGTGCTCAGATTCGAGTTCGCACAACGCATGGTGAGATCTCGGTCAACTGACCCTACCATACGAATCGACAAATATGAGAAAGGGTGGCGGACCAAATGGTCCGCCACCCTTTTCTTTCGACACAAGCGCCGAACGCTTAGAACGCACCCCCAAAGAACAGCGCGTTGAAAAACAACCGTTGACTACCAACCCAATAGGCCCGGAAGTTCAAGCGGTCCATGAACAGGATCGTATTTCCCTGTCCGTAACTCCCCGCTAAAACGGCGGGCCCACCCGCTAGCTGAGCGGCTTTCTCCTCTGAGAGATAACCCGAGAGCAAAGGCTGATCTGAATACTGCCCTACAAGATGGGCATCACTTCCATCGAAGGTATACATCGATGATCCCTGCCTCAGAACAGGAAGTCTTTCAGGCAAGCCGTAGGCCAGCGGGTGCGTCGTGTCGAGGGAGACCTCGAAAATAGACCCTCCAATACCCTGGGCGCCTCTAGCTTCATCCATGAGGTGATATGGAAGTCCTTCGAGCAACGAATCTATGTCGACTGTCTGACTCTCTACGTCAAAAAGACCCTGCGAGCCGGCCCAGTTTGCCATGCCCGAGAGCATAACCAACGTTCCGCCGCTACGCGTCCACGCTTTGAGCGACTCGGTGGCATCGGCGCTGTATGACCCACCTGGAAGTACAATAACTGAATACCTCGACAGATCGGCACGTCCAAGACTAGAAGGTTCGATTAACGATACAGGCAAACGAAAGCGCTCACCCATTGCATGCCAAGCCTCCCCGGCTGAGCCTGAGGATAACCCGCTTCCGGCAGCGAGAGCGATTTGAACAGGACGGAGCGTACTGGTGCTACTTCCACCCAAATCTGGGCCCATGGGCGTTAAGCCCGTGTCTGCAGAATAAATGGATACATGATCCTCACGGACAGCCGTCTGAATGATCTCATGCACAACGTTTAGATCCTGCGTCATCCCCGGCATATCCCGTCCTTTGAATGGGATTATAACCGAGCCCCGATCAAACGAGACCTCTTCTCCATCGACCAAGGCCGTGAATGGTTGATGTGCCAAGCGTAACGGTATACCAGCTTGTTGCAATCGAAAAACAGTCCGTGGTGCAAAGAGTCTGTCCCACCTTAAAAGGTATGCAACACCATCTGTACCTCCATAAAGACGTCCTCCATCGAGCTCTGCGTACATAAGCTCATCACCTATAATGCCGTCTGGGGAAGATGTCATCTCCAGGAAATCCACATCAAACGCGAGTGGGAGCGTCCATGTAGATACATCGTAAAACAAAGAATCTTCGTAAACCAACGTCCGCTCTGTGAAGGACTTGATCGCCTTGAACTGGAGCTGATTGGCCGGCACGACAGCTCCTTGACCAGCGCGAACTGTGCGTCCACCAACGGTTACGTCTTTTGTTAGCGCATAGAACTCGACGCGATGACGCTGCAGCGTCTGCATAAACATTTGTGCGCGAGTACGTCCATCAGCCATATCCAGGACCCAAGCTTTCGTCTTCGATTTGCTCGCCTCTTCGAGGGCATCAAGGTAGAAGTCTCGCTGATAACGCAGCATGTCCTGACGCATTCCAATGCCAGCATGCAGGGTCGTGAGCGAAGTCACATATTGGTTGAGAACCGTGAACGCATAGTGGAGGTCGCCATCTGATGCTGCTCCGATCAATGCACGGGACGAAGCCTGTTCGAACAAGATGCCGACGCCCCCATTGACATCCGGAAACGCTGATCCCTTGCCCAGGAAAAAATCATCATAGCTTTCTTCTGAGTAGTACGCTGATCCCACAGCATCCAGGCCCCGGGCATGATAGGTGCCAATTCTTGCAGTAAGCTCAGTGTTCAAAACCGGAGTATTCGGGTTATTCCTGGTTGGAATGCCCGGCTGGAAAAAGAATGTTGCGTTTCCGCCCATCTCGTGGTGATCGGTCAAAATATGGGGCCGCCAGGTGTGAAAAAGCTCGATTCGCCCCTTCGACTCCGGGTGCTGAGCCACCATCCAATCCCTGTTCAGGTCAAACCAGTAATGATTCGTCCGTCCACCAGGCCATGGCTCGTTGTGCTCGCGATCCTGCGGGTCATTAGTGGCAACGCCTCCACGATTTCGGTTCACCCAATCGCCAAAGCGGTCCCGACCATCAGGGTTGAACATGGGCACGATGAGGATGATGGCACTGTCGAGCGCCTCATCAATCTCAGACCCTTGGCCTGCTGCCAAGTGATAGAGATACAATAAGGAGGCTTCTGTACCTGAAGCTTCATTTCCGTGCACACTGTAGCCTTGATACAGGACTACCGGCATATCGGCTAGATCTGCATCTGAAACAGAAGCGGGATCATCAGCCACCCGCTGCTGCATCGCAAGAATCTCATCTAGGCGAGCATGATTCGCTGGAGATGTCACGATGGCATGAATCAGGTTGCGGCCCTCGTAGGAGCGTGCATGCACGTCTAGCGTCACGCGATCACTCACACCTGCGACAGCGCGGAAATAGGCTTCAACCTCATGCGGTACCGTGTGTTTAGTACCAATGACGTGCCCAATCACGGACTCCGGAGTTGGAATAGACCTGTCGTACGACTCTGCGCCGTCCGTCGGCGCATCCATTGCAAAGGGCAGAGATTGTGCCTGAGAAAGGGAGACTACGAAGAGAAAACAGCAAAGTGCTGTTGAGTGCAGGATTCTGCGCATAGATAGATCGAAGTGAACGAAATGAATGATAATATCAGCGTTTGGTCACCGTAGAAACCCAAACACCAGGCGCGACCTAAGGATTAATCTCTCGTGTAGAGAGCGGCGAGGTCGACAAGGAAGCCACCTTCGGAATTAGCTGCTGCGAACTTGCCGTTTCCACCCCAGATCTCTGCGCCACCTACTTCACCAGCAGTATTAAGAGCATAGAACTGGACATTGAAGTTGGGACGTCCGTTTTCGTCAAGAAGGTGAGCCACTTTAGTGTGGTCTGAAATACGCTTGCAGGCGAATAGGCAGGCAGCTTCGGGGGAGTCTCCTTCGCGCATGCGCTCTACTATTAAGAAGGAAGCAAGTGTTTCGAGATTTGCTTCACCTCTACCCGTCGAACCGGCTGCACCGACTTCATTATCGCAGTATAGTCCTGCACCAATGATCGGTGAGTCGCCCACACGTCCGGGAATTTTAAAAGCCATACCCGACGTGGTCGTGACAGACGAAATATTGCCTGCAAGGTCAATAGCCGAACAATGAATCGTACCCCACGAGCGCTTTTGAGGGACATAGTCAGAGCCAATTATGGCGTCAGACGGGTCATGCGGCGGTAAATATTCGTCCCGATTGGACAGGTTTTCGCGCCAACGGACCCACATTTCGCGTGCTTGCTCGGTCAAAAGATTTTCGACGGGAAAACCGTGCATAACCGCAAAGTCTTGTGCACCCTTACCCACAAGATTGACGTGGTCGGTGCGCTCAAGAACCAGTTTTGCGACCTTCGAAGGGTACTTGATGCCTTCAATACAGGCCACAGAGCCTGCACGACCAGTTGGTCCGTGCATAACAGCTGCATCGAGTTGGACGATGCCGAGAGCATTGGGCGCTCCCCCGTATCCTACACTCGTATCATTCGGATCCTCCTCCACCAGATTCACTCCGGCAACCACGGCCTCAAGTGCATCTGCACCACCTTGTATCAGTTCCATAGCTTTTAGAACCGATTGCTGCCCATTCCGGCTACTAATTACTAGGGGTCCGTCGGCCTTCTTATTAGGTAAGACCGATGAAGCTGCACTCACGACTCGAGGTGCGGATCCTAATGTGGCTGCTGCAACGGACGCAACGGCTGATTTCTTGAGGAAATCCCTGCGGGATTTAGTGGTGGATTGTCCCATACTACTTGTGACCTTAGAGGTTAACTTGGCGATACTCGTCCTAACGTAAGACACGGCAACGATTCGCACCAACCGTTGCACTACCCCTTACGGCAACTTTCGCACAACCTGCAGCCTTAACTGCACCTTTTACCGATGACTTCTCCTATCGGACGCTTTCACGTACTTACGGATTTTACTTTTCAACAACGGTTTAGCCATGCCAAGCTCGCAGCTTTGGCTATCGAAGGTGGTGCAGATGTCATTCAATTTCGTCAAAAGCTCGGTGCTATTCAGGATATTCTTTCCAATGCCCACGCCGTCGCGAAAGTATGCCACGACGCAGAGATTCCTTTGGTGATCAATGACCGAATCGACATCGCCTTAGCCGTCGGTGCGAGTGGCGTACATCTTGGGCAAACTGACATGCCTCTACTAGATGCGCGGTCAATTCTAGGACCTGATGCCATCATCGGCATCACTGCTCCCTCCATCCCCCAAGCGCGTAAAGCGCTCGAATGTGGCGCAGACTACATCGGGTTTGGCCCCGTCTTCCCCACCCAATCCAAGGCTAATTCAACACCGATCAAAGGCCTTGAAGGTGTTCTCGAAATGGCTAACAATGTCGATATACCCATCATTGGCATCGCCGGCATTACGGCTCTTCGTGCGCCTGATATACTGAGAGCGGGAGCACATGGTGTGGCCGTAATGACGGCTATCTCTTTGGCTGATGACCCCGTGGTAGCATCTCGTGAGTTCAGAGAGGCAATTGATGCCGTTGCCGCTAGGCGCTAGATTCCCGTATCTGATCAATCAAAAATTCCATGTCAAACCAATTCATACGCCGAGTTGCCGCTCTTCGAGCTGCCATGCACCAATCTGGCCTAGATTCCGTTCTGTTAAACCCTGGCCCCTCGATGCCCTACTTGTCGGGCCTGCATTTTCACATAAGCGAACGGCCTGTAATCCTCTGCCTGCCAGCGAATGGAGAGGCATCAATCATTGTCCCGGAACTGGAAGCTCAGAAACTTAATCATGCTTCTTTTGCCCTTGAAGCCTTCACCTATTCTGAGGACGTGTCTTCCTGGCAAGCAGCGTTTACGGCTGGATTAGCCCGTCTTGCGTCTATGGGCGCAAGACGTGTTGGCATCGAACCGCGTAGTCTAAGAGTGCTTGAACTTCGATTCCTTGAGGGCGCACTTCCACAAATATCCCTCGTCTCTTGCGAAGGCGCCATGGCCTCCCTTCGTGCTAAGAAGGACAGTTCCGAGCTCGATTTGATGCAAGAAGCTGTACGCATGGCACAAGATGCGTTGAAAGCTACTCTTCCTCATGTGAAAGTAGGTGTCTCTGAACGTGAGATTGCAGGGCGTTTGATCGCCAACTTGCTAGCCGAGGGCTCTGGAGGAGAACTGCCGTTTCAACCAATTATCGCTTTTGGAGCTAATTCAGCAAATCCACATGCGATGCCGACAGATTATCAGGCTAAAAAGGGTGATTTAATTCTCTTTGACTGGGGAGCTAATCACCAGGGGTATTTTTCTGACCTCACCAGAACGTTTGCACTCGGCCAGCCCTCTGAGAAGCTTCGTCTCATTCACGACACGGTTCGAGCTTCAAATGAGGCGGGCCGCAACGCCTCGCGTCCAGGTGTCCCTGCGGGTGCTGTCGATGACGCTTCTCGCAAAACGATTACAGACGCAGGGTTTGGGGAGTATTTTACGCACCGAACCGGGCACGGACTAGGCCTTGAAGTCCATGAAGAACCCTATATGCGCGCAGGTAACGACCAACTTCTCGAACCTGGAATGACGTTTACCGTTGAGCCGGGCATCTATTTGCCCGGTGAAGGAGGCGTTCGAATTGAGGATGACATGGTTATTACCAAGGACGGAGCCCGCAGTCTGAGCACGTATCCACGCGAATTACAGATACTGCCTGCATGACGGCAGATAAACGCATTAACCTGATAGCTGCAACCGGCGAACATGCCGAGTGGCTGCGTGTGGCGTTCAGTGTGATCAATGGTTACGAAGTATCTGTAACGTTTCCAGACAGCATGCCCGGGGCTATTTCCGATGCAGACGCCTACATCCTTGACGCATCTATCGGTCAAGATACCGCTAGAGATATTCTCGCTGACATCCTCAAGGACAAGCCTGCCTCGGCTGTACTTGTTGGTATAGATGCTGCTGATCTTGGCTCCTGGGATACGTTGATCAGACTAGGGGCCCAGGACACTCTATTTCGTGACCGTGATGAGCCAGTTGATATTGTGCGCCGAATCGCAAACGCCATCGACCGTGCACGTATCCTAGATGCAACACAAGAGGCAGAAATACGGCTTCGAACGATCATCGAAAACATCCAAGACGGTGTCTTGATCGTAGACAAGACGGGTGTAGTGATGTTTGCCAATCCAGCTGCTGAATTTCTGCTCGATCGTGATCTGGATGAGCTGTACGGGATGGATATTCCCACGGATATTCCCCTTTCTGGAGAGGACTTCGTACGAATTGAACCGGCTAACTCCTTAGCCCGAACGCTTCACGTTCGTGCGCATGATGTTCGATGGGAAGGCCGCGAGGCCTTTCTTGTGACGTTTCGCGATGTTACGAACGAAGTTGAAATTAAAGAGCAGCTTCGCTTGGCTCGCAAAGCTGCCGAAGAGGCTTCCGCGATGAAAAGCACTTTCTTGGCCAATATGAGCCACGAACTTCGGATGCCGCTTGCCAGCATCATTGGGTTTGCGCAATTGATCGAGGAAGGCACTAATAACGATGATTACCGGGAGTTCGCACAAACAATTCGGGACAGTGGAAATCGACTTCTTACAACGATCAATGCCGTTCTTGAAGCGACGCGTTTGGAGAAACACCACATCGATCCTCTCATGCAGCCGGTTAGACTCGATGTGTTAGTGGAAGAGGTTGTAGCCACCTTGCAGCCATTGCTGCAAAACGATAAAGTGACGCTGTCCTGCGTTGGCCAAGGAGAACCTATGGTCCTGGCCGACGAGGACTTTCTGATTCGCATTCTGAACAACCTGATTGGAAACGCCGCTAAATTCACGTCTGAAGGCTCAATCACCGTGTCTTGGGAGTTTCTTGAGTCTGTTATCCGTATTGATGTCCAGGATACAGGTAAAGGTATGGCCAAGGAATTCTTGCCTCACGTTTTTGACGAGTTCACCCAGGAAAGCACCGAAGCTGGTCGTTCTCATGAAGGTACTGGCCTTGGACTTACCATTGTTAAAGGCCTCATTGACCTAATGGATGGCCGAATCGAAGTTACTAGTGAGCCAGGAAAGGGCTCGTGCTTTAGCGTATATCTTCCCGTCCCGTCCAATTCTCTAGATAGTTCTGACTAATATGATCACCGAACCAAATCAACTATTTGCGCTTTTGGCTGGGGTACTCGCTCTTGTCTTCTGGCTCTCTACGCTCCCAGCACTCTCAAAGGTATTCAGGATTCTGCCCCCTGTAATCTGGGCCTATTTTGTGCCCATGTTACTGACGACAGCTGGCATCACGCCATCGAGTTCGGGAGTGTATTCATGGATGTCAACGGTTCTACTACCGTTTTCGCTCTTCTTATTGATGATTACGGTCGATCTTCCCTCGATCCTCAAACTGGGGCGAAAGGCCATCATAATGATGCTGGCCGGTACGCTTGGAATCGTCATCGGTGGACCGATCGCCTACCTGATTTTTGGCGCTTTTCTACCCGAAGATGCGTGGCAGGGACTAGCCACTCTGTCCGGAAGTTGGATCGGCGGGACCGCCAACATGCTGGCTATAAAGGAAAGCGTTGGGGCATCGGATGCCATGCTGGGGCCCATTATCGTCGTAGATACCGTTGTTGGATACGGATGGATGGGCATTTTAATCTTCTTGAGCGCCTTTCAAGAACGGTTTGACAAGTGGGTTAAAGCTGACAATGGAGCCATCGAACAGGCCAACGCTCGGCTCTCAGAACTAGATCAAACACGGCGGCCGGTCCAGCTCAATGATCTAATTTATATCGTCGGCTTAACACTAGTAGCTACCGTTGTTGCCATTGCCGTTGGGGATCGTCTACCGGCTGTTGGAGATCCTACCATTATCTCTCCTGCTACCTGGGCGATATTGATCGTAGTGACCGTCGGCCTCTCGCTCTCTTTTACCCGATTGCGAAATTTGGAGTCTGCTGGCGCATCCAAAATTGGATTTTTAGCTCTCTATCTACTTCTCACTTCAATCGGAGCAAGGGCTGACCTTCGAGCGGTCGTTGATGCCCCTCTCTTCCTCGCGGCCGGTGCAGTTTGGATCAGTGTACACATTGCCTTGTTAATGATATTCGCCAAGCTATTCAGGGCGCCGCTTTTCTTTGTGGCCACCGGAAGCATGGCAAACATAGGCGGTGCTGCCAGCGCCCCAGTCGTGGCCAGTGTCTATCATCCAGCCATGGCACCCGTAGGCCTCCTTATGGGAGTGTCTGGGTACATATTAGGTATATACGCAGCTCTAGGATGCGCGTGGATACTCGGGCAAATGGCGTTTATGTAGTGCTCCGCTGGCCTATCTACAGAGATCAGTTGACCTGACGGCTCAGTTCTTCGGCCTGATCTACAAGGGCCCCAATAGCTTGCACACCGCCGGCCCAAAATGCTGGATCGCGTAGATCTACGCCCAAGCGTCCTACGAGTACGTGTGGCCAATCTGATCCACCACTTCGCAGTAGGTCCAGATACGCGTCAGCAAAGGACTCGCCCTGCTCCTGGTAGCGCTGATAGAGCGCAAGCACCAACAGTTCACCAAAGGCATACGCGTAGACATAGCCCGGTGTATGTAGGAAATGCGGGATGTAGCTCCACCACGCTGCATAGTTTTCACTCAGCGTCACACTATCCCCAAACATCGGACGCTGTGTATCCATCCATGCTTCACTCAGGTCTGCTGTGGACAATTCTCCTTTTTCACGGCGCTCGTGGTGAATCCTATTCTCGAACCGGTTCATGGACACCTGTCGAAAGACGGTTGCAATAGTATCATCGATTTTGCCCATCAACATGGCCAAACGATTGGCCGGATCAGTTTCTTCGCGCATCAAGCGCTGGAAGACTAACATCTCACCAAATACGGATGCAGTTTCAGCCGTGGTTAGAGGCGTATCAGCATGGAAAATGCCTTGCTCCCGGGAAAGATACTGATGCACACCATGTCCCAATTCATGGGCGAGTGTCTGCACATCACGAATTTTACCCGTGTAGTTCATTAGGATATAAGGATGAGTCGATGGCACCGCGCCGTGACTGAACGCACCCCCCCGCTTTGCCTCGCCAAGGGCGGCATCGATCCAGTTCTCATCGAAGAAGCGTTTTGTAATAGCGCCCATCTGCGGATGGAACTCGGTGTAAGATGAGAGCACCATTTCGCGAGCCGTATCCCAATCAATGTGACGATCTGCTTCGCCTATCGGAGCGTAGCGGTCGTACTCAGTCATGGTTTCGAGGCCCAGTAACCGCTGTTTGATGGAGTAGAATCGCTGAACATGAACGTAACCATCCTGAACGGCGCCAATCAGGGCCTCTACATCCTCATCCGCTACCTCGTTAGACATGTTGCGTGAAGTGATCCATGACGGATAGCCACGCAAGCGATCATCAAGGGCCTTATCAGCTAAAATTGTATTGAAGATGAACGTCAGTGGCCTGGATGAAGCTTTTAGACCTTGGGTGAACGCCTCAGCCGCAACCCGGCGGGTCTCGCGATCCTTATCGTGCAATCGCGCCAAGACCTGCTGCTGCGTCATAGCAACACCATCCACTTCGAAACGCATATCGGACAGGGTCTCATCGAAAAACCTGTTCCAAGCCGATCGACCTGTATTTCCCTTCTCCATCATGACTCGCTCTCCTTCTTCGGACAGCAAGTAAGGCTTTTGAAGCCTGGCCACTTCTAGGTAATGTCTGCAGAAGCTCAAGCTTCCATCGCTTAGCAATTCCGCTGCTCTTTTGTCCTCAACCTGCGTCCATTCCAATTCAAAGAAGAGTAGATGTCCAGCAATCGTTGTGTAGGACTCCCGCACATGTTGTAGGAGAGCGCCCCGCTCAGCATCAGCTGTGTCCGTTGACCAGTTCAGATACGCATACGTATACGCCTTTCCGACTCCATCCTGTAACGTTTCCATTTCCTTCATGGCAGCCGCTAATCCATCGATATCCAACGCTGCAACGTTTCCCCGATACGCGAGGGCAAAGGACTCTGCCATTGAGAGGCTATCGGCTAGGGTCTGCTTGAGATCCGATACGGAAGCAAACATCTGGGACAGATCCCAGGTCACGGACTCGGCGCCCGTGGTTTTCGAGGCGCTACCTGCTTCAGACGGTGTCTGAGGAACGTTTTGAGGTCGAGCAGGTGACATTCTTGCGGTAATTGGGTCGATGAGGGACATTCTGTCAGGAAAAATGGTTGAAACAAAGCAGGTCG
>Ga0055584_100004002_pt1 | contig 14438 bp, 12 predicted proteins | sample OSDHelmetaG_FD_58716 | JGI IMG/M metagenome (GOLD analysis project Ga0055584, IMG submission 58716) | Pelagic marine sediment microbial communities from the LTER site Helgoland, North Sea, for post-phytoplankton bloom and carbon turnover... | ecosystem: Environmental > Aquatic > Marine >... | reverse complement strand
ATCAGGCTTACTAGTATCAGGCTTACTAGTATCAGGCTTACTAGTATCAGGCTTACTAGTGTCACTTGAGTCTTTAGGGGTGCTAATACTAGGTAGTTTTATCTTCACTTTTTCAGGTTTAGAAACAAACTGTTTTTTTAGTTCAGTTGCATGCTCTTTCACTTGCTGATGAACAAACTTAATATGATCTGGATGGAGATTGTGTTGAATCGCTAGTACGGCTAATTCATCAAAACTTTTACCAATGCTCTGCAATATATTTTCGAGCTTACTAGTGTATTCCGTCATAATTTGTTTTCCTTATCTAATTACTTTTGAGTATGTCATGGGTTTTTTTCCACATAACTTCTATAGAATATAAATTTGCAGAGACCTGTTCGAGAACATTGAGGAAATCACCATCAATATCCAACCCGTCTAATTTAGCATTATTTATAACTTCATCAATAATATCGTCAACAGCCTTACCTAGATGAGCGTGGGCAAGACTACCTGTACGAATATTACTACTTATAACGTCATTATAACGTTCCAAAAAAGCGCGTCTCAATAATTCAAGGCGTCTTTCTTGATTTTTTAAAACAGCAATACTATCGTTTCCAACAACACTTTTACTGTCTTCAATTCCATTTGTCATAACAAACTCCATTTAAAACTAAATACATAGTTACACAGTTTTGGAAAAAGAGTAAAAAAAACTACAAATTATCACTCACCAATCGAGACTCTAAGGCTAGTATAGATGAATGAGAAGCACGAAAATCATCGTCGAACGTTATGCGCTCTAAAACTGGCGTTGGGGCATTGGACTTGTCGTAAGTAATATCAACGATTGAAGATAATTCAAAAAGTAAAAACTTCGACATTAATTTAGTTGCCTCAATAAAAACCAGACCCTTTTTACCTAACTCTATTTGCTCTCTCAATATCGTAAATATAAGACTTCGTTCTTGAACTGATGTGTTTTCTTTATTCAGTTGTAATCGACAACAAGCGATTTTAGCATGATCTCGATAAGAATTTTTAGTTTTTGATAGTTCGGTATACAAAGAAAGGGCGTGATCTTCGTCTCCAAAGCTTGCTCCCGAGTCATCTTTATGTAACTTTCTTTCATTCAAGTAAGCTGTAAAGTAGGCCGCTTTCGCCTCTTTTTTCAACAAAGGAGTAAAAATATCTTCTGCCTTTATTGTGTTTTGCTCATAAAGTTCACCAAACAACAAACAACGCCCTTTCTCAGCTCTTCCCCAACCATCCGAAAGGTTGTCGAGATGATCAAGATTCCCTTTGGCTTTGACTTCATTGTAGTAAGGCGATTTCTTGTCACAATGAAGCAAGTACCTAGCTCGCTGAATGAAGATATCGTTGTCTACTGTATCTTTTAGTAAATCATGAGCTTTGTCATAATTTCTAACAGAAACCTCTTTACTAACATTTAAAAATATACTTTGTGTTGCTTTGTTCATAATACAATACCCATTTCATTTTGAATTTTTTCGATAACCTTCGCTATTTCGTCTCTAACATACTTAGTGTTAACTATTTTTCCGGTGCTTTCAGACTTAACGAAATCGCCATCCCCGTAGTCGATAGCTATTTGCCTATTACTCTGTAGGTCTATAAAGCACTTTACGAAGAAATCATACTGCTCTGTGGTTATGTATTTTCTGTCATTATGAGTAGCGTCATTTTTAACTAGGGCATTAACAACTGCCATGGCCTTAGAGTAATCAACATTACTAGTTATAGAATCACTAGTTATGTCACTTTTTTCTGTAACCATATCAAACGTCATCTCGCCTACATCTGAATCGTCACCATCTGAGGTTGAACAACTGATAGATAAACTTATTCCAGCAACCCTATTCATGGCAACTTGCCAAACTAAAGGTTTTATATCTCTAGAAATCGCTTCAGCAACAGACTCTCGACTTATCGTGATTGGTTTCTTTAGATCTTCTGTTGGAACTACGCTTCGAATGTAATTAGTTATTTTATGCACTAAGTCAGTTACGTGGATGGGTATTCTTACTGTATTATTGTCTTTTGTATATCGAGAAACCTTTAGTCTAATCCAGTTTTCAGCATAAGTGGTAAATCTGGCTGTATTTCCGTGAATGTACATATCTGCCGCATGCATCAACCCAACAGAAGCCTCAGCAATCAAGTCATTACTTTCGAAGTTAACATTCCTCAATCCACCCGTAATATTGTAATGATACATAGCTGTTTTCAAGCAAGCTCGAAGGTTCGTTGTAACCAATCTCAACTTTAGCTCTTCAGAAGAAAGATAAAAAATCTTAGCTCTTCTCATTAGCACACAGATAGTTCCCCAGTCGAGCCCAACTTTTTTCTCAAAACAATTAATGATTTCCGCGCAACCGTTAGAATCATCATCGCAACCAAGCAGTGAGTAAACTTCTCCAACACCAACTTTCGTCAATTCTTTTTCATAAAAAGACTTTATCTTAAGGTACTCATCCATCATTAATTCGTAAATATCTTTAATAAAAAGAACATAACTTAGGTTGTATTCTGTAGTAATCATATCGATTAAGCGTTTTTTCTCATCGCCGCTAGTTTCTTTTATTTTTTCTAATATAACCAAAGCTTCTTCTGTGTATTCACTTTTATATTCAATAGAACTGGTTTCGGCTTTATCATTACCAACAAACTTAGTAACAAGTTTTCCGAACAATCTTTTTGGATCTGTTTTACATAGTATAATCAACTCATCAACAACATTAGAAAACAAGAGCATGCAAGCACCAATACTTCTAACATTATGAGTTTTAAGTTTCGTCCAAGTTGCTTGTTGCTCTGGAGTTCTAATTTGATATTGAGGATGCCTCTTTAGCTCGGCACTTAAATAATTAAAGGATGCCGCAGACATTGGGTAATCTCGTTCCTTCGGCATTGACACTACCGCTTCTTGCTTATACCTAGAGTCAACAAGTGGCGTTTCATCTTCTCCACAAAGAAAATCTAACTCTGGAAGCTGATTGTTATTAATATTACTCATAAAAAATCCTTTTACTATGTTTTAACCAAACTAGATTAAATTAAACCAATAACCCATGAACATCAGAAATTTGAACTAAACCTTCAGCTAAATTCATTTTTATTGACTCCAATTGATTTATTTCTTCAGTACCCGCTTTATAGAAAGAAGAAATCATACTATGTGGCATTGGCTTTTTGTCACTAATATACTCGGCAGAATCTTCACTTTTACCATTGTCAAGAATTCGTTTCATCATAGATGTTCTGTCTGACATATTTTCTTCTATGAATAAAAAACCTCGAAAACCACTAACACAGTAACTACACCCATGCCCTGGTGTGTGTGTTTTTAGCGTAAAAGTAGCTCCAAGGAACTCATCCAAAAAACTTCTATCTAAATTATCACTGACTCTACACTTATCACAAAGTTGTCTAACACTCGTTCTTAAGTAGTGATGCCCCCAATTAAGTCCAAGCTCTTCGTTAGACATTAGGTAACTCATCTTAGTGAAAAGCTCAAGCAAGTTCCTTGATGATGATAAAATTAGTATGTAACTATCTGTGCAGTTTATAGCGTTAATCAAGGAATTAGCTGGCTTCTTGTTTAAACTCTCAAGATCTACAAGTTGTATATCACCTTCAGAATCCAACCCTTCACCCAACGTCAGCATTGAACTGACAGATATTTTTTCTTTGATGAATTGAACTAAACCTCGTTTAGTGTAATCCCCAGACAAGAATAACAATCGTCCTTTCCCACGTTTAGAAACATGAGAAATTAAATTTTCCACAGGCGAAGACCAGGCTGATTTTATTATAGATGAATTGGGGGTTTCTGACTGGAGAGTTCGTATTGACGATAGTGATAATTTTTTAACAGGAGTCCCTTTATCTCCATTATTAAGCAAGAGTATGTTGTTTTTAATTGTCGCATCAACAACCCCTCTCCCCGAATAATGAGCCAATTCAAGCATCGCTGATAGTTTGAGTATTTCAGAGTGAATAAATCCAAGTTCACCACTTATGAAGTCTTCAGAATCACCAATAAGTATTCCTATATTATTACTGTCAGAAGCTAATAAGATGCTTATATCAGAAACATAAAGGATGTCTGAATCGCACACATAATAACCTTCGTTGAGAAATAAACCAGGCGTTTCGGTATCAACAATCGAGGTAGCGTCAAGGGTAGGGATGGATAATTGGCGAGCAAGCGATATTTTTGCTCTATCAGAAGACACCCCTTTTTTTACAGCAAAAGAAAACCAGTCCAAAATACTCAAGTAAGTATTACATTCTGGCCAATTTATATTTGGGTGCGTAAAGGTTGTTTCCTTAATTAAAGCGTCAATAATTAGCTTTACTTTTTTATCGTCCATGACAGTATCCTAAAAATCCATTGAATTCATTTTAAATCATAAAGAACATAAAAACAAGCTCATTTATAATTTGGTTTTTATATAATTCTCAAGTGACGGAGCACCGTAAAAAACTTTACCAGACTCAGTAAGAAACATGGGACTACCGGCTAGTGCGTAGCGTTCCCCGTTACTCATCAAGAAGTTAATAAATGCTGATTGAACCGGGGAACAGTTTTTTTTGTAATTAGAAGCTACTGAAGTTAACCTTGAACGTGGCATCAAGTATATTTCATCAACCGAATTTTTAACCACTTCAGTGTTTTCTTGACAAAACACATCTGCATTCAAATCTGTATTACGCCTATTGCCTAAATCTTTAGAGAAAGGGACATAAACCCAGTTAACACCGAGCATCTGCCATTCTGCTCTATGTTTCAAATGAAACTCTTTACAGTACGGGCAAGTCAAGTCGACAAAAGCGAATATAGTTTCATTGAGAGGTCCTTCGCCCCTACTGTATGTTGGTAAATAATCGACACTAGTCTTTAAGAAATACATCAGTTTCATCAAAGATACTCTAGTACTATTAGACACATTAACTTTTGATAAGGATGGATTCAATAAAAACATGCCATTCAAATCACTTTCAAGCCAGTAACTCGCTGTGTTGTCTACTACATAATTTCTACTCTTGAAGTTAACAATAAACCAATCTGAAGTGAATATCCGCTGTATCTCAGTTTTTTCGATTTCGCTTTTAGATACCCTTAATTCTTTAGCCATTTTATCATAGATCAACCGCTCTATCTTTTTAGTTGGTGTCAGATTAGAAAATGGATAACTACTATCAACTGGCTTTAAATTAATGTTTGTTTCAGAAAAAACACCAAAACTAAGTAGTAATATAATAAAACTAAAAACTAATCTCATTTCAAATCCTCTAATAATTGTTTAAGCAAAGCCTCAAAGTCGCGAGCATCATAATATGTTACCCCCTTCCCTTTGTTGTACACTCTGACGCTTGGTATTTGATGGGACAACAAGCCCGACTCATTTATTATATCTTGCGCCGACAACATCATTAATTCAGAATCACTCCACCAGCGAGAAAATTCCAATGCTGTGAATTTCATACCGTACTTTTTAAGTAAAGTAAACATAGCCTCTTTATCATCAACCAAGGTGTTCATTTGCGATATCGAATAGGATGATTTTATTTTATTTAAATCGCTCAATATATAGTTTTCTGATGATAGGTTTAAAAGAAAATAAAGACGAGCCTCAGCTCTCCATTTATCTCCATAAAAAACTGGCACCTTCAAAAACCTGACTGATGGCATGGATAGCTTTAATGATTGAATTAAAACGCCTGGGTAATAGCATGAATTGCACGCTAAAGAGAAGAATAGAATAACCTCTTTACTGCTTTCTTTCTGTATTAAAGGTTCATCAATAATGGGTTGGTTTGCTTGTGTGAGCGTAGAGAGTGATAAGAAAACTCCAAACGTTAAACTATTAAGTATTTTATTTATAGTCATAAAAGAACTACTCTGCACTATTATTTGAAGGTAATAGTACAGAATAGAGTAACGTTAAACAATCACTTAATTTCTTTTCGGGGATAGAGTGCGTGAGTTGTTTATGGATTCATGTATAAACTTACTAAGCATCCTCATAGCAAAATCGCTTTCACCTTTTGGCACTGTAACTTTACCGAGGTAAAACCCAACTTCCTTTATTGCTTCATTGTTGAAGTTTTCTCTAAGAGTACTTAAGCAATAATCACGCAGTTCCTTTCCTGATGTTTCAATTCGAGTGTAACCAAGATCATTTATGTTTTTGTCTAGGATTTTTCTCATTTCGCCATTATTGCTCATAGCTATGAAGCCATTTTTCAATTCTTCAAAACAAGAAAACCAAATATTTTCGTTTTCCGAATTTTCAAAGCCAATTAACTTAAGTTTTTCAGGCATCATCCCAGTAAGTAAAAATGGAGATAACGAGCTATATTCTTTATTTACTTTAGAACCAGAAATAATACTAGGACGTTTAACTGAAGGGATCACTCCCTTTTTGGCATAGTAGTTCATGAATGGAACTACTATATGTGCGTACTCACTTCTTTCGCGTATATTTTGAATTAGTAACAACTTGTCTTCGCAGTGATCTAATGCGTGAACTAACTTATCTTGCATTTGAATGGCCGCACTTCTATCTAGTACATGAATATCACTAATGCTTAACTTTTTCATACTTAAACGACTTACTCTCGCTAACTTAGAGAGAGAGTCGTTTATAGCGTCATCAACTTCCTTGTACATAAAAAGTCCTTATTATGGTACGTAACTACAAATGCGTTGGTTTGCACTATTTGTGCTACAACAAAGCCCGTTGTCGTACTCAGTCCCTATTCCTTTACAAACACTACCGTTACCAGGATCGAAACCAGGAGCTGTACCAGCATCAACACCATCTGCGTAACAAAGAGGGGGTTCAGAAACCTCATTAAAACCACATGAGGACTCTGTAACAACAAAGTTACCCAATTCACACTTATAAGATATTTCTCCCGAAATAGCGGAAAAGAAATCCCCTACCTTTCTTAGTATTGTTTCACCGTGAGGATAAGTGCCAACTAAGGTTGGATGGCTGCATACTGAACCATCACCCCCTACCCAATTGTTTGATGGCAAAGAATCACAACTAAGCGGCTCGCAATACTCCGCATCTCTCACCAAACTTCCATTTTGACAACTGTAACTCGCGCTACCGTTTAGTCCCGGTGTCTGGTTTTGTATAGTGAAAACCGAACCTGGTACGATTCTGTCTGAGTATGACAAAGCCGCGTGATTACAAACTTGACTAAGGCTGTTGTCGCTTGGCTTCCATGTGTGAGCATCTACATTTGATTCGCAAGATTGTTCACAAGAACTCGATTTTATTTCCCATTCACCATCCCAACAGTGAGCAACAACGCCACCCACTGAGTTTTGAGGTAGTGGAGATTTTGACTCGAAAACAAAATCATGGGTTCCAGAAGGTAAATCAAAGCTACACCCTTTTGCATGAGAGTATGTTGTCGCTTTACAGCTCTTTGGTACATACGTACACGATGGTGGCATCTTACTTTCTTCACCTAACCATTCACCATTAAAACAACGTTGAGCAGAAACACTTCCATTAAGATTGTATAACGAAGGGTCCACCATCTCTGCCGCAGTTGCTTTGGTTGTGACTAACTCGCCAGATAACGCAGAGTTCATGCGAGCGTAACATCTATCTTTTGGTGAGTGTCTAGTTACACCAAACTTATCAACAAAAACAGTAGACGATTTATCATCAGCCCATACCGGCGTTGTAACGCCCCAGTCAACAATCAATCCATCTTCACAAGATTGAACGGCTGTACTACAACCACCACTTACGTATTGCCATTGTCCACCGGAACATTCAAAATTCGCATAACCTTCATAGTTCGATGTGTTGAATGTATTTTTCGCAGTAAACGATATACCATCACTAGCCGATGGTAATGTGGACGAACACATACTCCAAGATACAGTGTTGCTAGGGCAAGAGCCCGACAAACCAGCTCCAGAATCTTTGAATGGCACATAATCAGCCATACAGTCCTTGTAAGTCTCGCGATAATCAGTGTTTGATATGCTAGACTGCTCTGTACTCAAAGGTGCTGTGCTCAGACATTTGGCATGAGCTTCTGTGAATGTCAATACCCCAGCTAAAGGACCAATTGTACCTCTAGGGGCAAAAACACCTATTGTTTCTGACTCATCAACAATCGGGTCGAATTCTGTCGCTGATGACCCTGACGTATAAGTCAGGAGTAAAGCAGAGACTACCGCCATCTTTATAAATATTCTATTCATACTATCCTCACTTGCAAAAATATCGTTTATTAAACCCATCACCCACGCTGGTACAATTCAATTCATCTACATTTTTAATGTTGCAACTACTATCAGCCGTTGGCTCCCAGTAACCATTACTGCAAGCAGAACGAGAGTATGAACCTTCTTCGAATAATATAGATTTCAGTTTGGCCTCTTCTAAAGACGAGTAGTATTTAGTTTCTTTAGGTTCGGCAGAAGCAAACCCTTTACTATCCACTTTACCTGAGCATATCCCAGAGCGACCGTACTCATCTTTACCAAACCAACTAACTTCTTGTCCAGAAGAGCATGATGTAGGCAGACAGGAGCTTGTTACAACTTGATTAGCACCATTTCGGCAAATTGCACGAACATGCCCTTCAAAACCTATTTCTGAAACATCATATTTAGGACCAAAGACATCCTCTATGGTGTAACCATGTTTTGATGCACCTAAAGTGAAAGTGCAACCGGATAACTTAAAAGTGCTTTCCGAACAATCCCGATTCTCTGGCGGAGAAATATCTCGATCTGATCCTGTTGGGTTTTTGACAACAGCAGAAACCTCAGACCAACTCCCACTGGAACACTTGAAAAAATAACCATCAACACCGGCAGTTTTACCATTTGATGCTGGTGGTAAATAAAATGAGTTCCCGCCCGAACTTTTTATTTCTCCATTGCAAGAGTCCGAAATATCCAAAGTACCATTAGTAGAACCACCTCGACTTTTACTCAGGCAATTCATGTAATTCCAATAAGTACCATCCAAGTTGCTTCCATCAATAACGCCTTGGCCATTCAAAAGTCCTGATTCAGCAGAACCATGCAATGTGTAATCATCAGATTGTTCACTATTGGATTTTACGCAACTAACAAAATCTTCTGTAAACCCATAGATTTTCATCTCAGCGTGAGTGGTGCTAGATATTAATATCAAGGAACTCAACAATAGTTTTTTTATTTTATACTTCACATTAAACTCCTATAGATAACATCTATTTTATCACAAAACACCAAATCGAAATTTATAATATTAAGGTTGCAATGTGCACGTTGAGTCAACAACAGCCCAACTAGCAGATCTAACACCTGGTGAGTGCTCAACAACTACACACTGCATTGTTGCTTCACCTTTAAATAAACCACCTAAACCGGCATCATAAGATAACGTGCTAGAGGACTCGACACTCAAAAAGTCACCTTTAAATATTACGGTACCATAGCCACCACAAGCATTCGCAGGTCCCCATCTAGGCATATCACTTGGATTGCACACAACTTCATCAGCCCAATCACAAGTTCTATTACAATCAGCCCGATTAGAAGCTGAACAAGTTGAAGGGTTATCTATTAATTCTAACTCCGGCGAACCAGAGCTTGGGTTAGAGTAACAACCAAGAAACCCTTGAGCAATCGTGATATTCTCACTTTGCAACTGCCTTATGAACTTCGTTTGTCCTACTTTCAGAGGAACATCTAGTTTTAGCTTACAAGAATATCCACTTACAGGATCAACATACTCTTTTTCTTGGTCAGCATTGCAATAAATCGCATCGACAGACCCTGAGTTTCTGTAGTCAACCTTTTCATCAGTCCTTTTATAACAAAAACGACCTTTTGATTCAGGGGTTACTCCTACGCCATTATGAACTAAAGCGGATTTTATAGAGTCAACCATAGCCTCTGGGCTCATTCCAATGGTAGTTGCAGAGTCGGCAATGCCATAGTATTGAGATCCTTGTTTAACCCCACTACTCTGATATGACTTAGCATAAGATGCTGCATGAGTAGATGATGCATCAGAAACAGCGTCAGAGAAATTACGATCATTACTATCACAGAAAACTATTTCCTGCTTAGAATTCAAGACATCCTGAAAACCAAATGAGTTTATCTTACCGTTATAGTAGAACTTCCCGTTCTCTTCATACTCACTCTTTATACTAGGAAATGAATTATGCAAAGCAGCAGAATACATTTTCGAGTCTGTATTTTTAGTCACTCTACTATCACCGGTGTAGTAAGTATTTGCAGTGGCGGCTAATGCTAATTGGGTAGTTATGCATATTAACCCTAATGATATTTTTGAAATGAAGTGCATGATTATACCTGAACATTTAATTTGTCTTATACACACATACTAACAAGGTTTTAAAAATCAGAACTAAATTAGTACAAATTTTTCTCTGTCAAAAAAACAGAACTAAATCATGTGATAAAATAAGAGGTAATACAATAAAAGGTTTGCCGTATGAAAAACACATTGAAACAATGCGCATTGAAGCAGTTGGTGTTAGAAAAGTCTGTAAATGATGGGGTTATAGATCATAAATTAGTATTGTCTTTACTGGAATCCGTTAGCCCCAAAAATAACAATAATATATTTTCAAACACTTATGTTGACGGTAAGCCCGAAAATGGAAAAAAAGTTGTTCATCCAGGATTCCAACTGAAGATCCCATTAAGTGGAAAAATGGCTGGACTACTTAATACTGCAATGAAGTCTCATCAAAAAGAGGGGTTGTTGCATTTTTCTGTAGATTTAAAGTTTTCTAAGAATAGTGAGGGGGATATTTTTGCATTATTTAAAACAAACGATGATTTTTTCTCTGATGTTTTTAAACGCCCCTCTATAGCACAAGCATCTTTCGATACAGAATCCTTTGCTAGATATTATGCAATGTACTTTACCACAAGGCATTTATCACTAAGTGGTGTGTATCAGTTTCCAAAAAATAAAATTGATAATTTGCTATCATCACTCCCTCATAATAAAGAGATTAATGATTTCTTAGGAATGCATTTGAAAGATAGAAACAAAGGGGCAGATGGGCTTTCCGATCGAGAAACTTTGAACTCTGATTTTGGTGAATATCAATCACTAAAAGAACGCATAGGAGTTGCTGTTAACTTAGGAGTCGAAAGGAAGAAAGCGCCGGTTCAAAATAAAGAGGAGCTAAAAAGCTCCCCCTCATTCATATCACGCAGAGCTTAACCGCAATTAGATGGGTATGATATTTCGCTACCATCTAATTCTTCAACGTAAGGACAAAACTTCTCTCCAATTGTTGATGTGTAACACGACGCTATACCATATTCGTAATTAGAAAAATCTGCATTTTGAATTGGCAATTCATCTTTGTTCATCGTTGGAGAATAATCATAAAGCTTAGTGACCTGTGGAGTAAACCAGCTTGATTGACCTTCAGTTCTCCTTAATACTTCAAAATTATAACTAACCGGGTTTTCCCCCTCAATATAAGAAGTGCTTATTTTACCAAGCATAGCTCCGCAAACATCGAGTTGTGAAGATAACGCTTCAGATTCTCTTGTCACTAAACACTGAGTATCATCATTAAAAGCATGGCTGAAGCTTATTTTAGGATCAATAATTTTTTCTGCCGCAACTAAGGCTTCTTTTAAATTAACAGAACCCGAACCACAGCCATCACCACATATTTCGAAACTCAAAGGACTACTTGAGATCTCAAGCATCTTCTTTATTTGATCTGGCGTTATGTCGGGGAATTGTGATCTTATTGTTGCAACAATTCCAGTTACTACAGCCGCCGCACCAGAAGTTCCTATAGTAACGTCATAACCTAATGGTGATGTTGACAAGTTAGAGCCTGGAGACAAAATATCAATGCCAGATCCACTATTTGAATAACTAGCTGCAACATTATTATCTATAGCCCCTACGTTGATAACGTTTTCACAATTACCAGGAGAATAAGCGCTAGCCAAATCACCTTGATTACCGGCAGCGGAAACTATGGTAACACCACTGTCGTGGAGCTTGTTAATTGCTGCTTGTAATGGTGCAGTACATGGCGTTCTTGATGCTAAACTCATATTCACAACATCAAATGCCGGAGCCCCCATTTGATTAGATGAGTTAGATGCATCTTCAAGAGCTTTAAGGATAGAAGACGTACTACCTACGTTTTCGTTTGAATTGCAATCTTTTTCAACAACCCTAGCCATATACATTTTCGCATTCGACACACCGGAAATGCCAATGCCGTTATTCTGCTTCGCACCAATCAAACCAGCCATCACTAAACCATGGCTATCACCACAAGTATCTATAACTCCACCAGTTTCGTCCACGAACTCTGTGTAATCACCATAATCGTTAGGATCTCTGTTTTCATTAACAAAAATATCTGCGTAATTATAACCACCTGAGAAAACAACGTCTTCATGTACCAGTGATCCCGAATCAAGAATAAGTACATTGACAGTCTTTTTTGAGTCGCGTTTTGAAAGTATACCTTCGATTATTTTATAATCATCAGAAAGAAAGCTTTCTTGGCTTGATAAAAGTGGATCATTAAGCGTTGCTGCTTGTTCCGATACTGTCTGATTGTAAGGATTCTGAGTACTCTCTGTCTTTGGATGCGAAAACATCACATTCAATTCATAATAATAACCACTGTTAAAAAAATAACTTTCGGCTATAGCGATTTGCTCATCGCTAACAGAGACTTTGGCATAGGAATCTGATATTTGTTCATAATCGATAACCCAAGCATTATCTTCAATCATTGAACTATCGTTTACATTAACTATATATGATGTATTTGCCGAAGCACTAGCTGCGAAAAGACAGCCTAATACTGCAACTGTTAGAGTTTTAAATTTCATTTTATAATATCCTTATTAATTGAAGCAAAATGGGTCGGAAATATCAACAGAGGCTAAGTACTTATACTCTGGCTTAAACTCCCAATCAGTTTTCTCTTCATCTTTGAAAAAACCATAGAGACTATTACCAACGAAATGCGTTAATTTCCCATCAAAAGAGAATGAAGCCCCACCCGTTGAAACTTTCCCAAGAGCTAATACTTCACCACTCAACTCTTCAACTAAATCCTGTTGCTCCGAAATTAACTTACGGGCATCTTTACCAACAGAAGATAAGTCATTACCAAAAGCAGTAATTAATTCGGATGTTTCTGCCCCTTCATCACCATCGTTAATTCTAGTGGATATAACATCAGCCTGGCTAGTTAGTTCATTATAATTAGCTGTTAGCGATGCAACAACGCTTTGCTCCATCTCTTCAGCTTTTTGTTTGTTTACAAAGCGAGATAAAAAAGCGTAAGAAGAAAATGTTGATGAAACTCTAACTTCATCATTGCGAGTTTTTATATCTTCTAACAATTGAACGTCCGAAAAGAACTTATCTTTCATTCCTAAAAATAAGTCATCGCGATCTTCAGTTATTGTAACTGTTTTTTGTAACGTTGATGTTTCAACAAAAAGCTCGCCACTATCAATAACAATGTCATTACTAACATTTACAGTAACAAGTAGACTCTGATTACCTTGGAATCCACTTTGGCTACCAGTAAAGGTGATTGTTCCTGTAGATTGATCAAATGAGTATGGGTAATCGTACGTTAACGCTGTACCGTCTTGGTTAGTTACAAGCACTTCATAATCTGCACTGTAATCATAACCTTCGCTTGAATCAAATAATAACTTACCACCGTTATTTTCAGATAAGTTAGTATCTGACTTGCTCGACCAAGATAGTTTAACATCGTTAACTATAGTTGCATTTGCTGTAGCCACCACAGTATCGTCACCATCATTGACAGAAAATTCGAACTGAACGGTTTCGTACGGAGTAACAATATCCGGAGCCTTAAATGATATTGTCGCTCCACCAGCAATTGCCTCAACGACAACATCAGTGTTAAATATGACACCTTCTTTCTTTAACTGATAATCATAAATAAAATCGTCCGCATCAGCTTCGTCATCCGAAACTTTAAAGCTAATCGTAACCATCTGCGACTCAGGATGCATGAAATTGATCAGGGTGTCTTTTCTTGACTTACTAAAACCAGTAGCTTGGGTTGGTGGTGAGACAATAACTGTTGCCGGAGAATTCAAATCATTTGTTTGAACAACAACGGTAGTTACACTTTCAGCACCACTTGAATCTTTAACCAACACATCAAAAGATTCAGTGTAATCTTTCTCAGACACTAAGTAAGGTGATGCATATACTAGTGTATTATTCTCCATGTTGATAGAGACACGCCCGCGCAACTTAACCTCTTTTTCTACAACACTAACTGATGCTATATCACCAAGTCCATCTACATCCGTTATAGAGAAAGGAATCTCTATTTCCGATGCTTCCAATACTTGAAAAGACTCACCGCCA
>Ga0055584_100004000_pt1 | contig 14441 bp, 9 predicted proteins | sample OSDHelmetaG_FD_58716 | JGI IMG/M metagenome (GOLD analysis project Ga0055584, IMG submission 58716) | Pelagic marine sediment microbial communities from the LTER site Helgoland, North Sea, for post-phytoplankton bloom and carbon turnover... | ecosystem: Environmental > Aquatic > Marine >... | reverse complement strand
GAGTGGCTAGGCAGTGGTCTGCAAAACCATCTACAGCGGTTCGAATCCGCTCGAGACCTCCAATGAACCAGCGCAAATTAAACCTCGAACTTGTTCGGGGTTTTTTTGTTCCTATGTCCTCATGAATAGACTTTTCCTCTTTCTGATTCTCTCCTTCGCAGTGTTGCTATTCGACCTCTACGCCTATCAAGGGTTGAAGGTGGTAATCAATGGGTTTCCGGGCATAACCCAGCGCATCATCAAGGTCATTTTCTGGGGATTAACTGTGATTACCCTCTTGTCATTCATACTGTATGAGCCTCTCTCAAGTCATGACAAGGGCAGAAAAGTACTCATGATCATTGCGACCATCGGCGTAGCCAACATCCTGGGAAAGCTCCTCTTCGCCATTTGGCTGCTGATCGACGATGCCTTTCGCGGAATACAATGGGTCTGGAAAAAATTGAACCCGCCTATTAAGGACACCAACAGCGGCATCAGTCGAAATGAGTTTCTTGCCGGTATTGGGGCAATCTCAGCCACAATTCCTGTTTTAACCATGACATGGGGTGTTGTCAGTGGCGCCCATGATTACACCATTCGAAGAAGAAAATTGAACATTGCGAACCTTCCTGCCAACTTCGAAGGATACAAAATCCTGCAGATATCAGATATTCATTGCGGTTCGTTTTGGAATCGCACCGCCGTAAAACGAGGAGTGGAGATGATCAACGCTGAAGCTGCTGACGCAGTGTTTTTTACCGGAGACATCGTCAACAACAAGGCCTCAGAGCTCGAGGACTGGACAGATGTTTTTAGCAAGATCAAGTCAAAAGATGGTGTCTTCAGCGTGCTTGGCAACCATGATTATGGAGATTATGTACCGTGGGAGACCCCGGCGCAAAAACAAGATAACCTCCAGCAATTGATGCGCTTACAAAGAGAAGATCTCGGTTGGGATCTGCTGATCAATGAACACCGCATGCTCGAAAGGGGAGGAGAGCGTATCTCTGTGATTGGCATTGAGAACTGGGGTGCAAAAGGCCGTTTTCCAAAGTACGGAGACCTGAAAAAGGCCACAGAAGGTATCTCGAACGATACCGTCCAATTGCTGCTCTCGCATGATCCAAGCCACTGGAAGGAGCAAGTGATTCCCGAGTATCCATACATAAACGCGATGTTTGCCGGCCACACCCATGGGATGCAGTTCGGCATTGAAGTGGGAAGCATCAAGTGGAGCCCCGTCCGCTACTTCTATCCCGAATGGGCAGATCTATACAAGCAGGGAAACCAACAGCTCTATGTGAATCGTGGATTTGGGTACATCGGATACCCAGGACGATTCGGTATTCTCCCTGAGATCACCGTATTCACTTTACACAGCGCTTAGCAACCCTCGCTCGCTCACCGCGTTCTGGATTCGCGTACTTCTGTCCCTTACCTTTGCGAAGGTGGCGTTGAATTTATGATCAGAATAACCCAAATAACGTGTTGGATCGCAGTGATGCTTACGGTGTCATCTGGAGTTGCTTTGGGTCAGAAATTAAACGACCCGAGTATTCCCTCTCGAAAAGGAACGGTTCGCATGTACAGCAACCCGAAGATCAAAGAGAGCTCGATCGATTGGAAGTCAACGCGTCTTGAGTTCATCGCCGGCGGAGGAGCAACCGGATTCCTCGGAGATCTTGGAGGTCAAAACACACCTGGGAAACCCTTTATTTTCGACTACGAACCCACCACTACGCGATACAGCGTATCAGCAGGAGCCCGCTACTTTCTACGCGAATTTCAAGCCGTTAGAGGCTACCTAACGTATGCGGAAGTGCAAGGGAGCGACGAACTCACCGAGTATCCCAACAGGAAATACAGGAATTTGAATTTTAAATCGCCAATTGTTGAGCTGGCGGGCATCTACGAGCTTCACTTGTTCAAGCCGAGTTACATTCATTTTGCGGGCGCCAACACCACCAAGCTATTCGACGGAAACCGCTTTGGTTCGTACTTAAGCCTTGGGGCAGGCATGTTTTACTACAACCCGAAAGGAAAGCTGGGAACGCAATATTACAACCTGCGTCCACTGCGTACCGAAGGGCAAGAATTCGAAGACGGCCCTTCGAAATACAGGAGCATTGCTGTCAGTATTCCTATGGGGGGCGGGGTATACATGCTCCTCAATCATAACATTACCCTCGGACTCGACTTTGGAATGCGGTTCACCACTTCCGACTACATAGACGACGCAAGTGGATATTTCTATGACAACGACGCGATTCGTGCTCGTGATGGAAAATTGGCCGCTTACTTCGCCAACCCAAGCGTCGCCATCCAGAATGTCCCCGATCGCAATTGGTACACTGAGAATCAGCCGCGAGGTGGGTCGACCAGTAACGACACCTACATGTTCTTCCAGTTCACGTTGAGTAAGTCGTTCACTCCCTCTGTATCAAACAAAGACTTTAAGCAACCCAAGAAGCGCAAAAACAAAGCGATTCCGAAAAAGAAAAGACGATCATTTTTCAGCGGGGGAAAGGACAAGAACAAGACCTACAACAACAAGAAAATCAAGAAGTCTAAGCGAAGGTTCAAGGCGCCAAAACTCGATTTCGGAAAACGTAGGAAAAAGCGAAAGGCGACTAGCTTCTAAGAGAGAAAGCTCCTTAGATTCGATAGATCAACGCGAATTGGAAATCTACCAATTGACTCGGCTCCTCACCATGAATATTGTACTCTGACTTACCATCGTACTGGCTTGTGATCGGGAGCATACCGCGCACGTCAGCCGATAGGCGATCAGAAAGCTTGTGCTGATAACCCGCCATCATGCCGAACCTCAAACGCTTCATGCCTTCAATGCTGTTCTTATCATTCATCCCAAAATTGGCGCTGATATAATCCCGCGAGTTATAGACCATGTAGGTCTCATTCTTCAATCGGATTAAATAATCTGCGAAGAACCCTATTGATGTCTTGGACGTTGCGTTCAAATCCAGGTTGAATTGCAGCGGCATTTGTATATAGTCCATGGTTGTGGCTACCAAACTCTCGTGGATATTCTCCAGGTCATTTACTACCCCTGAGGTAGCGCCCTGACCGTAGTTATTGGCCAACACTCCAATGATGGGCGCAAAATCTACTTCTTTGTACCTCTCTATACCATTACCCGATCTTCGCAAGTGTCCCACTTCTAAAGACACAGAAGTATTGGAGGAGATGGGAAAGGCATATCCGATGGAAAGAACATTGTTCACCCTCCATTGCGCCGGTTTGTGAATTGAATTTGACTCGCCGCTTCCAACCCGCACCCCAGCTCTAAGAAAGATACCCGTGTTAGCTGCTGACGCAACCTCAATGGATGGGATCGCCAACTGAGCGCGATCTAATAAAGCGGCCTCATGGGCTTCTAGTTTAAGGCGGTCCATTTTGCGAACAAGCCGATTTTCTCTTGTTGTTGCAACAAATTCTTGTCCGTAGGCGGATGCAGGCGTTTGGCCATGTTCCGCCCATCCATCACCCTCAACCTGCGACGGCGACCCTTGGTCACTCTCCACAGTAGCCACTAAGTATGCTTGGTTCTGTGAAGCTGATGGCAGCTGCATTGAAGGCGTAATAAACGAAGCGGTGCTCATCGCGCTGGAAGAGGCCTCCTCCCAACTCATTGGAGTGATGACAGCCGACCCTTTATCAGCACTTCCGACAGGTAACTCAGTTATTCCAACGGACCGCTCAAGAAGCAAAGGTTTGGGAGCATCCATCGTAGCCACCGCACTCACAACTGCCACTCCCGCCACAGAAGCCGCAATAGACCAAAACGAGCTCCCCGTGGCTCCACCTACTGCTACAGAGCTCGTTCCAAGCGACCCAATGGATTGTTCCACAGCGGCCCATTGGCTAGCGGGGTCCACGGTGTGATCCTTCAAGCCGTCAAAGCGGCTGCGAAATACATCGTCGATATCGTGCATACCTGGATTATCCATAAAGCAATGCCAAGTCCGGATATGCGACTTTAAGTTTTGATTGAATTTGCTTACGCGCTGAAGAAAGGTGCCATTTAGAGGTGCCCACTGAGATGTTCAATCGCTCCGCAATCTCCTTGTGACTATACCCGTCTATCGCAAACATGTTGAAAACCAACTTGCTGATCGGAGAAATGCTGTTGATGACCTGCATTAGCTCATCAACAGACATATTGTTCATGCCATCATTGTAAATCTGATGAGAGGGCATCATCGCATCAAAGGAGAAAAAGTCTTTGTAACGCTTGCTAGAGCGCACGTGGTCCAGCGCTGTATTGATCACGATTCGTTTGCACCAACCCTCAAAAGAATTCTCGAAGTGGTACTGTTCAACTTTTTGAAAAACCTTGACAAAGCCTTGGTTAACGACATCTAGAACCTCCTCATCGTCGCGTATATAACGACGAACAATCGCGAGCATAACAGAATAGTAGGCGTCATACACCTTCCGTTGAGCTATGCGGTTGTTTTGACTGCAGGCCTTTATTACGTCTTCCGTGATCATTTACCGAAAGATAAGACGAATAATTAAGCCATGGGGTTGAGTCTACTTGTATTTAATTGCGCTGGCCTTGCGAAGTTCGGTTCCTTCCATGATCACAACTGCGTCTAAATCAGGATAGGCCTTCTTGGCAATTTTGACCATTTCATCCACCAATTCTTCGATGTCATTTGACCGAAATGTGACCGGAGTTTCGACCTTTCCCAAAAGGGTGTAGGGGGTAGACGGGTTGTTCTTGATGTACACCACGGTGCCTTTTCGGGGTTGCGCTTTAGACAATTTGTATTCTGCCTTTACCACGGGCTCTTCGTTACCTCGTCCACCGCGACGACGCTTCTCCTTGGGGTCACGATAAAACTGAATAACGTCGGCTTTACAGAGTCCTTTGCCTGATCTGAAAATCAACGCATCGAATTCCTCATTGTCTTTGCGAGCGTTCTTAATCACGTGATCTAAAAGAGGGTCAATGGCATCTGGGCTAAACATCGAACATTCAACCGTTCCTAAATGACGATACTGGTTAGCCGGCATGCTTTCGATAAAAAACACCACGCCATCTCGGTCGCTCGCGACGCCTTCGTGTTGTGCCTGCATTAAACTGGTCATCATTAAAAGTCCTCCCAACATCAAAATTCTCATTGCTCTCATCGTGTATTGATTTTTTACGGTTCAAATAAACGGAATCTGTAGACTCAATGCTACAAACCCCTATTTCTTGCTCAACAAGAGCAAGTTGAATGCCACGTTTTTATCAGTGCACAACCATTATATGATGCTGTGAGGTCTCTGAGCCTTTCAACATGAGAATATATGAGCCGCTGCTTAGGCTCTTCACATCAATGACCATAAGGTCCGAATGGTCCAAAGAAGCACTTTTCACCAAACGACCGTCCAAGGACCATAGCTTCGCCTCATGGATTTGGCCGCCAGCCAAGCCTTGTATGGTCAACTTATCGCCGGTCGGGTTGGGAAAAACCATCACGCGCTGCTCCTCTCCATTCCTTAGGCCGAGGTTAACGATGCTCACGGATAGGCTATCCATTCCAAAGCTGTTGGAAACCACCTGCTTCACCGTATAGGATATCTGCTGTGCATAATCATGCGAAAACGGAACAGAATCCAAAAGCACTGTGCCATCTCCTAGGTCAAAAGTCATGTCATCAGCATAGAGACTAAAGTCATTGAATAAAACCGTTTGACCGTTAGATTGGGTGAGGTATTCGAAGTTTGCCACGGGTGGATGGACGATAGAAATGTCATCCAGCGCCATGTCCCCACGATCGCCTTGATCAGTAATTCCTCTGAACCGAACATTGATCACTTTACCGTTGAAGTCACTTAGATCAACTTCTACAAAGCGCCAAAGTGTGCCCTGATGCCCTGTGAACTCTGCTAGATCAAGCTGCCAATGCGTTCCATCAAACACATCAACATGCAGCTCTCCCATGTCAAACCCACGCATGTTATAATAAAAGGTCAGCATGGGCTCCGTAGCTTCTGAAAGGTCAATGCACGGACTGATCAAAATTGCCTCTTGATGTATGCAGCCTCCCGAGGCCTCTAGATAAATGTACTTTCCAGCCTCTGATTGGGTAGTGTTGTCCGCGCTCGGACCGGTAGCCGCCGTCAATGTAGGTCCGCCATGCACCCTCCAATCAATGTCGTCGAAAACACCATTCTCAGCATTGATCCACCCTTCTGGAAGCGGACACGAAAAGGCTCCACAATAAATTTGAGCGTCACACTCAAATGCCATCTGATCAAAATGCTCCTCCCACACAGGCACTTTGCCAGGAGTAGATAAGACTTTATAGGCTCTTCGTGCGGTGTCATTATAGGGGTTTAGGTCTCCCTCCATTTCCAAGAGCAGGTAGTATTCGTTTATGCCCGAGTCTAACACCACATTGGTCAGGAAACTAAAAGTATCAGATTCCAAAGGGCCGATGCTGGTTGAGAATGAGTCGTTCACCAAAGCTCCATTCGGGCCGTATAGAGTTGCAAGAAATGCCGTGGACGGTGTTACCCCTCCGTTTTCAACAGAAAAGCTCACCTCCACCTCTTCTCCATGGCAAGCAAAAGCATGTGAGATATCAGGAAAAATATGCAGTGCTCCTATGTCTTTCGCCAAGAAGCAATTTTGAAGTCCGGGGGTCTTTTTCACCGCGACCGTTCTGAAACTTTTAGCGCCGTCAGGTCCGTTGGCGGAAACGGCGTACCAGAGCATGTTACTGTAAGGATTGGACGTAGTGTCCGTGAAATCATTCGTCACAGACGTGCCAATGGAGTCCATGTATTTTTCTCCAAGCTTATAAATGTCAAAGGATAGAGCAGAGCCTTGGGGATCCCAACTAAGGCCGATGCCATCTGGACATGCCCAATTTATTGAAACGTTGGTAGGAACACTCATGATCGAAAAATTGTCCGATGCTACCGTGACAGAGTCGTGCACCAACCGCACCTGCACATCTCCCCCTTCGATCAACGGCAACGTCCATTGATAGTACTCCTGCGCCGCATCGACTCCAGTCGTCACCGTATTCCATGATGACCCGGCGTCGTCAGAGTATTCTACGGTGATGTCGCCAGACAATTCGCTGTCCCAACGGATGATCTCCGAGGTATCCGGCTCGAAGGATTCTCCTCCCACTGGGTACGTCAATACCAACGGCGCCTCCTCTATGTAGTAGACTACAAAATATTCTTGGGGTCCTTGTGGAACCAAGTATGGAGACACCTCGAACGTATAGTTACCCGGCGTCGGATCAACCACCTCAATTTGCTCCATGTTGTTTAGGTGGTCCTCTCCGAACACAGCGGGTTCATCCAGCGTAATGGCGTTAGGGAGGTGGTTTAGAACATAGGGCAATAGGGTGTCATTATTTGGTGAAAACCCGGTTAAGTCGAGGTCATTGACCAGTGCCGTAGAGGCTGATATGGTCGCAGCTGGATCGGTCCAATACACCATTACCCTCAATCGGTTGGCACCCGCAGGCACGGTTATCTCGTGGCTATTGGCTCCGGCTCCGGATGCTATGGAGTCAACGATGAATGTTCCTTGTTCTATGGTTGAGTAGGCGCGGCGCGCATTGATGCGTCCCCAACCGAACTTAAAGTCGGGACCTGTATTTCCTAAATCCTCAGCTGTGTTTAAAACGATGGCCTTCATCAACCCGCCGTCCGGATGCTCACCGTGATGATCTCCAAAGGCTTCATACAATAAAGTAAGACTTCCCGCAACATTTGGACACGCCATGCTGGTGCCTGTGTATGTGTCGTATTGATTTCCTTCAATCGTCGAGGTTACGGCCGTTCCTTGCGCAGCGATGTCCGGTTTGATGCGGCCATCTGTTGCAGGTCCCCGGCTACTGCTCGAGGCCAGGGTCTCCGTGTTTGTCAAGTTGGCCACCACCATAGTGTTCTTCCCCATTTTGTGCCCACCCGTGATATTGCCCCAACCACTTCCTGCTCCATAGCCGCAGTTTGAACCACCTGCATTGCCTGCTGAATATACATGTATCAACTTTTCATAGTCCACACTCTGCTCATCAACCAGCTGTGTCCGCGACGTATAACCAGCATTACACCCATCGCTATAAGAAGTGCTGGTCAAGTGGATATCGTACGCATAATAGTGAGAATCCAAGTTGCTCAGGGCATTGTATTCTGGGTAAGCCTTGTACACATACAAATCTGCACCTTCCGCCTGACCTTGATGTCTCGGGTTCAAGTTCCCTGCGCCACCAACGGTTCCTGTGACGTGATCTGCATGGTTCCCTTCATTGTCGGCAGTAAACTGGGCCTGCAAGCGTCCGTGGTAATCAATGTGAGGACCTATCGATCCGTTGTCTTGAATGGCCACAGAAACACCATTTCCATTGTACGCAATGTCGTTGCTGTTGTCATAGCTCAAAAATTGGGTCCGGGCCAACGCTCGACTCGTATAATTTTCTGCTTTTCCTTCTGGGTAGACCCATTCTATCGTGCGCACCTCCTTAATTCGCTCCAACTCCACGAGACGGCCTTCATCTATGGTAACATTGACAAAACCAAAGTCTTCGTTAACATCCTCAACCGTACATTCTTCCAAGGAATGTAAGGCCGTCGCCAGCGATGAAAGTGCTACTCCCTTAAATGGAGAAAGGATCAGAGATAACCGTCCGTGTCCAACCATAGCGCGCAGCGGAACATTACGAGGGTCGGCCACCCACTTGTATGCGTCTTTGAACGGGCCAACATGCGTTACACCGAATGACTGCAACGCGGTTGCAGCGTCAATAGAGGTCAAGGAGATGAGATAAAATCGTTCTGGAAGGAACTCCAATACATCTACTCCTTCTAACTGAAGTGCCCTTCTTTCTCGTTTATTGGGAAAGTGCTCAAGCGACACCACACCGTAATAGCGTCCTTGAATGACCGGCCACTCCGCAAGGTCATCTCCGTTCAACTTCTTGTCCTCATTCACTGGGACATCATGAGATCTGCCGAGCAGTTTAAGTGCAAGCCGCGCATCACCCAACTGGGCCATTGCAACTTGAAATAGACATACAAATCCAGTGATCAATGGAAGTAAACGATTCATCATAGTTAGGCTCTTTTCACATACAAGACGCGTAAATGTAATCCGTCGCATGTTACATTTGGTAACAAACTGGCCCGTTCCTTGTTTGGGTAACACACACATGCGCAATCTCATTTTATGAAGTTTAAAGGCATTCAACTACTGCTATCGACCGCAGCCGCTATACTTTTTTGTTCCTATATTCTGTACGAAACGAGCGCAGAGAAAGGCGTCTCTCTAAATTCCACAGATCAAGTTAAAGACAAAGTCTTGATGGAGGTGCTTATGCAAAGCCTGAAGAGCAACCACATGGCCCCCAGAAACATTGACGATGCCTTTTCCAAAGATGTTTTCACCCTCTACTTGGAGCGTCTTGACTACAACAAGCGCTTTCTGCTATCGGAGGACATCGATGCGCTTAAGAAGTTTGAAACTGCCATTGATGATCAGATCATCGGCGGCGACTACACCTTTTTCAACCTGAGCCACGAGCTTTTCATGCGTCGCACAAAAGAAGCCCGAGATTACTATACCACCATTTTGGAAGAGCCCTTTGACTTCTCCAAAAAGGAATCACTCGAGCTCGATGAAGAAAAGAGACCCTACTTCAAAACGCGTGAAGACTTGGAGTCCTTTTGGTTCAAAAACCTGAAGTACGAAGCCCTAACTCGGATACATGAAATGGAGAGGAAACAGGAAAAGGCTTCAGAGGAGAATGATACGCTCACTATCATGTCATTCGATGATATGGAAGCCAAGGCGCGCAAGAACATGTTGAAGAGCAATGATCGGTTTTTCGACCGTCTAGAAAAATGGGATCGTGAGGACTTGAAAGAAATCTACTTGAACGCCATCATGAACGTCTTCGGCCCACATACAGGATACTTCCCTCCCAAAGACAAGGAAAACTTTGACATTTCAATGAGCGGACAGTTGGAAGGAATTGGAGCTCAGCTGCAAGAAAAAGATGGCTACATCAAAGTGGTCAACATTGTACCCGGCAGCCCGTCCTATTTGCAAGGTGAGTTGGAAGAAGGTGACCTGATACTGAAGGTAGCCCAAGAGGGAGAGTCGCCTGTAGACATTACCGATACGCGCATAGACGACGCGGTCAAATTGATTCGCGGACCCAAAGGAACCAAGGTCTTGCTTACGGTGAAAAAGTTAAACGGTTTGATCAAAGAGATCCCCATTGTGCGCGATGTAGTTGTATTGGCAGAGACCTATGCGAAGTCTGCTGTGATCGAAGAAAATGGCGTGAAGGTGGGTTACATCCGCCTGCCGAAATTTTATGCCGACTTCAACAAACTCGGTGGGCGCTCAGCTGCGGCCGATGTAAAAACTGAACTCTTAAAATTAAAGGCAGAAGGGGTTGATGGTGTAGTTCTTGACCTGCGAGGAAATGGAGGAGGGTCGCTGCGAGATGCAATTGAAATGACCGGACACTTTATTGAAAGTGGTCCCGTGGTGCAGGTAAAAGGGCGGTTCTCGCGCGCTGACATCATGCGTGATAACGACAAGGAGGTTGTATACGATGGTCCTCTTGTGGTGATGATGAATCATTTCAGCGCTTCAGCTTCCGAGATTTTAGCCGCCGCTATTCAGGACTACGACCGGGGAATCATCATGGGTTCAAATTCATCCTTCGGGAAGGGAACGGTACAGCGTTTTTACGAACTAGACAGAAGCCTGAACGCTTCCTATACCCAATACCGTCCGCTTGGAGCTGTGAAGATTACAACACAAAAATTCTACCGTATCAATGGTGGGGCAACGCAACTCAGAGGCGTTACTTCTGACATTGAATTCCCAACCCAGTACCGTTACATCGATATGGGAGAAAAAGAACAAGAATTTGTAATGGAATGGGATGAAATCCAGCCCGCCCCATACAATGTTTGGAAACCTTCCTATTCCGAGAAGGATGTTGTTAAAAGAAGCGCGGATCGAATTCAGGCAAGTCAAGCATTCATGAAAATTGAGGAAAATGCACTTCGCTTAAAGGCTCAAAGAGATGAAACCCAAGTTTCTCTCAACTACGAGGAGTTTTCCCAAAAACAAAAAGAGCTTGATGCCCAAGAGGACGTCTTTGATCAACTGATGGATGAACTCGAGCTCGGGTTGAATGTGACCAATGTAGCCGCTGACCTAGAAGCGATAGGCGGTGATTCGGTGAAGGCCGAGATCAATGAACGCTGGATCAAAAAGCTCAACAATGACCTGATGCTTGACGAGGCAGTTCAAGTGATCGGCGACATGGGAAGCTGATCAAGTTTGATCGGAAGGAAGGGGGTACAAGAAGCTGTTGTATGGAAACCGCTGAATGTGAATCTCTCGCACCTTGTCGTACAACATCTGCTTAAACTTCTCAAGGTTGATTTTTTCGTGGGCAGAAACGAAAATTGTCTGGTGATCTTGGAGTGCCATCCATGACTTTTCGAGGTCTCCCAATCGTATCGCCGGTTTTACTTCGCCCTCCCATTTCCATTCTTCTTCCGGAGGCTCTGGGTAGAGGTCTACCTTATTGAACACAAGGATGGTCGGTTTGTCGATGGAGTCAATTTCTGCAAGGGTTTTTTCTACCGTTAAGATCTGATCTTCGAACTGCGGATGCGAAATGTCCACCACGTGTAAAAGGATGTCCGCTTCACGCACTTCGTCAAGCGTTGACTTGAACGATTCCACCAATTGATGCGGCAACTTCCGGATGAAACCTACTGTATCCGCCATTAAAAATGGAAGGTTTTCAATCACGACTTTCCGCACCGTCGTATCCAATGTTGCAAACAACTTATTCTCAGCAAACACCTCACTTTTTGAAATCAAGTTCATGATAGTGGACTTGCCTACATTGGTATATCCCACCAGGGCAACACGCACCATGCTTCCCCTGTTACCGCGCTGCGTGCGCATTTGCTTATCGATCTTTTCCAGCTTCTTCTTGAGGATGGCGATCTGATTTCGAATCATCCTTCGATCCGTCTCAATTTCTTTTTCACCCGCACCGCCCCTTGTGGCCGTTCCTCCGCGCTGCCGTTCAAGGTGTGTCCACATCCTTGTCAATCGAGGGAGCAAGTACTCGTATCGCGCAAGCTCCACCTGAGTCTTCGACTGCGACGTTTGTGCGCGTGATTGAAAGATGTCAAGTATAAGCAAGCTCCGATCGTAGATCTTGATTTTGAGCTCCTTTTCAATGTTGCGGATTTGAGAAGGGGTGAGGTCGTCATCAAACACCACCACATCAATGTCATTGTCCTTCACATAGGTCTTGACATCGTTGAGCTTTCCGGAGCCTATGAAGGTTGCTGGATTTGGCATGTCCAATGTCTGGGTGAATTTCTTCACTGTCTTAAGCCCAAGGGTCGTTGCGAGAAACTCCAGTTCGTCTAGGTACTCCCCCAATTTCTCTGCAGACTGCTCGCGATGGGCCAATCCTACAAGAACCGCACGCTCCACTTCACCTTTTGTAGAAAAGGGTTCTTTCATGGTGTTGAATATGTAATCTGGTGGAACCTAATGGCGCTATCTCCTAGAACCAATTTCCAAATTCCTTTAAGAAAGGCCAAGGGATCATAACAAAGATGATTGCGATGGCGATGCCGTAGAAAATGGCAATCGTTCGGAATTTCTTTGTTGAATCTTCCTGCTTCTTTGACCTGCTGTATCCAACTGTGACTAGGGCAACAGCAATGATCATCATGGAAATGTGCTCAACGGCAAAGAATCGCATGGTGGCATCCTTCATCATACCTTCTTGCGAAAACAAAGCAAAACCCTTGGCGCCTAAGAAGTAAAGCAGAAGACCCACCAACAACTGAATGTGAGAGAGTATCAACCCTCCTAAGGCGAATAATTTACTCGACTTTTTGTAGGTTTTACCACTGCTTAAACCTATGAGAGCGTCAAACAACGCCAACAAAATAAACAGTAGAACCAAGTATCGGAAAGAGCTGTGGATGTGATTAAGTCCTGCGATCATGTCATTGAATTGGGCCACAAAAGTATGCGGCCTGCACGTCATCGCCAAAGCGTATGTGAACAAGCCTGTTCTTAAACCATTTTTCAACGCCAACAGTTTGCTTGGCGAACGCAATTAACTTTGGCGACTTATATGAAGCATCCCCTCCTTCTTCTCGGCATTCTACTCTGGCCCATTATTTCCTTGGCTCAAGAGACACACCCCGTCAACGGTGTTCATGATGTGCGCATGGTCTACCACGCATTTACGAACGCGAGGGTCCATGTTTCGCCGGATCAAACGATGGATGCGGCTACCTTGCTCGTTCAAGATGGTCGCGTGATCGCCTGTGGTACGGCTATTGAAATTCCCGCAGGCACTGTTGTACATGACTGTGCGGGACAGACCATCTATCCCTCCTTCATCGATGCGTACGCCGGCTTCAATTACACCAAGCCCATGCGCGATGATAAAAAGTCTCCATCTGTAGTCAATACAGCGAGCAATTGGAACCCTGCGATCCATCCTGAGTTTCAATTCACGCCCACCTTTCCAATCGACAAAAAGATAAAGGAAGACTGGTTGGCGGGAGGCATCGGAGTGGTGAACGTGCACGAACGAGATGGCATCATGCGCGGAACAGGCGCTTTATTCCACATCGGAATCGACCAAGCCAACCTATCGACAATTCTTCCTCACAGCACTTCGCACTTCAGTTTTAGCAAAGGCAGCAGCACGTTCGACTATCCAAGTTCTCACATCGGCGCGATCGCTTTGTTTCGGCAAACGATGCTTGACGCTCAGTGGTATGGATCTTCATCGCCTCGCAAAGAAATCAACGCTTCGCTCAACGCTTTGAATAATGAGAACCTAGCTCCTAGCATCTTCGAATTGAGGGATGAACTATCCTATCGAAACGTCGCCGACTTAGCAATTGAATTCGACAAAACATTCATCCTGAAGGGAAACGGCAAAGAATACTTGATCCGAGAGCATCTCGGGGCCCCTCAGAAAATCATTGTCCCCACCGCCTTTCCAAAGCCTTATGATATCAAGGACCCACTCGATGCCAGGATGGTCTCCTTGGAGCAGCTAAAACACTGGGAGGCGGCGCCTTTCAATCCCTACTTCTTGACTACCGCTGGACATGCCATCGCCTTGACGAGAGATACCATTCGTTCGCACAAGGCTTTTATTGCTGGGCTGAAAAAGATCACACAATCTGGCTTGAGCCATGCGCAGGTGCTTGCTGGGCTGACTACTTCTCCTGCGAGCTTTTTGCATGTACAAGATCAGGTCGGTACGCTCGAACCCGGTAAGCTAGCGAATTTCTTTCTGTCCAATGGCGACTTTACGGATGACGGTTTCAAGGTAATAGCGCACTGGAGCAAAGGAGTGAAGGTATACGATACACCAGAGGTTAACACAGGG